>Ga0123340_1000712_pt1 | contig 24301 bp, 16 predicted proteins | sample SirMexnodulemix_FD_89961 | JGI IMG/M metagenome (GOLD analysis project Ga0123340, IMG submission 89961) | Root nodule microbial communities of legume samples collected from Mexico - Siratro Mexico nodule mix | ecosystem: Host-associated > Plants > Roots > Nodule | place: Mexico: Nepantla...
ATAATTGATTGAAAAAACAAAAATTTATACTATGTTTAAAAAAAATTAATCATTTAATACATAAATTTAAAAATAAAAATATGGAGTACATGAAGCTGTGTTGTGTAGCAACCAACTACCTTATTTGATTGAAGTGATTTCTTATGATGTAAATTTTTTTATTTTAATTCAAAATGGGTTCGTAGTACAATTTTTTTCTTATAAAAGATAACAATTCACTTTTTAATACACCTTTTTGATTCATTCTCTATTACTATTTACAATTTATGATAGAACTTATATATGAAAAGTGAAACTCACCATTTTTATAATTTCTAATAATAGAAGATTATATTTATAAAATATATTTTTTCAAATTTCTCTTGGTTTTGTCTGTTTCAAAATTATTTGTTGACAGGAGGAATAACATCGTGTGCAGGGCTTAGTTTTATTTTTTTTTTAATCAAAAGTTAAAATCTAATTAATTGGTGAATAGAAAGATTAGACATAATTCTTCTGGATATCATGCTAAGGAGCACACAGTAGTCTTGACATTGGATTTTTCATGCTTAGACACAGACAATGTTATCTACCACAAAAGGCCTATTCGTCTTTAAACTCCATTATTTTCCTAAGTTACCTTCCACTCGTCTCATAACCAAAATTTATCAGCTGTTTTATCTATATCATTTTAAGTTTTAACATAAAAGAAATTACCCTTTGACTAGATGTTGTGCATCGCGTCAAAATTTCAATTATTCCTGTCAAAACATAATCATATGATTACTTGAATTTGAAAGAGATAAAAATATAACGTCCAACTTTTGTTTATTTGGTTGGATGGAAAAAAATACAAGAAAAATTAAAACAACTTTGGATAAAATTTCTTTTTTCTTACAATTTTGATTAGTTTATTTTACATAAACACACACAAACATATATATATATATAATCACAATTCAATTACTTAATCACTGAACTGACTCCAATTGGTTTTATAAGTTGATGTATTTTATTTCAGCCAGAAAAAAAAGTTTATTCCTCTCAAATGAAACATGGCCTGAATTTTATTTTATTTATTTTTATTGCCGGTTCCTTTTAGTAACATTTCCAGGGAATAAGAGAAATATCAAGAACAAATTAAGAAAATTATATTTAGCTATTGAGCGAGAAATTGTGAGACTCAATAAATAAAAATAAGATCACTCAAATTATTTAATAAATTCTACATCAGTTTAATCAAACAATATAATATGTTAGAGCGTACTGTTAAGATTTTTTATAAAATAAATGGGCAGCAAATAGTGCAGTGCAATAAAATTAAAATTGCTGACTACCCATAATTAAAGTCGTTAGACACATCATTGTCAAAAATACAATATAAATGTTTTCAAAGAAAATAGAACAAAATTGACTCCAAGAATTAGTACTCCTACCATATGAAGATTTTAAAACTTATTCTATAAATGAAGGTCACAATTTCAAGTACCTAAAAATTAAGATGCAGATTTCTCAAGAAAGCAAAGGTATGAGGATATGTAGACTTTCCAAACAAAGAACACCAACGAGGAAACTTCTTAAGGACTCGTTCGGTTATTGGTGTTAATCTGTCCACATCAGTTCTAAGCTTCAGAATAGGAGCATCAGAGTTATGAGTTGAACCTGATCTCCAGTAAAGAGTCAGATCAAACAACTTTGGTGCATTTTTTCCTCCAGAAAACTGAATAATGTGCCAACCATCCACACCATTCTTTTCGCCAACTGAAATCAATTCTTCAGAATCCCTTGCATCTGAGGTTAAGTGAGAAAAATAACACCACTTCAGACAAGGAATTATCATAATATCAACACTACGAAACAAGCATCAAGAACGATCATTTTAATCAACCATGCATCCATCTCCACTACGCAAGTTTGTCATAGAATGAGTAAAATATGATTTTTTTACTCATGCCACTTTATTTAAGAAAGTAAATGTAAGTTTAAATTATATAAACACTTTGTTAAAACTCAACCTGTGAAGGCAAGAGTAGTCACAGTTTTACTACCCGAACAATTTCATTTCCATGCTTTAATATACCTTAATTTTCACTCATTTCTAGATACTCTACAACCCCAATAATTTACCTTCTGGTAAACAAACAGATTAGCCAAGTGAAACATACTTAAAAAAAATGAAAAAGAAAGAAAGAGCATTACATCACATGCCAAACTACCAGACTAGGACTTTTTCACAAGAAACGACAAGCTTAACACTAACACTGGCTTTTAAGACATACAATTCAAAGCACATGAATAGGCAATGCGGGTGAGCCTAATTTTGGAATCTCATGCTCAAACTGATAATTATTTACAAACACAACTCAGTACCTTTGAGCTCAAAATCTTCTATTTCTTCTGTATTGATTGCAAGAACCCAACGGATAGAACCCTTTGTATCGATTGAAACTTCTGTTATTCTTCCATTTCCTTTAGCATCACTAAGGACATGCATTGTAGGAATATCCATCTCAGACCAGCCATTACTGGTGTCATTATAGGTCCAACAACCATATTTGACCAAGAAAGTCACAAAATCAACTGTTTTGTCTCTACCACATACAAAACTTTCATTAATATGTTCAACCTCCTTGTTCAAATTTCCAGGAGTAGTAGAAAATAAAGATAAATATGATTTAGGATTTTGTCCTTCATCCAGTTTTCCTGTAGCATCAACAACATGTACAACCTAAAAATAAAGAGAAATTTGTAATTGTTATACTAGCTTTACTTGGTAATTGTCAAATTAAATGGTTATGATAGGTAAGGAGAAAGCCAAGGAAATAAAATAATAGGATTGATGACATTATATTCATATGGTGTGAAATACTGTGTTGCAGTATTACAGACTTTTACTAAAAGTTAGGTCAAATATAGTAGTATGCTAGTACAAGCCCGATCCCTAGTATGGTAAGAAAATTCAGACTAACAAAGAAGATAAAAAAAACAATAAGCATTATGAATAAACAACTCATGATATTACTTCCTCAATTAGATGATTAGTTGATTCTAAACCCACACAATATATTCTATAAAGCTTTTAGGATATTCTATACGATGAAGTGGATATACTGACAGTAAACAACTTAAGAATATCATGAATTACCATTCTTCATAGTAAGTATAAACACCAATGTTCAATTATAATTATAATTATAGGTAATGATCACCAGGGCAATGAATAGGTAAAGAATCATCTTTGTTGCCACTTTTAGATGAAATATCTTACTTCAATATTTTCTGGGAATAGAGGTGGCACAATCCAAGAAATGTATTGTGATGTCCCAAAGAAAATATGTGATGGACATTCAAAAAGATACATGATTGATGGGTGCTAAACCTAATGATTCTCCTATCCTATGAATCCCAATACCAAACTTCAGTCAAGATAAGCGAGTCACTTTTACACCCATAAAGGTACAAAAGTGGTTGGGAAACCGAAGTATCGGATTGTCATATGTCCAGCTATCTCCTTTGCATTCAATGTAGCAAGTAAATTTCTTAGCTCTCCGGGCGAAGGACCTAGACGTACGGTAATGCACACTTGAAGATATTAAAGGAGATATAAGAAAAGATTTTTTATACAAAGGCTATATGTTGACTGCGGGACACGTGGATGTACTGTGATCATTTAATCTTTATTGGTGATAATCTGATTTCAAGGAATAAAATATAGTTGCAACACCTAATGCAAAAACAGAGTATCGAGTCCAAATTTAGACCACTTGAGAACTTATCTCGCATAGAGTTGACCAAAGATATTTGTGGAGATTAAACAAATGGCATATAAATAGTATGTACCAAGCTTGTTACAAATATAATCAATTCTAGGTTTTCGTAAGATTTAGTAAAATATTTACTAATTGATCATTTGAATTAACAAACTCAATTTTGATATCTCCAGAAATAATCTTTTTTCGAATAAATTTACAATCAATCTCAATATGTTTGGTCCTTTCATGAAAAACAGGATTTGAGTTAATATGAAGAGTAGTTTGATTGTCACATATAAGTATCATTTGAGTGACCTATCCAAATTACAATTTTTTTAAGTAGATGTTTAAGCCAAATAAACTCACTAAGTAACTAAGGTCATAGCTCTATATTCTACTTTTGCACTATATCTTGCCACAACATTTTGTTTCTTGCTCTTCCAAGCGATCAAGTTATCATCAATGGAGACACAATATCCAAAAGAAGATTTTATATCAAAAGGAGATCCTGCCCAATTAGCTTCTAAATAACAGACAACTTTATTGTAGCCATACAACAAACCTTTTTCCAAGAGAACTTTTAATGTACTTCAATATATGAATGATCATATTTTCCATAATCTACACATGGAGAATTAAGAAATTGACTCACCACACTGACTACAAAAGAAATGTCAGGATGAGTAATTGTAAGATAATTTAATTTTTCAATTAATCTTTTGTACTTCTCAGGATCTGATAGAGGTTCTCCTAATTAGGTAGGAGTCTAGCATTGGGATTCATGGGAGTGTCAACAAATTTTAATTCATGAACCCAGTTTTCTCCAAAATATCCAATGCATACTTTCTTTGAGAGATAACAATACTATTGTCAAAATATCTAAGTTTGTCGAAATCTTCAATAAGTGTTTTTAACCTTTGAGATGTCATGGTAGTCATAAGTCTTGTTTAACCTTTGAGATGTCATGGTGGTCATTGTCTGTAAGAACAATATCATCAACATATACCATTAGATAGATACTCCCAACACTCGAGTGGTAGTAAAACATTGAATGATTTGTCTCACTGCGAGTCATACCAAATTGTTGAACTACAGTGCTAAATTTTCCAAACTAGACCCTAGGAGACTGCTTGAGGCCATACAAAAATTCGGAGATGACATACCACCCCAAAAGACTCCCTCTGAACAACAAAACCTGGAGGTTGCTCAATATAATTTCTTACTACAAATCCTCGTTAAAAAAGCACTTTTTACATCTAGTTGATAAAGAGGCCATCATTGAAGAGCAACCATGGTTATGAATAAGTGAACACAGACTATCTTTGCCACTAGAGAAAAAATGTCATCATAGTCCAACCTAAAAGTTGTGTATAATCTTTGGCCACGAAACGTTGAGACAATCAATAGTACCATCTAAATCAACTTTGATAGCAAAAATCCACCTACAACCAATAATAAATTTCCCAGAAAGGAAAAGAACTCCAGAATAGCCTAAAATATCACCTACAAATTTTGGAAAAGATACAAACTAAATAGACAAAAGGCAAGTATAAAAGGGTTGAGATAACCTATAGTAACTCAAAGCAGTGTAATGAGAAGATGGATTACGGGGAGAACACGCATACATTTACAGATAACAATGGGAACATCAGATTCAACTATTAGTGTCAGAGGAAATGGAGGAGTTAGCACTAGAATAGAGTCATCCACTGAACGATGGGAAATTCGTCAATGCCTATACACTTGAAGAACTGGTAGGGGTGGGGGATCTTTAGGTAGACTAGACTCAACAGCAATATCACAGACAACAGGGATATTGACTTGATCGGATAGAGACGCAATAAGCCAAGTAGGCCAAATCACAATCGAAGAGTTCGATTACAGATGGAACTATTGTTGAAATGGAGATTGTTGCAGGGTGCTCCAATTGTCCCATGGAGGAGGTCAAATGGGTCAAGTGACAGCCGAATTGTGACACTTGGACTGCTACGATCTTAAGTAGAAACAGTTGTGCCATGACTATTAGTTATTCTCAGAATTTAGAAGGAATAATATATTCTCTCATATTAAATTATGAGGTCATTAGACCAATATATATATATACATAAGCCTGCTGGCTATTTTAGGAAATATTAATAGCTGATCCTAAGGAGACAAATCCCTATGATTGTGGGATTGTTCTTAAATACATAATCTTAACATTAACATCAGGGGTAAAATATAAAACTTCCTAAAATATAAGTGTAACATGATTTTGACAGTTATAGTTTTTGGCTTAGTAATAAGCACGCAATCCAACACCTAAGTCCTTGATTTTAGGGTCACTAATCATATAATTGGTAAAAAAAATCTTCTTTTCATACTTTGGTTATTTACCTTTTGTCACCCACCATGGCAAATGGTTCCCAAACACGGTTCCAAGGTGTTGTTGTTGGTATTGTCAATCCTCTTCCCTCTATTTCTATACATATTATTACTTATGTCCCTGAATCCATTGTCCATCAGTAAACTTACAAGGTCTCTTGGTTGTGTCATTTATTTGTAAAGATTCTATTTCCTTGGAAGACTAAAAAATGGAATGGATGATTAACTTCGAATGTGAGTATTGTGACCTCTGTCAACTAAACATTGAGTCAACATATTTTGCTACTTTTATAGATGAACTTTCCTGTTATACTTGGTTATATTTGATGAAATATTGCTAAAACTTATCTTTTATTTTTCAATCCTTTTTTCATGAAATCAATTTGGTGTCGCTACATGTACTTTACATAGTAATAATGCACGTGAGTATCTATCTACTTAGTTATAGAGCTTTATAGCATCCCCGTCATTTGTTGCATAAAATAGTTTGTCCTCATAACCAACAAATTTCCACCAAGTTCTATATCCTCACCACTCCCTTTAGGAATCAATTTAGACATCTTCAACGAAATACAATATAAACTACATTACTAGTGGATAAACATTAAATCATAAACAATACAGGGAAGTTCTATGTGTATTCATATTATATGAGGTAGAATAGGTGCTTCTATTCACTATTAAGCGACAAAAAAGACTGTAAGATATATATGCAAATAAAAACTTACATTCACAGCTCTTGCAATGTCTTCAGAAAATGGAGGAATGACACCCGATAATACAATTGTAAGTGATGAAGTAAATAACATTAGGGTAGCTAGGATGATTGCCTTTTTTGCACCTGGACATCAAATTACCAATAAGAAAGAACATCATCGAATATTAAATTTGAAAAAGCTTAAAAAGCATTCCTTTATATTTTACAAAATGTATCATTTAATTGTACTTCAAACTTATAGAGTCGACAATTCCTCAATAACCAACAATAATGGGCAAAGAATGGACCTCTGAATTATAGACTCAAATACCTAAAATTTTTTATCCTTGATGTTTGTTTCTAAAGCTATAAACATGATCAAGCCAAACATGTTCAAATTGACAGACATTTCACAAAGGAGAAGGTCAACACCGGCCTAATTTGCATGCGTTTTGTTCCTACTTCACAACATGGTTGACATTCTTACTAAAGGATTGTTTAGGCCCAACTTTTCGTTTCTTGTAAGCAAGTGCGGTATGTTGGACATCTATGCACGAACTTGACATGGAATGTTGATAATTGTATGTCTATATCGGAATTAATTAGACATCTTTTATTTTCTAGAAGACTAAATAATTTACTTAGATTATTCTTATTTGATCTGATTTAAAATAATTAGGGTCAAAATAAAATTATTCTAATTTGATTTCATTTTTTTATTATTGGGTCAGAATAAAATCTCTCTAATTTGATTTGATCCTTTTTTTTTCACGTTCCTTTCTACATTTATTATGTAATAGGCAGCCAAGCCTATTTATGTAAATCTTTTATTCCTCAATAATATAGACTAATTATTCTTCATCTCCTGTTTTTTTCTCTCTCCAGCAGTTCCTAAAATAACATTTGGTTCAAGAATGAAGAGAAGTTGATAACACACAAGATGAACTTTGGAGACAAACTTTTGAAACAAAGGATTTCCTCTTAACTTGGCCATACAAGTATAGACAGGATAAAAAATTATATAGAGTGATTGATGTAGCACCAATTTAAGACGGTTTCAACATACACAAAGAATGTCATACGAGCACCAACAAGAAGAGTAGATTGTATGGTTTTCAGTCCAAAGAAGAGGAGAGAGAGGCCATGATATGATTAAGAGGGAGTAAATATAATTTTGAGTTTCCTTGATAATTTTTATTATCTTTTTTCTTTTTAATTAAGTGGCTGAATTGTCATATGGGAAGATTAAAAACTACAAAAGAAGATGAACCATTCATATTCTCATGGTGGAAACTAATGATGCATATAGTAGGAATTATAGGCAACACTAGTAGGAGTTAATTGCCAATGGACAGTAAAAACTAATTAGTAAGAATTAAGTGGGCCTTATTATGGTTGTCTAGAGTAGCACATAATTTAGTCTATACAAGGATATACTCCTAATGCAATAGGAGATATATGAATTATGAAAGAAAATTAAGTTTTCTCTTGAGAATTTTAGAGTCCTAAGTTATAAGATCCCAAATTTTGATCTTATCAGGTAACTCGTGTTAATCAACCTTAGAACTTATCAATCACCTTCTCATTTTTTCTTAAGTGTAACATCAATATCATTTTCCAAATTGAATGCCAGAATGGTCCCCCTTCCGTTTCCTCATTACGCCAAGAAGGGCATTAGTAGATTTGGTCAATATGGATCTTAAGGTAAACAATATCTTTGAAACTTTTATTTTTAATCGAGTTGAATGGCGTCATGTGATCTATGTAACTGACGATACCTAGTGGAATAAGACTTTGTTGTTGCTATGGCAAATTTTAATGGTACAGTAGTACATTTTTGTAAAACCAAACAGTCAAAACCTGCTCATTTCATTCACCCCACTTGAATATTGTGGTTCATATGTCCCTCTATTTCTTTCTCATTTTGTATGATGGACCTAGATACTTAAATTGTGAGACTCTTGCTACATATGCTTTTCAAACCTCTAACCAAGGGTAATTGTACCTCTACGTAAATTTATACTTCATATAACTCCCACTTAAACAAAAAAGGTTTAAGAAAAAATACATATCAAAATTTTATAAGGTTCAACCAAGATGTCAGGTGACAAAAAATTCTTCGAAATTGGCATCCATTTATTGAAACAAGCAAGTAGCATCCCTAGTGTCATAAATAATAATACTAAAGTGTTGCTTGCAAAAGAACATACAGTAAACAAACCTGAAAGATGGACATATGAAAGAAGGTACACCAAGGTCAAAGATAGAAGAGAAGCAATAAAAGCAGCAATCACAAAACCTCCCAGCCATTCAGGAGTACCACCAGGATTCCTGCAGGGTAAAGAAAGGTAGATTAGATGTTAACCGTAAAAGTAAAAATTTACCTATGAAAAAGATTGATGGTGAAAACAGTGGTAGTGATCTTATGATTAAATGTATTTTAGAAGGAAGTAATTGGCCCACAACTAAATGTGCCCATTTAGGGGTAGTTTTATGTTATAAATTAATGGGATACTACTAGGAGACTCTTCACAATTAGAAAGTTGTGAGGAGTGGAGCAGACCTCACCAATATCTGGAGTGTTTAAGATTTTCATATAAAGATATTTCCTATTTGTCAATAAAGATTTACTTTTTCTTCTTATTTCTATCAAGAGTTTTATCACACTCGTAGTGGATGCAGATTATAGATAGAAATAGTGGAAATGGTGATAAACTATGGAAGCAGAATGGCATAAGCTGATGTAACAGGAAGTTTATCTAAAACAATAATGGATGACAATCTCGTTGGTCCTTATTCCTTAGCATGAAAAAAAAAGACAAGTCCCTAATCCAGGCATGTAAGCAATTGGAGAAATTCAGGAGAACAAAAGGGAAACAATGGTTAAAGAGCATGCCACACAACAAAAGGTATGGATGTCATGATTAATGATGTCTAGAAATATGAACATAGCTATCAGAGAGATGACACTAAGGCAAAGTGAATGTAGATCGCACATCAACTAAAGATAAACGCAATTCATAATATAAAAGCGAGTGCAAACCCCGCCTTACAAGTGAGTTTTGTAAGGTTCAATTAAGTTTAAACTCCACTTCTTAAGATTATATCAGAATTTATCCTAACAAGATTTGATGGACCTATCGTGTCACCTACTATCAGGCCGCTATCAAACTACTTATAAATATCTAGTGCCACGCACGAGATGTACATGTCTTCACTTGAGTGGGGTATGTTGGAGATTCCACATCAACTAAAGATAAGTTCAATTCATAGTATATAAGTGGGTACAAATCTTACCTTACAAGCTAGTTTTGTAAGATTGAGTTAAACTTCAAATCCACTTCTTAAGAAGAATAATGCAATAGAAAGAAAGCTTCTTGCATGAGATGATGAGAAAGTTTAAAGGCAAAGGTCTGATATATGATACAACATCGATGCCATGTTGAGATTTTAGGGATTCAATTTAGTGCAACAAAGGAAAGAGATTACTTCATTTGACAATTTGATACAAACAGACAGTTATGTGTGATGTCACACGTGACATTGGCCTCATATCCCTTTATATACTAATAATCTAGGTCCGGTACAATTATAGTTGAACACCAGAACTACAACAAAACCGGCCCGATAACACTTCTAATCATGACTTCTATCCTAACACATCAACGATACCAATAAATAATTTAACATTTCTTATTGGACTTCATTTTCATGAAAGATTTCTTATTTCCCTTTTATAACTCAATTTTATTTTATAATAAACGCTAGCAAGTTTGCATAAGAATGGCCTCCAACATAATTAAAAGATGACTAAAGATAGAAAGTCCATTCTAAAGTTTGGTTTCAGCATTGGCTATAGCCCACTAAAAGGTAAAACGTTTTCAGATCCTTCTTGATCCTTTTATCTCTTTCCATAGTTTACCTTTTATGTTTCTGTTCTTACCCTGAAATTGGCTGCAGCAGATCATTGTAGAATACAAATATTTAAGACCAAGACAGGCAGTAACACCCACACCACACCAAAAAAAGAAAATAAGCATCATTATCAAAGCACTAAGCAATAGACTTAGCTCATTTACAGGTCAGTACACATATACTGATTAGGGGGAAAAGGATTTACCTATCAAATCGAACCATACCCCCTATAAGTGTGGCAGCAAGCCGAATAAACATGCCTGCAGAGAATAAAATCGGTGTGGCTAACCCCACAATTAGTGTTATCAGTTTGAGTGGCTTTGGTAACCTTCCTGGGGTTAATGTTGCTTCGAAAAAACCATCTGGACAATTCAACCAAAATTTAGCAGCAGGGAAAAAAAGTTTTTCTAACAAAAGAAAATATAAGGTAGTGATAGTTACATGCAAATGCCGGAGAAACTAACCAAACAACAGCCAAGAAAGAAGAGCCAATTTTAAAATAGTTTCCCAAAATGAGAAGTATAAGCCATTGAAAGGATCCAGCTTTAAAGAGCCATCTTTCAGCCTCCATCTTGACAACAGCAGCTTTAATAATGGGGGGCAATTGCCTTCTCTTTGAATGTGCATTCGAAAGATATTTTTGAAGTAGAAGAAAACCCAAATGTTGACCAATCAATGCTCCGAGAAAAGCTGGTGCACCAAATAATCCAACCACCAACAATGGGCTTGAAACATATGGTACTGGTGATGAAGATATCAAAGGAAGGAGAAATGCAACAAGGAGGGAGAAACTTAAGGCAAAGATCCACATGAGGAGAACACTCAAACACGACAAAGCCAATGAAACTGCAGCTGGTATACCACCCATAATTAATGATGTAACCCATATTAGAAGTGACTGCATTATCACTGAATTATGGAGCATATTAGCAAACTTTTGACGGTATACAACCATATACATTCCCTGGAAAAATATAACATTTACAATGTATTAGAGCCTAATGATATGACAGTAGCATACCAAGCTACAACCACCGTGCTAAATGGAAAATAGTAAGTGATTGTACACACTAGCATAGAATTGGAGTATGATTTGCAAACGAGAAAGACCAAATTTTTTTTCTAGTAATACCAAAATGTCAAAATATATGGCACTGTTCTTGCTTATATCCTCCTCTGCTTCAGTTGAATTGCCTTCTGGAATGTGAGAAGATGCCCCAATATGAAGCAAGAAAGCAAGCATATTTTCCCCCAGATGTTGAAGAGATCCAGTCTTCAAAAGCTCTAACTTATCATTCTGCACAAGGAAAAACATAACATTATTAGTCATTGGATATGAAAATATTTTAATAAACCCTTTATTTCCCCCACAATATCTTTTCACTTCCACCTTTCATGATGTTGGTCAATATTGTAGCACACAGTCAATACAATGTAGGTTATAAAACCATTATTGTTATAAGAATTTGGGATTTGACCTAACTCATCCTTACTTACAAAACCAGCATATGAGATGAGTTGCTTCCTACATACACACTCTTTTGTCCTTATCATTAGTTGATGTGGGACTTGAGTTTTTTACCATATTAACTACAAATAGAGCCAATACACAAGTGAAAACCAAGCATCATCTTACAAGTCGGTTTTATAAGGTTGAGTTAACATATACTCAAATTCTGAGAAATTGTTATTGTTTTAAGTGCAATCTTGAAGAGTTGCTATGCTAAGTCTCATTCTTTCAACAAACACAACGAATTTTCATGGTTAGAAATAAAATGTTGAACAAAAAGCAGTCTAAGTATTTCATAAAAAAGTAAGGACAGAAGGAAACCTTGGTATGATACACAGCAGTGTTATCTAGATATGCAAAATCAAGCCCAGAAAGGCCAGCAACCTCTTTATACACTTGAAAATCAGTTGCAGATTTTATGGCCCCAGAAGCAAACACATCCTGGAGGACAGGTATTGGTAGATTTGAGTGATTATTCAAAAATATAAAGATGAAAATCGGTAACGGTCAAACGTACAAACCTGTGCAATAACTTGACCAGATGGGTATTTTGCTACTAAAGCATAGTTCTCGATAGCCCAAGGATGAGGTCCAGCCTACTAAATGCAAAACACAGACATGAACTTGTTACAAGAATTAATAAACTGCAGAAAGAACAAGATTTAGATACTAAATAACCGGATATTACTTCTATTTTTAAAGTCTCCAGGCAAGATTGAATAATAGTTTAAGGTTCAATATTGAACATAATACATGAGAAACCACCAAAAAAATGGATGACTTGTCAATGGAAGAATGGAAATTATTTTTCACTTGATTGTGTTATTAAAATCACATGAAAATGAGCAATTGTTGACAACTCAAGCCTATGGACGTACAGAAAAGGTAAACAAGAAGATCATTAAACGTTTTTAATTAAAATGAACTCATCAAAGAATGAAGAATCTAGGAAATTTGGTACAAGACAGCACAGGAAACAATGAAGTCTAAGTTTTTCCAAAACTTTATTTCAATAAAACGAACATTGTATGAATAATGTTGCAATTCATTTTCAATATATTTGTTTTAAAAGAAAAAGAAAAACATTAATTTTCAAAACAGTAAATATGTGGCAATGACAGGTAGAAACAATTATTTTGATGAAATAAGGCATCTAAACAGAAGTAACAAGGACATGTAGAATAAAAGATAATCTAAGCTGTGCAACTTCTGCTACTGACAAATTTTATTTTAAACCTTAAATGGTTGAACAATTTGATTTGATATGAAGTACTTACATGGTGTCGATAAACAATTCTACTACAAGTTAGTACTTATGTGAATGCACAGATTGATTTTATTCCTAACTCACCCCCTCACATGAGAGCCCTTTGGTCTTGAAGCACAGCCAATACTCATGCCAACTGAACATTGTTTTGAAATTCAAATTTATTTAGAGGGAGGGCAACGAAATTGAACTTAGGACCATTTGGTCATAGTTTTACCTACAAAGGCAAAAGATTACAATTACTAGGACCAGGTACAATCAAAAGAGACTGAGATAAACAATGTTCGTACCAACCAAGGTAGAAGATTGGTTTTATTCCTTTTACAGGGAAGATTTTACATTCATTATGGTCCAACTAAGACAACTATGACAGCATTAAGACGTGTGATCTCTATTCCATCTGTTTCACTAACCAAAGACACAGAAAATATTTGCCAACAAACAAAATTAAGGCCCTGTTTGATTTGAGAAAATGTTATGTTACATTTTCGGTAATTCACTTTTAATGACAAGATTGTCACCCTATTTTCACTTTGTTTCTCATTAATAGAAAAGCAGATAGTAGCTGTAAACTAACAAAAAGTATTTCTCAGAAGTTACTTACAAAGAGAAAGGGTACAACTATTTATTAGAAGATAGTTATCCTCAACAGGAAACATAAACAAAATTAACTCCTGTAACAAACATACAGGCCGTAACAACTAACAGACTATCTTCAAAACAAAATAGCTGTCTGTTAACTAACTATATTTGTACCAACAGAATTCAGTACTCTAATACCCATAAAAACCTTCGAAAAATAGAAAACAATATGAAAACAACTTAGCATTTTGGTAAATTAAAGTGAAACATAGAAACATATTCTCAAAGTACACACTACAATTTCATAAAAAATTAATAGTTATCAATAAACACACCTGGAAAATGCTAGACTTCCCTCCAATGCCCATGGCCTCCAAATCAATAGCCATTCGAACAGTTTTGCTCCAAGGATGCTGCATCAAAAATTTCTTTTATTGGTAACAAGGATTTCTATGCAACAAGTGTATTTTAGATACCAATAAAAAATCATTCTAACATTTTGTAACAGCTTGAGAGAACTTCTAATGCTAACCGATTGTGAAAACAAAAAGAGGAAATAATGCATTTCAGGCCTCACTAGGCAGAGAGTACAAGATTTTTCAAGCATCTGTGCTTTTAATGCAGTAAGTTCAAAATCCACAATGGAGAACAAAGTACAGCAGAAACTACAGCCAAATAATGGAGAAAACAATATTACAAGGGATTTTGAGGATGAGAGAACGTCAATGAAGCAAAGGTACGTGATTCCTCTGCGTATATTTTAGAGAAACTCTCATAGGCCATGTGCTTTTACACCAAATACCTAAAGCCAAAATACAAGAGGCATACTCCAATGCAATGCACCAAATAAAAGCTTAGATATTGCGTATAATTGCTAACTTCAAACCTTAAACAATATTAAAGTGCTTTTCCAATTAAAATGAGCTTAAAAATTGAGTAAATTACACTCTCCTCTTTAGATTAAAATATAAAGTATAAACTCTATTTTACTCTATTTTAAAATTCACAATATATGACATTTTACTCTATTTTAAAATTCACAATAAAATTCTGTTAGCTTCTGTTAAAAAAACTATTATCAAATTATTACCATCCCCATAGAAATGCAAGTATTACACCACCATCCCTTCTTTTGTTGTAATCTTCCGTTGACAAATATATTACACTTTATTCTGTTTGTAAAATTTCATTAAAATTAATTTTTTGACTACATATCTTCTTACACTTATATTACTTTTCTCTTTTCATATTTTAAAATATAGTTTTCTCTTTTAATAGATTAAAACACACCACTTTTTTTTATGATTTATATATTTTCTATAACCAATGTAATAATTTTCATTAAAGATTATTTATTACTAATATTTTCTATTAAAAATATGTTTGTAAAGATTGATTCAGTAAAAATCTTGTTCAAAGATCCCTATGTATTAGACCATCTGATGGTTCTGTCTTATATCAGATCATGTCTTCTTCTTAGAGCGTGCGTCTATCTTCACAACACCAGAAGGCATCAAGCCATCTACCCTACATCAGTTATAACTTCCTTGTCTCTTATCAAGGTCTGTCAGGGTTGACATATCGAGCTCAGAAGTGAAGTATTGTTCATGTGTCTTCTACAACTATTTAGCATGTTTTACAAAAGTTAGTTTGACAGTTATTTTCTATATAAATAAGACCTTGTATTAACAGTTGTAACTAACCTAGAGCTCACTATAAGAGAAACCTTGAGTTGTAATCTATATTCTTAGTGAATTTCTGACCTTGGATATAGATATCGAAGTTAGTTAACACTTCAACTGAACCACGTTAAATTTCTTGTGTGTTTTTTTCATTACTCTTTCTACCTGTTCTTACGGGTTCTTTATTATCATCTGACACTCTAATGAATTGTGAGTTATTTCCTTACAATACTAAACTACTTGCTTCATATAATACATGTGCAGTGATAAACTTTTTTCTCCATTAAACGTCATTTCTAGCCTTTTATACACTACTAACAACAAATTTGGTTAATGGTTTTGTCACTCTCAAAGCATTTACTTTGCCTGCAATCCTTTATAAAGAAAATCAATATCGATGCCTAAACAGAAGCAAAATTAGGGCATTAAGTGACTAAAGGGTAGCTTGGTAAATTAAAAATATTTTAGTATACTTTTAATTAGAGATATTGTAGCATATTTTAAATAATATTCTTTTTTTGGTGTTAAGTTAAATGCAGTAAACTTTATATTTCAACATAAGAGAGGAGGATAATGTTAATACTTGCATTTCTTGGGGAAAATAAGAGTAGTTACTTTAACAATATTAACTTAAATGGAGACTAAACTACACATTTCAACATAAGAAAGGAGAACAATCTAATATTTCACATCACTTAGGAGAAGAAACCTATTTTACTCTTAAAAAATTATAATAGTTCAGTAAGCAAAAAACAACAGAAACCTAAAAAAATTGTTTTAGCATTTTTTTTCAAAAAGCTAAAAATAATTGTTGGGGGGAAAATACTCTACAAAAATTATGCATAATAAAATCACTTTTTTTAAGCTCAAACACACAGGTCCTAATTTTCTTTAATCGATAGTTTGTGTTCTCTTCATGTATGAGCAAATTCATAATAACAATACCTTAGGAACTGACCGTCCTAACAGAAGTTTAAAAAACGTCATCACAAAGAAACGCAATCAAGTTCTAGATTTGGAGAAACGCAATCAAGTTCTATCTAGATTTGGTCTTTTCTTAGTGTACTTCTAGATTTGATATTGTTGGTAAGAAAATTGCCACACTTCTAATATAGAGAATTCGAAAGTCAAAGTCTGCAGTATGATAAACTTTTGTAGTCTACTATATTTCTTGTTTATTTTAGTTTGCATTAATGATAAATAAAAACTATAATTCAAGTTTTGTATTAAAATGCTTTCAAAACCTTTTCAGCTTACAGAATACAGATTTACTTCATTTGAAAATAAATTTTACGAATTATTTTAGAAGGATAATGATGATATTACAATATACTTAATGCCAATATTTTTCATTAAAATTTTGAAAAGAAAAATATCTTTAAATAATGCAAGACAAAATTTGATATTACGTAATATATTTTACGAAAACTAAGAATGAAAATGCAATGTAAATCTTAATATGAGCAAAAATAAAATAGTATATTTTCCATTCACTTTAAGCATACCTTTCAAATAAGTAATGGGAAAAACATAATCATTAATAACATCAGCATTTTCCAGGCCAAATAGGTGAGGTAGATAATATGTCAACGATGCAAAGCTTTTCCTTTTAATAAATGATAAATGTATTATTAGTAAGAAATTAAGAAAAAGAAAGAATACGGGTGTGTTTGATTGGTTTCTGTCTATTAACTTTGAAATTTCATTCTGTAAAACACTTACTGATTTTTAGATGACAGGAGAAGAATATAAGATAGTGCAAAGGAAGAACATGAATAACACAAAACTAAAAGTAGAAAATCGAAACAACTTATAGATGTTTTGTTTTTTTATTTTAAAATATGAAAAGATGTATCACTTTGAAAACAGTTTCCAAAAATCAATTTTATCAATGGAGTTTTCTTGTTTTCTTATTTTTCAAAATAGACAACAGTTTTGGAGAATAGGAAACAAAAAACAGGTCACATGTATTTGAGAGGAAAAGAAACACTGATAATTAAAGACATTATTGCCACATGAACTACATTAAATGGGGTTAAACAATGAATTATTTATTAATTTTATGAAAATATTTTTAATAATATAGAAGTTATTCTCCTGGGTTAGAAAACAAAAGTATGGAGGGGCTCAATTGAAAATTGAAATATAGTCCATTAACTTCTTTCCAAAAGATTTAACCCATAAATCTTTATAATTTAGATTTCTTCTAATCCCAACATCAGTCTTATAATCTGTAAATTTAAAAACCATATTTTAAAACTGATGAGAAACAAGAGAACTACTTAATATAAGGATGCATTAACAAATGGCAAACAATTCTATACCTGAGTTATGAAGCTATGAGCACCATTAAGACCGTCCTCCTCACCTGTATTAAATAAGAATATAACAGCTCTCTTCAATCCATGAGCCCATTGAGAAATCCCACGAGCAAGTTCCAGCATAACACCTACACATGAACTGCAATCTCCGGCCCCTGCTCTGTTGAATCAATGCTATATTTTCAGCACCAAATAATGGAGTGCATTTAACTGATTCAAAATTTTCAAATACTCGAAGGAAAAGCAAAAGGTTTTAGACCTGTAACTTTGCATGCTTGCTAGGAATTGCAGAAACATAGCACCAAACTATAGCACAAGGAGAGTCTAATGAAAAATTTTAACATGTTGATGTTTATTAAAAAGAGTTTGATTGCAAATATTTGTCAATATGATGTAGAATTCTTATCGATGTCCCCTCTACAATTTCCAATTAGTAGAAAAATGTCACTGCCCAAATGTCCTTCCAGGACCAATAAACTCCTACTTTCATAATGTTGTTACTTAATGAGTTTAATTTGATCCACGATCAATGTTATAAACTTATTTGCAGTTCCATCCAACCATGCGTTGCCAAATCTACTAAAATTTTTGGCCTCTAATGCAGCACCACATGCTTGGACATATGTGAGTTTAATTTTGACAACCGATAATAAACAAACTCTTATTAAACAGTATTCAATTACATATGATGTACAACAGATGTGAAAAAGTCACTTAACTTTAACTAGCACAAAACAATAAAATCAGCATATGAAAGTAAGAATTGAAAAACATCACTCTGTAACCAGTTTCCTTTAATTTTTAAACCAAAGATGTGATCATTTTTTGTTATAGATCCCTAGCTTGTATTCAAAAGCCACTTTGGACCTTGACTAATTTGAGACCAATTAAGACGGCCCATGTACAGGGACAAAGCTCTTCTACATAAGATAACATAAATCTGAGATACTGGTTAAGGAGAACCAAGCTCCCGCCTCACATCCACAAACATTGGTAAGTTGCAATGTAATGACCGGAACAACAATAATAAATAAATGCAATGACAACAATAAAAAACAGCAACAATAATATGCCAAAGCATTCATATTATAGCATAAAAGAATGGTTCAACGTTCACCCCTATCATATCATCCGCCATACTTTAATGTTAGCATATTATAATTTCAATTTATTAGTCCATGATCATGTACAAAAGTACGCCCTTCTGTTGTTCCATGGAGAAAAAGAAAGTTTTCACAAGTATAATATTTATCCTTTGACCTATAGATGTAAGTCATGATCACATCAAACTAAAAGGAGCTGCATCTTAAGCCATCTTAATGCAGCCTGTCAAGTCACACCATCATTATTCCCCTTTAAAGCGTAGAAAAAATTTACAGTTGGGCATCAGCTGTATCAGCCCTAGGCTGCCAGCTGAGTTGTTAGCTATGTTAGTGGTATCTTAACTATATCAGTTGGAATCACCAACTGCAATAACAGATAGCTCTCTATGTAAGAACATGACACTGACTTCATAAATTGGCATCGGATATCCTTTTACTGATAATTCTGCTGCACTAGTCTGGCTTCCTACTTTTATGAGAAAGAGCATTAAATAATCATTTCTCTTTGTTGGGAACTCACATCAATTAAAGATATAGTCAAATTGAAGTGTTTAAGTGGATGCAACCCTTACTTAACAAGTTAGTTTTACGAGATTGAGTTGGGTCTAAAATACACTTCTAAGTTGGTAGAGTCCATCCTAGTAAAGTTTGTTGGGTTTATATTGTCAGTCCCTATCAGACCCCTTCTATTCTCACGCTCGAAATATTCAATCTTCGACATGAAAGGATATATTAAAGATCTCACATTGACTAAAAATATAATCAAATTATTAAGGTGAAGCTTATAAGGGGTGAGGGCAGCCTCTGTCCTCCCAATCCCATCACCGGATCCATCGCTTCCGAAGCTTTTTCTTCAAGAATAGAGTCAGGAATTTGTGTTGTTGGTGATTAAAGAGGGCATAGTTATTCCATATCATTTGTTCACGAAAAAGGTAATGGTGGCAGTACGTGCGTAGGAAGAGAAACTCGCTCATGCTATGTTGCGACAAACAGATATAATAGCGGTCCATCATAGATCGTAGATCAACAAAATTACATACACACAAACCCCTTTGTACAAACATTTATGTCAGCATATCAGGCCACAATGATAAGCGCATCCCAGTAATAAAAAAAGACATAAACAATGATTGATTAAAACAGAAGTGTAAAAGCAAATAGATGAAGAGAACATACGTTGAAAAAACAGTATCAATATGAGAAGAGACCAGAATAGATTGCTCTCTTGCTTCAGATACATATTTCGGCAAGATTCTTACTGCAACATGGTTTAGATCTGAATAAACAAGTGTTCTCCCTGAAAGTAAGCCACTGCCAAGATTATTTGCACCAGACTTCACGTGAAAAAGATCCACTTCAACATCTACCTCCCAAAGAGCTGTTTTCTTAATATTTTGACATGCTGTCAAAACGTACTGCAGTAGGAAGCTTATCAAAGTAAACATATAATAAACAGAAAACAGGCTAATAAATTACCACAATGAGTTGTATAGGTTGTTTTTACTCCTATTGTTCACTATAAAGTACACTGAATATTAATTAAAAAAACCACACATGTAATAACCTATCATTATGAGTATAGGATGTTTACATCCAGAACATTAGCATGTTTGAGACAATGCAATTATAGCTCGACAGACTCAGCAAGGAACAAAGGATGACCGAGATACCCACATCTGTAGCATCAGATTACCTTTAACAGGGAGGAGGATGGATACTCAACGGCTGGTGGGCATTATAACGCCCACCCCAAGGATACCAGTTTATTTACAGAATTTATATTTTTATTAAATATCATATATAGATATGATTTTTCTTCCACTTTGGGAATAGATTAAAAAAGGTTATCATTTCATAATGTCTTTTTTCAGAGAATAAGCACATAACGACATTATATGATGTTAATATAACATTCAATTTACAAATACTCCCGGGTCTCATAGATGCTCGCTACCCTATTGAAATTTGGATACTTCTCACACCCACCCAATCCTACTGGCATCCCTATACAATTAATTGAGTGCCATATTTCCTTTTATCTATTTCCTCTGGAAGAAAATTCATGTAATCCACAACATCTTACTCATGATGCTTGTGATCCAAAGAGTCAAGGCAAAAGTAAGAAGTAAGAACAACAACAATGAAGGAAAAGATTCACAAAGTTGAAGAGTGGACCTGCACAGCAAGATGTAGGGCTTCATAACCAACTGGATGAGGCCCCACCTCAGTTAAGGCCTTGACATGCTTAAATGCTTCGATCTCCGAAAATCCCCTCTTGCCAGCCTCTTCTGCTGTAAGAGGCACTGGCATGCTCTGAAACTGATAGTGGTAAATGGATGAACAGCAATAAATGATAATCAGCAGCAAGGCCAGCCACACAAATGAAGACCTCCTTGGGTTTCCAACAGTAACAGCGGTGCGGATATCAGCACCATCACTGGACTTTTCACTTGCTTCTCCACTGATTGACCCTTTAGATGCAGCTGAAGCAGTTTCATGCCTCTGCCACATCTCAAACAAACTTATGGTCCAATTACCTCCTCAAGCTTCTGAAAAAGTAAGTACCGAATCATCAATTCAAAGTCACAGCACAACAATTCCCCACAAAAAAAGTTAGGAAGGCAAATACTTGTTCATTGATCAATGCAATAACAACTAAAAAGAGAGACTTAGATGGGGTTCTTAAATTAAGCCTAATTGCACAAGACAAAGTAAGATTACTAGATACCCAAAATGCAATTTTAACGCAAATACGATTATCCTGGTCAGAGACAAAATAGCTGCAGACAAATTTCATAACCCAGAGAAAAAAAGATAAACTTGATCCCCTGTATATGTTTACTTCTAAATCCAAAATATACTCATTATCAGTCAACGAATAGGGCAGATAAAATCAGGAGAAAAAAATGATAGATATCGTAACATCTAGATTGACAAAAAAAAGTGAGGAAGAACCTGTTTAGGTGGATGTGAGAAGAAAATTGAAATTCGGCGGAGAAATCAATTATCAGTGTTTGGTATGAAGGAGAGGGAAGTAGAGTGAGAAGAAAACAAAAATAAGGTATGAGTAAGAAGAAGGGTTATTTGATTAAAAAAGTGAAAAAAAATATTTATTATTAATAATTTTATTTACTAACTCTAATATTATATTTTAATTATTTGATATCATTATAATAAGAGCACAAAATATATTTATACTGAATTGTGATTATCAAAAATATATTTAAATTGAAATTTTTTATAATATTATTGACTAGATACGTAATTAAAATATACTTCAACTAGAAAGTTGTTTCAGCTTTTGGGATTGGAATATTATTATATATTTAAATGTTGTTATTGAAGTAGCCATTGCACGTACATAAACTCATCCAAACTAATGCATATACTCTTAATATCTTTATGTATTTCTGTTACCATTAAAATAAAGTTATGTTAATTGAATTAGTTTTAAATATCTGAAATCAAAAGTTTATTTTGTGTAGAAAAATATTTCATCCAAATAATAATTATCCCGGTGAGACAATTAGTTGTGAATATATTTAAAAATTTATGATTTTCTATTTTATTATTTAAGCTGTTATATCAAACTTCTTTTAAATTCAATTTTAAGTAAGACAGAAGTTTAACTAAATTTAATCTATTTTTTAAAATTAGGATCTCATTAAATCTAAAAATTAAAATAAAAACTAAATATAAAATTTAGCTTGAGTATCGTGAATCAGTTTGCAAGTTGTGTACTAATTAAATTATTTAAAATATGATCGCATCACATTATTTGATTTTAATATGTATGACATTAGTGTATTGTCTCAGTTGGTAATGTCATTTCGTTGCAAAGTAAAGAGATTAAAATATCATACTAACCAAAATAAAAAATAAAATAAAATAAAATAATGAAATATTGTATAAATTAAAGGATGTATGGTAGAAGATAATTCTTTTATATCCTAAGAACCACCATTCGTCAGATTCATAAATCTTAGAATTTATGATTGGTAACATTTTATGAAATCTTGTTTAGTTACTCAAAAATATTTCTAGGAAAATTTATATAAGTTTTTTTCCAAAAAATAAGATAATTATATATAAATTTTATGAAAATTTTAATTTATTGTCATACCAATAGTTGTTTAATAGGAGTGTTCTTGCATTTTTATTACAATTTTAAATTTTTACTCCAAAAAAATAAATTCTCAATCCCGATACCTTTTTTAAAACTTAGTCAAAAATAATTTGAAGAAATATTATGTGCTAAAAGTATTATATTTTAAAACCTAAACATATTCCCAATAAAGTAAAATTCTTTAACAATCTAGAAAATCTATCATCTTAGTATAAGTGGTAAAAGTAGAATGAACATTTGATTATTATATTATTAAACTGAAAACACTTACTTATAGGAAAAGTTAGTAATCAAGTCTCATTCCCACTTAAGCCACCATCTCTCTAAAACCTCTGACCTCCCTCTTCTCTGACTTCTCTCTAAGACTTCGTGTCTGTCTTCCATCAGTTTCTTGAGCGGAGCCCACCATTGGACTCGTGGCGGAGAACAGAGCAAGTCTATCCGATCAAAATCTCCAATAGAGTAAGTTCGTTTTCTGCCCCTTCTCTTAGAGTCAGTTTTAGGTTTTCGCTTTCCTCTGTTTACTGAGCTTGCATGTGGCCTCTGAGCCATCAGACGGTGGCTCTGTGAGCCTAGCTTCATAGTCGGTTAGTCTGATCGTTGATTAGAGGTCCTTTAATGCAAATTCGAGTTCCTGAGGACCATAGGCTATTGGGATTGTTATAGAGAATTTTAACTGCAATTCAGGTAAGGGAAGCTAACCTTAGTACTTGTTTGATTTACAAATTTAAGTCTTTAATAGATAAGTTAATGATTGTAGTAATTGTACAATTTGTATCTGGTAAAGTTTCCTGCAGGTCTGAAATGTTGAATTGAATGTTGCACGTATGAGATAGTTGTGTGAAAATTGATGATATGTTGATCTGTTGAATAGATAATCTGTGCTAGGGTAGATCATTCATTGTGTATGTGGCTTGATTTTCACCCAATTTAGTCATCTGAGGCATGCATGGTAACTCTGATATAGTGAATTCTGTTGATTTTTCTGCATAATTCGCCCAGG
>Ga0123340_1000714_pt1 | contig 24267 bp, 21 predicted proteins | sample SirMexnodulemix_FD_89961 | JGI IMG/M metagenome (GOLD analysis project Ga0123340, IMG submission 89961) | Root nodule microbial communities of legume samples collected from Mexico - Siratro Mexico nodule mix | ecosystem: Host-associated > Plants > Roots > Nodule | place: Mexico: Nepantla...
AAACAGCTCTAATATTTGATAATAAGAAAAAAAAAAAAAGGTACAGTCCAGTGTCATAATTTGGATCTAAAATTTGTAGATGTTTCATCTACAAATATTTTATATTTTTCCACAACACTACCTAAGACAAAACAAAGAGTCAGCTATAATTATGAACAGCCTACCTACTTTTTTTCTTGCAAACATTATCACGATTCTGAATTAAATACTTCAAGAAATTTAACCACTAACATTGACAAAAACCTAATAAGAATTATAATGACTTTATTAGTTTAGGTTAATTACCTATTAGCTAATATTTTATTTTTTCAGAGCATTTATTAGAATATACATGTTTTAAAGATAAATACACAAAATTACAATTTTAGTTTATTTATTTTCACTGTAATTCAATACAACAGACTAGCTTGTATACATTTTTTTTTAATAAAAATCTTTTTTTAAACTACGATTTACAAGTGATTTTTTTAAAGAATTATTTTAAAAAACCGACATAATAAACGAACATATTTAAAAATATTCTGTAATAACAGTGGTGAGATTTGATTTAGAAGGTATGTGCAGTTTGTCTTAAGAAATGTAGAGGATGGGGTTGCAGTGTCTGAGAAATGGAATGGAAAGATAAAGAAGAAGCAGATATTGACACGTGGCACGGTGTTTAAAATCGGATGCGAACCTATTTATATTCTTCTCTTTATTCTCTCCTTCTCGTCCGCCACTTCTCTCTCTTCGCCGTTCCACTCAGCTCTCACTCTTCTCCACCCTCATCACAAACCCTAGCTTACCATTTTCCATGGTTCCTCTCCATCTCCTCCACTGAACTCTCCCTCAAATCGCTCATAAAAGGACAATTATCGGAGACACTCGGGATTCTACTCAAACTTACCTTCCTCATGGCGGCTTCCACCACCAGCCAGGTCTACATCGATGTAATCGAGGATGTCATGGTCAAGGTCCGTGACGAGTTCGTCAACAACGGAGGTCCTGGCGAGGAAGTTCTCAAGGAGCTTCAAGCTGTAATTAATCATCATCTCCACCTCTATTCTGTTTTTACATGTCCACGATTTACTTTTAATCTCTATTTATGAATAATTAAATCGGATTATACGATGTTTATGCATCTATTTCAAACTTGTATTGATTTAGTTTTGAGTTTTTTTTTTCTTTCTCGACTGGTTTGTTGATTTAGGGTTTGGATCGGATCCGTTGTTTTGTGGTATTTCTGTTTTCTCTGTCAGATTTTTGTATTACTTTTATTGGCGGTGTTGAAGATGTTTGTCCTTCTTTTGTGTAGATGTGGGAGTCAAAGATGATGCAGGCGGGTGCTGTGCTGGGTCCCATAGAAAGGTCAACTGCTGCAAAGCCGACTCCCGGTGGTCCTATTACTCCGGTTCATGATCTTAACATGCCGTATGAGGGGACCGAGGAGTATGAGACTCCTACTGCTGAAATGCTTTTTCCCCCTGTGAGTTTTGATCCACATCGTGGTTATGAGTTCGACCAGTGATGTCTCCTTTTGAGGTTCTTTTATGAGTTAAAATTATTGGATTGCTGATATGCACTTCTTAACGTGCAGACGCCGTTGCAAACACCAATTCAAACCCCTTTACCTGGAACTGGAGATAACTCAACGTATAACATTCCTACTGGACCGAGTGACTACCCCTCTTCTGGAAATGATACCGGAGGAAATGCTGAAGGAAAAGGAGGAAGACCTGCTACATATATGGTAAAGCTCATTTTGCTAGCTGCTCCCATGATATATCATAGAAGTATTTTGCAATTTACAGTGTTAAATTACCTATTTTTCATTTGTTCTCAGTTATATATCTCAAACAATGGTAGCGTAGTGCATAGCCACCATTCTAATATACAAATTGAGTAATTTATTTATACCATATACCTATGAATGTTTGGCATATTCGTAATCAACAATTAAAAATCATATGTTTTAAGCAAACTCAAGTAAATAACAATTGAAGTCTAGGAAACAAAACGGTTTAAAAGAATTTATATTTCAAATACGAGTCATAATGAGAAACATGGGTGGATGTTGCACAGAAAATAGCATCGGTAGAGGGTTCAGAGTAGAGAAATGAATCGAGGGTGTCACCAGAAATACCTCCAGAGATAGGTTATTTAGTCAAACAGTACGTGTGATGGACAGTAGAAGTTTGGGAAATGATAATAGTCAATCATAAATTGCAGTGGGAAGTGGCTGGCCCTGACAGTGCTATAGCCGCTGTTTCGAAGTTTATACACATTACGTAAATTATGCTACAAAATCTCACAGATGTCTGAATTTTTTTAATAAAACACTGAAATTAAAGAATATTCATGATGGAATATGGATGAAGTCATTACTGTTGTTCAATGGGAATCCAATGCCCGGTTAGAATAAATAAAAAGTTAAAGGGTAGATCTTAGAAGAACTAAAGACTAGGGAGCACATGAACAGTGAATAAAAGATATATTACAAACTTTGAGAGTGGTGAAGGAAGGTGGGATAGACAATGTTGTGTGATACAGAAGTTGTCTGGAACATAAACAACCTTTCAGGTAAAGTGGCTGGAAAATGCTTTGTAATGTCGACAATCTTGATGGAGAAAGGTGGACATCTTCTCAGAGAGATGTGTTCTTAATTTATAATTTGGGCTTATCCCACAAAACTGACTGGACTCGTATGTTAAGAAAACTACCTAAGTCATACATTGGCCATATCTCTTGCTGATATGGGATCTAAAACACTTCCCATCACACCCAAAACTGGACATTTTGAGTGGAGACAACTGCTGTAGCCCAATAACACCCTCTCATGCTTAGGAGTGGACATTTAAGGTTCATTTCTTATGATAGAAAGAGGGAGAGAGAGGAAGGAAAGAGAAAGGAGGGAGGGGGTACGGGTTTGGTTGAGAAGAAAAAAGATGAAAGTGCAATATTCGACGCAATGATTGGTGGCTTGTCTTTCTGCTGAAAAATGAGAAGAAAAGGGAGGAAAGTCCAATATAATTGATTACGAGTGTAACATAATCAATTATGTTGGGTTTTCTAAAACATCTTTTATAGTTGAAAACGTTCCCATAATAGATTATTGCAGGTTTGTAACCAATTATGGGGCTATTTTTATTTGTTTTTTGTTTGTTTTATTTTGAGAGTCATAATAATAATGTGTAATTAAGTAATAATAATAAGAAATTATTAATAATAAATAAAAACAAATTTTTTTCCACCTATTTCTTTCCAGCCAAACAAATCTTCTTTTCACTCATTTGCAACCTCTTTCTCTTCCACTCACTATTTTTTTCATCTCTACCAAACAGACCATTAAAGTGTAAACAAATATGGGCGTCATAATGATGAATCAAGGATAAGTTATGATACAGTCTTAAAATTTTGGCTTAGGGCTTAACTTTACCCAACGAAAATGACTTGCAAGGTAAAGATTGCCCAAGTTTAATAAGGACTACATTAGCTATGTCTCTATTTAGTGTGAGATCTAAACACTCACTAAGTGAATGGGGCGTGCAAGATAGTTGGGAATAGGGTTTCTGATCTGATTAAATGAAAATGGGGTTAAGTTCTGATATTCTCCCGATGAAAGCATTAAATGGCACCATTCCATCATGAGGAGAATGCTAGCAGAGATGATTGCGATATCACCTCAAAATGGCCATAATCTGCAGTGCTACAACCACTACAATAAACTTCTTTGCAACAGGCCCCACAGAAGTGGCTGGTGTGTATGTAATGTAACACTATATGGTGATACTATGTGGGAGACAACATAAAAATAGGAATTTTTTAAATTCGTAAGGGGGAAAATATCTATTCAGCACTGTGCTTGTTTTTGGATGCAATTGTAGCCATTATTTGAAAGTGCTCTACTATTTTAACTTTGTATTTGCCATGGGTTGCCCTTCATTGCTATCTCAAATGCCATTATCAATTTGTGCTATTCTTTAATCTGTAGCTATTGTTCAGTGGCTTAAGTATTCTGTTTAAATCATTTACACGGACTTTTTTTAAGGTGTTCATTAATGTTGTCTTTGTAAACTTCTACAGCAACCTCCTTCTCCTTGGATGAACCCGAGGCCCTCACTTGATGTCAATGTTGGTGAGTGTCTTTTAAATTCAGGATAAAGTGTTTACTTTAATCAAATCGTTTTGCAGTAATAATGGTATGTATTACTGTAGCTTATGTGGAAGGGCGTGATGAGGCAGACAGAGGAACTTCTAATCAACCTCTGACACAGGTAAACAAGTCAGTTAGGTATGATAGAAGAATGCTTTGTCTGTTGTCAAAGTTTGAAGAGACCTCATCATGGTTGAGTTATTTTTAAAGCCAGCAAATTGTGTTACTACTGTTTATTTTTGTCTGGAATGTCACGTTGCTGATGCTTTAAAAAATTGTAGGACTTCTTCACAATGTCGGCAGGAAAGCGTAAACGCAATGATTTGACTTCTCAATATAATGCTGGTGGATATATACCTCAACAAGATGGAGCTGGGGATGCTGCACTTGGAGTTTTTGAAATTGAGGTATTCTTGTTTCTGTATTGGTCAGCATCACGTATATTAGCAGGATGTTTGTATATAGTTTGTAAGTTGTGCTTTAGTGATTTTAATAGTCTAAGTTACTGTCTTTATCATTTTTGGTTTCGTTGTAAACTGTATTTTTTACCGAATGGGAGCAAGGATATGCTAGTTTTATAATTAGTTTGTTGGTTTTTGCACTTCTCTGTCCTGTCCCCCCGGAGGGTTTGAGACAAGATGGACATGGGGGATGTATACATCTTGCCATCCCTAGAAAGTGGATTGTTCTGTTTGGAGGTACTTTCCTTTCCCCTTCTTTTCCCAAATGGGGGATGCCAATTGTTTGGCACAAGATTGAGTGATTACAGATGGAGGGGGCTACCCTTGCTGTAGCTACCTATGTTGCATCTGTCAATTTTTGAAAAAATGTAGATTATTCAGAAATCTCTGAAGTTTTTTCAAACACATTTCTGTCTTGTGGCAGTTTACCATGAAAACAAATGAATAATGATCCAAGTACATCAAAACTATGAATGCCCAATTCCCACAGTTTTACCCCAAAATAAAATACTTAGAATGACATGACATTCCTTTTTTGTTCTGTTTATTTCTACCTTAGGATTGATTTTCGATAATGATGTCAAATGTTTCTCCTTACTGTTTTTTCCTGCTGTTTATTTGTAAGCACTGTTTCTCGTGATTATTTTTGTTTCCCTTTTCTCTATTTTTTTCCTGCTTTCTTGTGCATTGAACTATTGTACAAGCACTATAGAGTAAGATCAATCTAGTTCATAAAGTATTTTTCTTTGCTGGGGTCTTCAATTGTAGTTATACTTGATTTTCTTGCATCCTGTATCACTCTGGCTTGTAGAAAGAAATTTTCCTCTGTAATAGTTTCTAAAGATACCGTAATGATACAAGTAGTTTCTCTCTCTTTCTTGCTGTAAAACTATTCATGAGATAGTGTTTTTCTTGGAAATTTGATATCTTATTTTTGGTCGCCAGTTTTATAGTTTTTGGGGCATTTTATTGTGAAACCAAATTATTAACATGGATTCTGATTTCCATGCAATTGTCTGATATTCTAGGTTGAGTGGATTTAGTTACCACCTATCCACCTTGGAGCTGCGTGACAATATTATAATATTTACCAACATTAAAAATCTCAAACATTATCCTCTCAATTTTTTTTTATTTTTCAGACTTGTTTTATTGTCATCTCAAATGTCAATATGAAAGTAATAATGGTTCACCGTCACAACGATCCTCAGAATAGACATTTTCCTCAGATAGCTTTATTGAGAATTTTAAATTCCTAGCTTCTTGCCTATTCCACTCTTGCAGTGAATGTATATTGTTCTGTTGGTTTTTTACCATGCACAAGCATGTGAATTATCTGTCAGTTAATTTCATTGACTTGCTTGGTTGATTGGAAAATTGTTCAGTTACTAAACTCTTGGAGATCAATCATTTAGGTAAATGGAGGTGACATCTCCATTAATTCACATCACACTATTTCCAAAGGGAAAATGCAAGCGGATTTGGAGAGGTTGACTACTAGAATTCCTCAACTTGATGGACCAATTCCTTACGATGATGAGCTTTCTACTCCAAATGTGAGTAGTGACATTTGTCCCTTCTCCTTCCTGCACTCATGATCTTCTGTAAATAAACACTTGTGTTCTTTCCCTCCATAGCAAGAGATGCATTTACTTTGTTTACTTGTTGTGATTTCTTTTTGTCCCTTACAATGTTGTGAGAAGGACGGGCCATCTCTCTTTAAGTTCTTGGTAGATAAGTACTTGGGCAATTAATAATCACATTGAATGTTAAGGTTTCAATAGCCACTTTATTTGTATTTAATGAGCTCCTATTAATTATGAGTTATTCTATTGGTGCAAAACTATGAAATAAATGGGCCATTTTAGTTCGTTTCCATAAATATTGTATAGTGCGAAACAACACAGTTTTAAGTTATCCCATTCCCTTGTTCAACATTGGACAGAATGACTAAAGCTGTAATTCCAAGGAACTACATTGAAGTGCTTGATTTTAATTCAAGACGGATATTGTACTATACTAACATGTTTGTAATTTGAACATGAATTAGTTGCTATATCCAAACTTAATGCTACTTATGGAACTTGAAAACTCCAATTGATTGGATGGACTAATATTTAGCTAAAAGAGAACAAAATTGGACTATAAAATTCCATCTAACTCTGCAGTTACTAATTTTTTACTGTTTAAATTGCATTATGCTTCATTTGACAGTTCCCTCCTCCGTATCTTGCATCCCATCATCTTGATTTGTTTCATCCTTTGGCAGATATACAACTATGGAGAAGTGTTCAGTGAAGACTACAATATTTCTAATACACCAGCCCCTCCTGGTTAGTCGATAATGTGTATTAAACATCTTTTTAAAATTTTTATGGCTTATCATTATATATTTTATCCGTAGATGTTGCTGATTCTTTTTCCTTTATCAATTATTAGAAGTGCCAGTTAGCACCCCTGCTCTCGTGGCTCAGAATGAGGTGGGAAATGATGAAGACGATGACGATGATGAACCCCCATTAAATGAAGAAGATGATGATGAATTGGATGACATGGAACAAGGAGAGGATCAAAATACACATCATCTTGTTCTGGCCCAGTTTGACAAGGTAACAACTTCCCTACACTCTGAGCTAGATGTCATGGTTGTAATAATTTGTAGGTAGTGTGGTTCAGGGTTGGATAAATTATTCTCTAATATGGTGTATTTTGCTCAAAATTAAGGTGACACGTACCAAGAGCAGGTGGAAATGCACACTAAAGGATGGCATCATGCACATAAATAATAAGGACATTCTCTTCAACAAGGTTTGTCACTGTTGAAGGAGAACATGTGATGTTATTTTCTATTTTCCAATTTAATTTATCGAATTTGTCGTACATTTCTGCAGGCGACAGGAGAGTTTGAATTCTGACTTGTTGGAGATGGTGCTTTCGTGATGTTCGGAGATGTTATTTAGTGTTTCATCATCTTTATTTGATTATACTTGTTAAGCGAATGATTCAGGAAGAGGAAAATCCTTTACCCTTTCGAGACTGTTGTTTTGATGTTGGCCTCTTGTACATAGAGAATGAGCAATTTTTGGCCTTTACCTGATGATTACAGACTCGGGCATTTCCTTAAGCCCAGCAATTGTAGTATGTGGTTCCTTTAGTTCTGTATACTTGGGCGTTTTGGTTAATTAGCAATCCTTTGTATGATAATGATAGTTAATTTTGGCATAAACTTCATCCAGACCCCCCAGCTGAAAATGTGTAAATCACCTCAATCTTACTGTGGCTAGGTATGTTAAGATCTTTTATCCTTGCCGACACCCTTACTCTTGGCAGAGTCATCTTATCTTCCGTCTGCAGCATGAAAGCTCCGTGTTTTTTTTACTTCAGGATTAGAAATTGTGATGTTGGTTCTTCTACAATGTCCTTGTCTGTACATTCTACGAGTTTCAAAGAGCTCCCAAACATATTCGTTAGGTTCAATAGGGCATGTTTCCAACATCAGTTGCTTCTTTCAAAAGTCCAGCACGACCAAGGAGATTAAGTATCCACGCGAATGCTCTACATTGGTTCAATCCTAAACTTTCTGACCAAAACCGTTGAAACGAAATATTGTCTGGCTTCTGACCAAAGTCCAGCCTGCATGCAAGGCAGATAGAATAGCCGCGAAAGTGATGTTTGAGTTAATTCCGGCTTATAATTATCTCATCAGAAGTTCTTAAAGCATTGTCACCAAGTCCATGCATTCCATAACCCCTAATTAATGAGTACCATGACATTAATTCTCTCTCCTTAATGCTATCAAACACAATCTGCCTTTTCTTGAAGTTCCCACACTTCATATACATGTTAATGAGACCATTTCTCGCCAAAATTTTGTCATCCACCAAATTCCTAGTGGCAACGTTCTATGCCGCCAACTCTTCATAAACATAAAATACCGGAAATTGTCGCACAATAGGCCATTAGTTTGGCAAGCTACATTTGCCTAAAAGGTTCCAGTGACTTCTCACCAAACCCCTTGGAAGCAAGTCATTGATCACAGCACTCCAACTTATAACTTGGCCTCATCGGGGAATGACCATCTCTACCTGATTTCTCCATCTGCAAAAGTGCTGCATAGGCCTCCTCACACAAATGAATTCAGCGTATGACTCTATCAAAGCATTCCAACTTACTAGGTTCATGTTCTTTATATCCAAAAACACCTTTTGTGCATCCCCCAAAAGTTGGTGCTTCCCATGTGTACCTATCAATGGATATTTCACAAACAAAGAAATATTCGTATCCACCTTTAAAACAAACCCACGGATTTCTATCACCAGTTTACTTTAGTCGTATCAGAACACACAGAAAACACCACGGTCAATGCTTCAGCACTGATTTTAATTATCCTTGTCCTCATCACCTTAAACAACTCGAGAGTTTCATCATAAAGCCCACATCTAGCATGGCTCGTCAAGAGGGAGGTTTGCGTCACGGAATTCCGCTGCAAACCTCCCGACTCCATCCTTTTAAGAACTGCATAGGCACCAAGAGAATAACAGTTGAACTGCAAACAAGTATTCTCACAAACATTCCATCAAACAGTTGGCGTGCATCCTCCATTCGCCCGAGCTTCCCATGCATAACCCACGAGTTCATTGACGATGTGAATATGATTCTGAAAGCCACAGGCAAAAATGGAAGGTTTTCTATTTTAAGATAAAGTTGAAGCGCGTGTTGATGGTAAGCCATGAGAGACGTTGGGTCTGATAATGCAGTTCCCCAAAAGTAGATGATGGAGCCCCTCAAGTGGTATTGTGGGAATCAACAAGTTCATATCATTATGGGTATTGTGGGCATCTGATTACTTTATAAAACTTCCTATCATATGAGATAAGTTAGAGAATTTTCTTTCAAATCCAATTTGCACTTGCAATGTAGAATGCATTTTGTAGTAGAAAATTAGAAGATCGCGTTATGCAACATTCTCATATTTTTCTTTTTTTATATCCATTACAAAAATTTTCTCACTCTCATCAATATGGAGACATGTAGTATTTTGGTTAATGTTGTTAGCATAAGTTTGGTTAATGTTGTTACTCTCATTAATGTTTTTCTTATGGTGAATTACATGAAGTCTACATAAAATTACCTACTAATTTTTCTTCAACTCATTTTAACCTTGTTTAACTTTCCTCTTTTTTCTCCACCATAATTACTAGCAAAACTCATGTAATAAATTGTTTTCTCCAATTTAATGATTATTACTCTTCTTATATGTGAAAATGACATTGTTCCTGTAGTTAACAATTTTGCTTAAATCCAACACTAAGCTTCTTGGTGACATATTCAAAATCATAGCGAAAATATGCTTTAGTTATTCTCATATATTGGTATGCTTGCTTTTGTTCAATTTCAACACCAATGAATTATTCTACTGGTCTTTTTGCAACCATCCACACTCCTCTTCGGATCCGTCAACTTATAGAATACTTGTTTACGGGTTTATATATCTTACTATTACTCATCTCATATTACTTATGATATTCATAATCTCAATCAATTTAGTTTTCTCCTAATGTGACAATTTTCAAGCTATTTAGACTAACCTACTCGTCTTGATTCTTGTCCCTTAGTATCATGTCATTCCAAAAAGCAACCAATATTTTAGCCTATCCATTACTGAACGTTAACGTTATGTCATTGCTTGTGAGCTTTAATGACTCTTACTTTCTTTAAGATGTTTGAGTCTTTTTCATTTTTCTATATCTTCTTTATTGCAGCCATCCAACAGTAATAAATTAATTTTTTTTATGAGCATACTGAACATATTAATATTTACATGCCATGTGAAAAGGTCAATTTTAGTCTGATCAAGTTTTTAATGGTGACTTCATCCCTCCAACTTGCAATAATGATTATTTATTCTCAACTTGCAAGAAGTCTCAACAATAATTTGTTATCGACTTCCATTTCTCTCTCCTTTTTCTTATTTTACTTTTTGTTTTAATACCTCTCTTGCTTTATTAAAGAGTTGAGAAATAATACTGATTACAGTTTGTACTTGAGTTATGTAAAGCAATTTGGGTTTGATTAAATTACAAAAAATTAATTCCAGGAAAATAGCTCTTTTCATCCTACAATACCAACTCAAATTCCATTCCAAAAAGTTGTACAGTTGATAATTTCAATCATATTATAAAGTTGTAAATACAATTACCAAACAGTTTTTTTAAATGAGGATCTCATGCATAAATATTTATGCATGCAAGCAAAGAAATGTATGGAAATGAAGTATTGTGTTTGAGATTTAACTGGATTAGGTTTTACATGTTCAAAATTACTGAACATGCAAAGTTTATTGCATTTCCTTGAGTTTTTTTCCTACAGGAATTTAGAGCCACCGATAATAATTAAAAACGGATAAAATCAATTACTTTTCATTCGAAATTAAACACATGTTCACAATAATTTATGTACCTATTCAAATTCAATCAATTGAACTAGACGTCTCTGTCTCAGAAAATCGACTATAATATAATCTAATCAATTATATTTTAAAAATGTTTTTTTATCTAATTTATTTTTTATTTACTTATATAAATAATGCGATTTCACAAGAAATAGATAGGACTGTCTTTATTCTCATTAAGTTTTCGTTATACTAGAAAGGTTTGGTTTAATTCTCATAACATAAATTCAACACTACTAAAATATAGTGTATATTGAGAAATAAAAAAAAATCTACTCATAAAGTTAACTTTTTTGGACTATAAACAAGTCAGTGTTTATTCTAAAAAAATCACATGGCTATTTTTTTCTCCAACCCCAGATAACATAGGTCTAGATTGGCATAATAGATGAAATAATTGAGTATAGAGAATATAAAAGTAGATCGAAAGGACAATTAATTTTTAAATTACTAAAATCCATGGTATTTTTTGTCGTACTTCTTCTATTTTCTTTATTTTTACTCATCTTTTTTTAATCAAACCCTAAATTTCAACATTACTCGCATATTTCCCTGTTCATTTTTATTTACCATATTTCTCTCATGCTTTTGAATTATATTTTTATTCTTTTTCACATTCTGGGTTTTATAAGAAAACATAAACAATTCAGTGAGTGTTATTTAAGACATTTGCAAAGTTTAGTAGGTGGTATGCAGGAAAAGGGCACCTGAATGCGAGGGTGGTCCCCGGTTAGGAAAAGGAAGCAAAACAATAATTGAAGAGAAGAGCAAATAGTTTACAAGAAAGTAAAATTGAAGAAAAAAAATTGCAGAATTTGATGACCATTGGTTGCTGCTTTTCAAAGAGATAAGCCTTGTCACAAGTAACTTAATTGGAATATTACACATCCCTCTAACCACCACACCAACCTAATAATGCTTCTGCTACAAAGTCAGTAAATAACTCTTTTCAACTAATCAAAATAGTTTATACTATGGTTACTCAGTCCCTTTCTGTCTATTCTTATTCTCAGACCTATTTCCTACCATTTTCCATATACTCACTTTCCTCATTTTGAATCCATCTTCTTCATTTTGGGTCAACATTTCACACACTCTTTCTTCTTCGTATACGCCAAAATCAAAGTAACCCAACAAGTGTACCTCGTAACAGTGTTTCACAATTAAAATTATTTTTGTCTCTCTCAAACTTCTTTGTCGGTGGAACAAGCCATGCAAAAAAAAAAAAAGAACACCATCCTTTGAAAAGAAAATAAATTAAAAAAGCAAAACAAAACCAAAAGGTGTAAACACTCATGCTAATCTTTTCAACTGAATGATTAGCCAGATTAAACAATGACTTGTGCGATTAACCTAGAAATATTTTATATTGTCCCACCTCAAAAAGAATACATAATAATCACAACCAGTGCCCTGTTATAAATAAAATAAAATAATGCTGTGTGCAATGCAGAAGAATAAAAGCATTGACAGAAAATATAATAGGAAAATGGAACTCTGTGTCGCAAAAAAAATAGTGGTAGTATACATTCAACATGCTAACAACTGTCAGTCACCGACTGAAACCCCGTTGCCATTTACACGCATTCAAGTAAATTATGATGAATATGAACAAATTCTCCAAAAATATACCAAAATAAAATTAAAACAAAAAAAAAGAAAAGAAATTAAGACAAGTAACACAGTACAAACCTCTCTTGTTTGTGTTTTGTGTTCATGCAGATCAAATCGTCCACTTCCAGATCTTGAACCTAACATCCACGTTGCACTTGGCGTTGGAAGTGGACGCCGTCGCCGGTTTCTTGCCGGAGGGAAGAGTCACTCTGATTCCGTCGCATGAGACTCTGATTCCGACCTTTGGGGTTTTCAAATTTCCCATTTTGGCCTTCACTTTTGTTTCCAAATTTACCTTCAGCGGTAAACCGTTTTTGCTCTTCATGCTGGACTTCAATTGCGATGCGTCCTCGCTCTGGAGTGCGTGGCCGGTGGTCACAATGGAGGTTTTGATGAGCGTGGTGTTCTTCTTGCCGTGCAGGAAGGCGGGGACGGTGCCATCGCCGACGTCGACGTTGCCGGAGAGGATGGAGATGGAGGTGGGAGCGTAGGCGAAGAGGATCTTCTTGTTGGGGTTGGTGGCGGAGACTGTGACGTCGAAGCGGGAGTTGAGGGTGGAGGAGGAGGTGAGGTTCAGGTACGAGAGTTTCAGCGACGTGACGGTGAAGGTGGGGCGGTGGGGGCGGTAGAGCAGGTAGAACGCAGTGCCGGCGATGCCGATCAAGAGGAGTAGGACAAGCACGGTGAGGATCAGCCAGAAGAAGAAGGTGCAGCAGCAGCTGCGCTTGCTCCGGCGGCGGTGGTGAGGCTGCGGGCGGTAGGTGGGGCGGGTGGCGCCGTAGAGTTGAGCCTTTGTCGCCGGGAAAGCGGGGTTGGCGGCGGCTGCGGCTGGCTTGGCCGAAGGGTACACCCTATCTGCCATGGTGATGGTGTTTGTGTTTTTTGTTTCACTAAAGTTGTTGTTGTGGGTGAAATGAGAAGAGGATGTTTTTTTTGAAGAGAACGAGGAAAAATATGTTTTTGTTTTTCGTCTTTGCTTTGTTGACCAGAGGGAGAAACGCGCTAAATCTGAGAAGGTGGTGGTACTGCACTATGACAAGTGAGAGTGGGAGAGAGAGGGGTTTATTGGGTTATTAAGAGCTTGTTTAGGGATAAATATGGATTAATCAGTGATTAGAAGTTGGAGAAAGTGGGGTAAGATGAGAGAGATAGTAACGTTCTAACCCACACCCTTTAGCTGTATCCAGCTATCTCTTCTCACATTGGGCGCGTACAAATGCAGCAACCAACATACTTAAGGTCAACTTGTCTTTTCTCTCACCTAATTAAAAATTTTCATTGCATTTTGACTATAGAAACCAAATAATTAAATACTAATAACTTGCATTATATCATTATTAATTGCATTTAAGGGAAAGAAATATTTTTTATATTTTTTATTAGGTTAAAATGTTGGGTGGAGGGGAAGTGAAAGCAACGCGCTGTATTGAGAGTGGAGTTGTGAGAATGAGGGTATATGTGATCTGAGATGTTACTTCTAAGTTCTAGACTCTGATCCAACGTGCCAAAAACTAACGCCACTAAGGTGATGTTCATTATGAAGATGATGCAATGACTTCATTGTTTCAATTCTGTGTGCCACCTTTGCGTTATCACCTTCATGCAATGATCACACGGCCACAGTTTTTCCATATCATTGGTTTCTCAAATACAGAAATAAGGTACCATAATTATTGACTAATCTGCCACTTTACATGAATGGCAACTACTAATTCTCAATATCCCTAATCATAAATAGCATATTTTATTTAATCATTCATACAATTAAAGTCAATAATACATGGTTATAGAAAAATTAGTGTGTCAATTGATTCGTCCCCTTTTATTTATTCTGTTGCACATGTAGTATGTCCATTATTTTATCTTGCAAGTAGGGATTAGACCTACGAAAATAAAATCCCCCAAAAAATATGGGATATAAAGAATTAAGCCAAAAGCACTAGAAAGTGGTTTCTGAGAAATGACATTAGTTTGTGTATTGAAGTTTGAGTCATCCAGCTGGAATGTTCATGGAAAGCAAAGCTTTAATAGAATCCCACAATTTGGTAGGTGCTGATTCTCAACTCAATTCAAAATATTTATTTTATTACTCAAAAATGTAGTTTTTTTTAACAAATTTAAAATTCAAACAAAAATGTATCACACTTTGTTTTAAGATAATTATGTTACTATACAAAGTATCCATTATTTTTATGAATATTATTTATTAAACAATTAATCATACATAAAAAGATATATTATTAAGAGTTAAACCCAAAATTTTGTTTAGAAGAACCAAATTAATAACGCTTCATCTTTGTGTATCTTAATATTAATTTTTTTTAAGATATTAAAATTTAATATCTTAAAATATATCTTTTAATATATCAAAATATGTGTATCTTAATAAACAGAGACAAAACCAAAAACTTAAATCTAAACTCTTTATGTATAAGTGCATTGTCTATGAACCTCAAACCCAACACCATCACTAAATAATTTAGACACATACCAGAAGGTTTGCATTTGACCGTTTATTTTTGTCTCTGTGTGGTAAGATATTAAGAAAGTTGAAAAAACAAAGCAATGTTAGCCATGGCAACTTCACCGACAGAAGTTAGAATTTATTATATTTTATTTTTTGGTGGCTACGAAATGCCCATTCTCTATGATGGATGGTAGAAGGTGGTGAAGGTTAGATGCTAAATCTGACAACACATTTGAAGCAACTACCAAATCTTCTGCATGCCTCTTTTTGAATATTATTTTTTTATCAGTACTTTGTTTTACTTACATATTATTTATTCATAAAAGTTTTTACTGTTTATAACACATTAGAAAAATCATTAGGATATAATTAAATTAATATACTAATCTAATCAAGGTAAAATTTAGGTAACGTAAAATAATAATATCCACCTTCAAGAACCAATAAAACAATAATACAGTATTTCTTTCTATCACTTATAAATTCTACAGTATTAATCTTTATCTAATTAAAACAACTGTATATATGTATATATTGTCTCATTTACTGTAATACTATCATCAATAACAATCTAAAATAAAATTATAAAAAACTTTTTTTCCATTATCGTATTTCTGTCATAATAATATGTCTCTAATTTTACTTAAAAACTTTGTCAAATTAACAAAATCAAGCAATTAGTATAATAATCAAACAAAGAACGATTCTTATTTAAAATTAATAACATAACGGATCTTAGATATGCAAATTTATTTATAATATTCAGCTGAATATTCTACTTCAAACTTAATTTATTCTATATTTAAGATGAAACAGTAAAATTGGACCACTCAATCAGTTGATATGAATATAATTTTTTATAACTATGAATATTGATTAAAAATTCATAAAACAATTTATTTATACTATTTTTATGAAATTACAATATTGAGAAACTATATTAGAACCACTTTCAATCAAAGAAACAAATAATTAATAAATAGTTAAAGTCTCCAAAATTTAATATAACTAGTTTAGCAACTTATTTATTAAGTGTCGAAAGATTTTAAGGAGAGCAAAGTTTATGAAATAACTATTGTTCTCTTTTTTATTATTTTACCTTCGCTATCATGTCATTGCAGAATTGAAATTTTTAGTTCCAAGTCACCTTTAAAAATTAATTTCAGACAACAATAGTAGTGTTATGTATTACACATTTATGTACATATAACGTTATAATTATGTAACCTTATTTCCTACACACCTTAAAAAACAATATACACAGTATTTTAAAATTAGTGTAGTCAATGAATTGGTAAAAGTTCATTATTTTTATGGCTTCTCGAGTTAGGTAAATATGATTTGTCATATACTATTAAATAATAAATCAAGATAAAATTATAGAAAATCAAGTTGGGTGAATTTCTAAATTAGAAAAAAATGTTCATATTAAGTGTTTACAAGATATGAAGATTATAATAAATAGGTACATACATGGTAACAAATCATAGGTGAACCTTAAAAGCAATTATTTATTTACATAAACAATGTTTTTGAAAGAAAAAAAAACATTATTTTTTAAATATCAGTTTAAATTATTTTTTACCACTATCTTTTATTCAATTTTTTTTTATGGATTTTCTTCCATCTTTGATCAATAAATTGGATACTTGATTTTAAAGAGGTCTAAATCAATCAGACAGTTGATTAAATAGGTTAAAAAATACGTTTTTTTTATATTAATTTTTTGAAAGCATATTATTGACAGGAAATATCTAATAACTTTGTTAATATCATTAATGTGAGAAAACTTTATTAACAATCACAAGTACATGTACTTTAGCTTTAACACAATCAAATCAAATTAATAATATTTTTAGTTTACAAACTTAAAATAATTTTGATTTGTGAATTAAATTCCTATCTAACCTCATAACTCCTGACAATAAAACTGTTGCGTATTTGAAAGACATGAATCTTGACTAACATGCAATGCACATGCAATTCACACAGTAAATTGAAGGAGTCTCCTTCAGTCAAACTCTTCCCTCTCTTAACACAACTCCAACCCCACCAACCCTCTTACACTCAACTTATTCTCTTCTTAGTTGTTGGGATTGTACTGTCATATTTTTCTGGTTTTATCTTTTCTCAGTTCACTGCTCAGTTATTCTCAAGAACAATAAAACTGTCATTTTTGCAGTCATTAATTATGAAAATAGGAAGCATGCGTGTCTCCTTCCTAAACCGTTCTCTTACCTTCTTATTTCCTATTAATTTGGTTACTACCACTGTCGGTTTGCTTATATTTTAGTCTTTTTCATAGCAGGTTGTCTCTTACTGTGTTTCAGCGTATATGCTGCTGCTAACTCCAAACAAACTCACTTCAATTTGAGTCTCATTGGGTTGTCGGTGAAAGATCTTCAGAATGGGATTGAAGCTTATTTTCCTGCTAATTAAGCTACATTTTGTTGTGTGTACACCCCAGCTTCATGAATATGCCGGTATGAGCTTCATTTAGATGTTCTGATGAGTGGCTTTATACTACTGCATGTGTGATCCATTTCAGTAGCTCATGAATTATTGTTGAACATGAAATGTGGTTCATTTTACATTTATACATTTATAGGGTGTTTGTTTGTTTGGGGAACTGTTCTGTTGCTGCAAAATAAACAGATGGGAAACTAGTTCCAAGCTTAGTGGAGACTGGAGAGTGATATAGTGGCAGCTTATCTGTTCTGCATATATGGATCTTCTGTTATGGGTTTTCATGTTGATTCTCTCCTGTGAGACTGTAAATTTATAAATGTGCTTTGTCTTAGTTCCACCCTTTTCACTTTTGCTAATCTTCACACTTGTTGAGTTGTAAAATGTGTTCATTGTTGAAGTGAAGATCAAAGCACTAAATTAAGACCTAAGTATGCTGGTCTGTTATACTAATAGGCATAATTTAGAGTCAGTACTAGTGAAAAATATTTCAGTGTGTTGACTTGCCATTCTAGGGTCAAACGATAGCATAAATGATAATATGATTGTGCAATCATCAATTGAACATCATGCTCTGGATTATATAAGCAGCAGGTCTCTCACTTTTTTCTGTTCACCATGTCAAATTTAGCATTTTTGACAATAAATGCAAGTAATAAGCAGAAACTACTTCTTTTGGCTATGATTTTAGAATTGACAAGAAAAGAGACAAAAAATTCAGATAAATGAATCTGAGCAGTTAGTGTCAGTAATTTAGCTTTCTTAGTAACTCATTATACCCTCATAACAGGTTGAATTTTAAATTATTCAAATTAAATTTTAAATTCTGTAGCCAGCTATCGGCACCATTCAAGAATTCAAAGCCCTTCAAGCATTGCATCCCCACCCAGAGAGTCACCTACTGGAGTTCCTGCTAGTACTGCACTTCCACCTTCCAAGGCTTCTTCTAGAATTCCCAGAAGTATTTCACTTTCACCTTCCCTATCATTCCCCAAAAGGAAATGGACACACAATTCTATGGACTCTCCAATTCCTCACCACAAGCATCACCTTTCCAGAAGAAAGTTCAGCAACCAAGCTCCTGGACCAACCTTTCCAATCAACCCTCATACTCATCAAGGTTTGATTATCTGAAAAATAAAGTTCACGCACAATTTCAACATTTCTTGCCTTGAACACCTCAAAATTAACTACATTTCTTCTGTAAACTTCTCTTGAAAATCTAGGTCCTCCTCCTGTCTTCAAATCACAACATTCATTCTCTTCACCTATGAGGCGGGATTTACATGCACCTGCACCAGCACCAATAGTTCTATCACACCACTTGAATGGTATTAAACATTCATTTCGGTCATTACTCTTACTTTTGTTTCTCATCTCTAGTCTACCTTGATTCTAATTAGATTTAGCACCTCATTCTTTGTGGTATGCTTTGTCCATCACCATCAGTGCCCTCTACTTCACCTAGAATTTCACCTGTAGGTTCATCAGTGAAGAAGACAAGGACTCCACCACCAGCATATGCTTTGGTTCTACCATCTCCACCTCCTAACAAAGGTATTACCATCTCCATATATACCTTTACAATGATTCTTTCTCTTCAATAATCCCACCAAGTTATGCGATATATGTGTATTGATCTTATTCCTAATTGATCTTTAGATTGTATGTCGCTGACATGCTCTGAGCCCTTGACATATACACTTCCTGGATCACCTTGTGGTTGTGTTTGGCCACTCCAAGTTAAACTTTGCATCAGCATTGCAATATACAAGTTTTTTCCTTTGGTTTCCAAGCTGGCCAAAGAAATTGCAGCCAGTGTTTTGCTGAACCGTAATCAAGTACGCATTCTGGGAGCCGATGCAACTACTCAGCAGCTTGAGAAAACCACTGTTCTCATAAACTTGGTACCCCAAGGAGTGAAATTTGATGACACAACAGCTTTTTTAATATATAAGAAATTCTGGCAGAGAGAGATTCTCAATGATGCTTCTACCTTTGGTGCCTATGAAGTGCTCTATGTTCATTATCCAGGTTATAGACATTAACATAATTTTCTTAAGACCATTTTCGTGTTAGTATTATATGAAGTCAATAAATGTAGTATATTTGGTTTCATTTCTTTTTTTTTGGATAACATATTCAGGTCTTCCACCATCTCCACCTTCAAATGTTTACGGTATAGATGTTAAACCATACTCTGGTCACGACAACAATGGAACAATAATGAAACCTCTAGGAGTAGATATCTCAAGGAAGCAAAAAGAAGTGAGTGGTGGAAGAGTGGTTATTGTGATCATCCTGTCATCTTTTACAGCCTTCGTTCTATTCATTGGATTTGCATGGCTTTTTCTATTGAAATGTGGTTCCTGCAATCTTGAACCTGAACATATTCTAGATGCCAAAATTCCATCCTCTTCAAAGCAATCAGGTAACTTAAAAGTACTGATTCTGTCCAAGTCAGGAAAGCTTTTGTTTTCTATCATTTCTTTAAACAATTAAGTGTCATGATGATTTCTTTCATGCAATTAGAAATACTTCTGTCCTTTGTCCTTTGTTTAGAAATCTTTAAAATGGAAATATTGATTGTGGGGTACCGCTGATGACTGGAGAGTACCAATATTATGTGTTTCAGACCAAAACTCATATCAGACGGTATTCTAAAAGCAAGTGCACTGCTTGCACCACAAAATGAAAAGGGCCGTCATAAATGTTCCGTATGTAGTCATGTGACTGAAACGGAACTATTCTTCCACCTTCTACTTAACAAAACTTCAAAACTTTGTTTATTACTTTTAAATGGCATACACTTATTTTGGAAAGAGTGTTTCTGTTGGGAGGGTTCTGCAATGTCAGTTTCAATTAAAAATATTTTCTTCAATCTAATTTGTATTGAGTTATGTTTGATTATATGCTGTATTATTTGTAATTTTACATGGGTTACAGTTGCAGGTGTGGTGGCTAGTGGCATGTATATAGATTTTGTATATCCAAATCTAATTTCCTGCTTGAAATACGTAACTGAACGTTGCAAATCTTGAGAAGTACCTTTACTTTTTGGTAATTTTAGAAGACATAATTTCATGGACAAAATTGATGTTTTACTCACTTTAAATTACTCCATGAAGTTTGAATTGTTAGTTTCATGTTTTCTGGTTACGATGCTAATTTAGTCTTTTGTTTTTGGGATTTGTCCAGACATTGTGCTTGAAAAAAAAAAAATTTCATTTTAGCTATTTATTTGAGAGTCTCCATATTCAAGCATTTGACAGTGGAATTCATTAGAATATAAAACTGAATATGTTCAAAGCAGGTACCGCCAGTGCCAGGTCATTGAGTTATGCGAGCATGCCAGGTTCTAGATCAATGTCCTTCAATTCTGGAACATTGATCTATGCAGGATCAGCCAAAATATTTACTTTGAATGAAATCGAGAAAGCAACAAACAACTTCAATTCTTCAAGCATACTAGGAAAAGGTGGCTTCGGTCTTGTTTATAAAGGTGACTTAAATGATGGCAGAGAGGTGGCTGTGAAGATTCTCAAAAGGGATGGCCAGCATGGTGACCATGAATTCTTTGCAGAGGCAGAGATGCTCAGCTGCTTGCACCATAGGAATTTAGTTAAATTGATAGGTATATGCACAGAGAAAGAGACTCGCTGTTTAGTCTATGAGCTTGTCCCTAATGGCAGCGTGGAATCCCACTTACATGGTAAGCAAAGTCACTGATGAAGAAAGTCATAAACACTTTTGAAAGCCAATTTTAAGAGTCTGATTTTTTAATGCTCTAACATGTTGCTAGGTGTTGACAAGGAAAGAGAGCCACTTGATTGGAATACCCGGATGAAGATTGCACTCGGTGCAGCTAGAGGATTAGCCTACCTTCATGAAGATTGTAATCCATGTGTCATACATAGGGACTTCAAATCCAGCAACATCTTACTGGAATATGATTTTATACCCAAAGTTTCGGACTTTGGCTTGGCTAGAACAACATTGAACGAGGGAAACAAGCCCGTCTCAACACATGTTATTGGAACATTTGGGTAACAATCTCTTCCTAGACCTTTTATATTAATGATTTTATGGGTCATGGACATGATAATCAAATTAACGAGCTTTCAATGCTATTCTTTTGATTACATTTTGTGTGCATTTCCTCTAGATGAAAACTGATTTTTTGTCTCATTGGCATCTTGTTTTGAAGCTACGTAGCTCCTGAATATGCAATGACGGGACATCTTCTTGTGAAAAGTGATGTTTACAGCTATGGGGTTGTACTCCTTGAGCTTCTAAGTGGAAGAAAGCCTGTGGATTTGTCGCAGCCACCAGGTCAAGAAAACCTTGTTGCATGGGCTCGTCCACTTCTTACAAGTAAGGAGGGTTTGCAGAAGCTCATAGACCCAGTTATGAAGCCTAGTGTTTCTGTTGATACCATTGTAAAGGTTGCAGCACTTGCGTCCATGTGCGTGCAACCAGAAGTCACTCAGCGTCCTTTTATGGGTGAAGTTGTTCAGGCCTTGACACTGGTATGCACTGAGTTTGAGGAAACAAGAGTGAAGTCTTTTAGAAGATGACCCTGTAATTGGTCTTGCAACCAGTGTTCCAGGTGAAACAGTGAGCTTTTCAGAGTGTAACAGAACTCTGCTTCAACCTAGTTATCAACCTGGTTCAGAACCAAGGTAGCAATATTGTCATAAGCGGCAAGGAATTCGAGTCATTCGGGTTGTTTGTATAGAGGGAGAATAAACTTTCGACTAAACTGTGTCAAGAGTGTCACTAAACTTTCTCAAAGCAAATTCTAATGACCACGCAAATTTGTTTATAGTTACTAAATATCATGGATTAGAAGTTGATGTCACAAACTTTAGGAGTAAAACATGTACTTGAAATGAAGTGATCTATTCATGTTACAATTGAAGAACAGAAATTTAAACCTGTCATCTGAGTCGCTGAAGTAAAAATCGGACATGAAACACCTACAAACTGATTTTAGTTTCCAAATGCAGATTACTTCTTTGTCCAAATTCCAGTATAATTAAAAGACTTTTACTGTAGTTTAATTTTTGTGGACTCCAGAAGGTTCCTTTCTTGCTTTTGTTTGGTCTTAATGAAATTACTAGGTTACTTTTGTGGTCAAATTTTGGATGAAATAATAATACCTTCACTCTGGCTCCTTTTTCGAATTTACTCTTGGTAAATTTGGGGTGCAGACACCTGATAGGGACATGCATTAATAGGTTTGGTTTTAATTTACAGACAACCAATGAGACACGGTCATAATAAGGTTTTTAAATTATTTTCTGATATAATTGAGGACAAAGAGGGAGGATTTCTCAAGATTCTACTTGGAAAGAAGTTGATTATTGTGATTGTTATGTCATTATCATAGGACCATCACATTCATTATATAGATGTGGATTGCTTAGAAAATAGCAATAAAAATTTTCCGGTCGTTTTTAATTGATGGTCTAAGTCAAAGACATTTTACTTCAAACACAAGAATTACTAGAGTAAAGTTTGGCAAAAAATACAAATTGTGTGGAAAATACTTCAAGAAGTTACGAAGAGACATCAATTGCTCAGTATAGTGCCTACTCTGCATTAATTTTCACTGGTATGTGCCAAATATGTGTTCTCTGCCATAATTTATTTATTAGTACATTATAGAAAAATCGAACTTCTAAATACCAGAAAAAAAATTCAACAGATTTAGAAAAGTAATACAAAACAAATACGTGGTTCTCCCTACACTTCTATTATTCCCTCAAATCAAACTAATCTAAGTGGGCTCACCAAAAGGTTAAATTCTGAACTATTGTTGAGCCATAAACTTAGAATGTAACAAGCTAAGAAGTCACTAAGAGCATTGAAGAGTTTTACGACGATGCAAGCCATAAGAAGCCTCTTGTTTGGAGGGCTATGCGATATCAGTTTTAAGTTTTTTCAATCAGTCAGTTATAGTGTATTGTATTAGTTAATGATAATGTATGTGTATGATGAGGAGTGCTCTCTGTGGTGCTTTCAATGAGTGAGACATTAATGTGGGAAAGTAAATTCTCAAAGACGACCTCATGACTAAATTTGTTAGCAATTTAGTTAAATGAAATGAGGGAGATTATTATAAAGCACTCACTTCATAAACAGGACGGATGCATTCTCCAAGTTTACATTACTGATAAGCCCACATTGGGTGGTGTTGTAACAGCAGATGTGATGATCATACCATAATATGAGGTGACTGTTGTAACATTATTCACGGAGCCATGTAATAAGCACAAAGCGAATTATTCTTTCGCCTTTTACTAAAGAATACCGTGTGCTTGTTACTCCAAGTGGCATACGCCTATTTTTGGAAGAGTCAACAGTCTTGATTGACTCTGCATTTTTAGTATAAATTTTTAAGGATTTTTAACTAGGGTCTTTGGGGGCCTCTGAAGAGGCTTGTAAAATTTTTTGTCATTGTCAGAGTAAACTTGTATTGTAAGTTTATGTTGTTTTTTAATTTATCAGTGTAAGTTGTTTATTATTTCGAGTGTTTATAGCTCTTGTTCTTGGTTTCATTTTATCAGTTTATATAGTACTTGGTTTCATTTTATCAGTTTATATAGTACTTGGTTTCATTTTATCAGTTTATATAGTACTTGGTTTCATTTTATCAGTTTATATAGTACTT
>Ga0123340_1000715_pt1 | contig 24254 bp, 12 predicted proteins | sample SirMexnodulemix_FD_89961 | JGI IMG/M metagenome (GOLD analysis project Ga0123340, IMG submission 89961) | Root nodule microbial communities of legume samples collected from Mexico - Siratro Mexico nodule mix | ecosystem: Host-associated > Plants > Roots > Nodule | place: Mexico: Nepantla...
AAGTAGCTGGATTTAGTTTATGATATTTAATCACTTTATTCTATAATATGTTAAAAGTTCTTTAAAATTTTCTATAAAGAATATTTTTTTTAAGAGAGTAAATATTTTAATAACATTTTGAACACATTCTTGAAATAATCTAGAATTTTTTTTAAGAAAAAAATAAACTTCAATATATTTTAAGATAAAGAGTCTCATTTTTACACAACTTTTTTATTTTATTTTATGCTTTCAAACTTTTCTCTAGTTTCTTTAATTTGTCCGTTTGATCTCTATTTATAAGATAATTCTATTTTTAAGAACTCTTTGAAGTTCTTTCTTCTTATTTATGTTCTCATAAATTTTAAGTTACTATAAAATTGTTAAATTTCTTATATTTTAATATTAAAAAAGACATTACAAACCTTTATAACTCTCAATCTTCTAACCTTTAAAATTTAAGAATGATAATGTGATAAGACAAGTGAGTTTAATTATACTTATTTTCATTTTTCTTAAAAAAAAAATTTAGTCATTCTTATTTTTGATATTTAATGAGTATGAAATTTGTGTATCATAAACATGTTCATACATATAATTAAATATTTTTAAAAAAAAATCACATCCATGAAAGCATTATATTCTTAAGAATTTAATGTTAAAGGATTATTTTTTTCTCTTCAATGTCAAATAACATGGAATAAATTATATTTACATAAATATAAAAAGAAAATTCCAAGATGACAATTCCATCGGTATAAAATAAAAATAAATTATAAAAAAGTAACGACCCGAGTATGAACATACTTATTTCTATATTTGATTTAGAAAGTTAAATATTACATATCCTTATACATTGATTATTTTAAATATTTTCCATTAAAATTCAAGATACTGACAGAAAAAAAAAGTTATTACAGGAAGTAAAATTGATAAGACCAACCTTAAACATAATTTAAATATTTGAATATACGGTGGATAAGAGCCATCACTAAAATACATTAAGAGCCATCACTTAAATATAGGTCAAAATTAAATTGTGATAAATAATTAAAATATATTATTATGTTAACTATACTATTTTTCATTTAGCTTTACAAATTTAATTGAATATTAAATGAATCTTCAGATCAGGAACATGTTTAATTAACATGTAAAGTATGAATATTTAATAAATTATAATAATATATTTAAATTTGTAATTTTTAACAAGATAAGAAACACAAATAAAAATTTAAATGATAGAGAAATAAAAGTAAAATTTAATATATCAATAAAGAATAAAAATATACATAATTTTTTAGGATGAAATAATATTTTGTCAATAATAAACAAGATGGTCAAAATACAAAAAGAAATTAAGAACATAAAATTAATACTTTAAGATATTAAGTAAACAAAAATTATAAAAGAAAGAGACATATTCTATGAATTAAAATTGTGATATATTTTAATCATACAATTAGAACTAGTAGTTTACATGTCAAGTCGTGTGATTGCAATATTGCGTTTAACTTTGTTTATAATAGAGTGAACTAAACAATTATATACAACCATTAAGAACTTAAAATTGATAAAAAAAATATTTGTGAGAAACTAAACTCGTAAAAGAATGATTGAAAACTGAAGCCAATAAACGAACTTCTTAAATAGATAAAACATATTTTATTTAAAATTTTACACTCACGTCAAATTCACACTTTAATAACGTCAATGTAATTGTGATACCGTCACTCAATAGCGATCTCTAATAACAAAACCTAAAATATTTACGACAAAATTTGAAGGACTAAAATCAGTAAAATATTTGTTTCAGAGTAAAAAAATATCTAAAAATTTAGAGAGTAAAAAAGTATTTTATCCTAAAAATTAAAAGTAAGAATAAAAACACATTGCTTTTACAAAAATTATAATAGAAAAAAATATACGTTGACCTTTTTTTACATGTAAAATTTGAAAATTTATGATGAAGTGTAGTGTCTTACATGGTAAAGTTACCAGAAAATAATGGTTGACTGGTAAAATGAGTAAATAAAATTTGCTAACTAATGCCCTAAAAATCCCAATTTAAAAAAAAATATGTATTATAAATTATGAAAAACACATCAAAATTCATAAAATGAAAAAAAAATCACTTTTAATTCATTAATCAGTATTCTTAATTATATTTATTTTAAAAGGAGAGAGGCTTCATTAAATATAATTAAACAAGTTTTGAATAAAGAGTAGTAAAATTAAAGAACATTTATCAGCCACAAGATTTGGGATGCTGTCATGGTTTTTGGACGCACTATAACTCAACCGCCATTCCCACTGAATGGTTAATCCCAACTTCTCTTTCTAATCTATTCTCTTACTATTAGAAGCAAGACAAATAAATAATATTCAATATCGGATTAAATAAGTTTTAGTTACTGATTAATATATAATAAAAAATTATGAAATTAAGTGTTTTTTTAAGCCTTAAACGTGTAACTAAAAAAAAAAAAAAAGTAAATCCACCGTCATATTGATCTTTAAATTCGCACAACTGCACGTGGTTCTTGGTTTTTCATCTACCGAAACAATGGAGATTGTGAAGCTCTGGTGGATAACGTGGTTTCTCTGAGTGTTGCTATTACTCAAACAACGACTTTAACAGAGAGAGAGGGAGAGAGAGGGGTGAATGGCGGTGGAGTACACATGCTGCACATCGGAGTTCTTCGTTCACATACTCATCATCGTGCTGCTGGTGCTGTTCGCGGGCCTCATGTCGGGCCTCACGTTGGGCCTCATGTCCCTCAGCCTTGTTGATCTCGAGGTCCTCGCTAAGTCTGGCACTCCTCAAGATCGTAAGCACGCTGGTATGTATCATATTGCCAACTAATTTCTTCATCTCTCTCTCTTCTTCCTAATTTCACTAATCGTCGCACACGTGTTTCAAGCTCAAGAACACGTGCACCGAGTCACTGAATTTGTTCAAGGAATCGCGCAGGAGGAAATTTGCATCGGATTTTGTTTGCGGAAACTTTCTGTTATTGTTTTAACTGTAATAAAAAGACAGACAAATTTGTTTCCGTTTTCTTTCTTGTGCTGAATTTGTTTACAGTTGAAAATTGTCTGTCTAGGTAACTAACTCCCTGTAAAGGTTCATTTGGTCGCATGAGTTACAATTATAAACGAGAAATTAAAGAATTTAAGTGCAGTTGTTGATTAATCCCGTTCTAGAGATATTTGCGAGCGTGGTTTCCTTTGTACTGTCTTGATATTGTAGAAACTGCGAACAGATGATACCATTACAGTCTTGTTCCAGTTGAGGAAGTTGTAAAATTGCAGCTGAAATCGCGGTGACATGTTTTAAAACCTAATTTGGGAGTTTTTGAGTGAGGTCTGATAAGATAAATTTCTTTACAAGGAATTTCAGCAGAAAAAAAAATATAAAAAGTGAGTTGAGTGAGGTAAGATTAGTTTATAAGAATCTCTTTGTATAATTTCTCTACATTTTTATTTTTGATTTAGCTTACATATAAGTTAATTTTAATTTGGAAGAATTTTGGTTTTTTTTTTCTTTAAGTCCTGAAGTCCTTGTGAAGAAAATTTTCTAGATATATCCTAACAATAAAATCATAAGGCACGTTATCTAGATTTCAAGGATAAAGGAAATCGTTAATGTTTCCATTAATGAAGGGACTTTTGGCATGGTAGAAACGGGAAGAACGTGATTACTTGATTTTTTTCTGTTTTGGAAACTGCGCAGTTATCTAATGATCCTCTACTTGTTTGAATTGGCGTTTTGTTTCTGTAATTACAGCGAAGATATTACCAGTTGTCAAAAACCAACATTTATTGCTTTGTACACTGTTAATTTGCAATGCTGCAGCCATGGAGGTACAACTGCAGTCGTATACTGGTCTCTATATTTGTCACAAGGATTTCATATTATAAATTGTTGTTGTTCTTGTTTTTTCAGGCACTTCCTATTTTTCTCGATAGTCTTGTTACGGCGTGGGGTGCTATCCTTATTTCGGTGACCTTAATTCTTTTGTTCGGTGAGGTAAGAACGTTCTGTAACTATATGTTTTAAAAGTAGAATACATGCACGTAACAGATTAAACGCCTATTTGTTTAGAGGTTGGAACAATACAGGAATAAATAAAAATCTGGTTGCGAAGAATCCGATTTGCTTGATTTTCATTTTTTCCATCTGTAGAAGACATATTCTGTCCACTAAAACCAAATCTAGTTGAAACAGTAGTAGTTTTTCATTCCTCTATCAGTATGTAGCGAATATAATTTTAATCTTTATAATAAAACACAGACATAGTGTGTGTGTGTGTGTGTATATATATATTAAATTTAATATGTATTTCAGTAAGTTTATTACTAAAACTGGCTTTGCTTTATCTGTTCATACAAAAACAATAGTTCTAAACTCACTTTTTCCAAACACTAATATGTTCTTTCAAGAGTAATTATTTTTGGCACTAACTCTTTCAAAATTAACTCTACCAAAGCTTATAACAAACATACTCTAAAAACATGTCTCGTCCTTTTCACTTTGATCTTAGAGGGTGGTACAGGTACATTCCTTTTGACATAGTGATAGAGAACTAAAAAGGGGACATCAGGCTACATTGAAATGATGCTAATAGATCCAATTTGACTTAAGTCATGATTTATCTATAAGTAAATTAAGTTCAATCATTAGAAGTAGTTAAGTTTGTTTATTTACGGATAACCTTAGTAGGGTCCTGCTGTATGGTGGTTCTAACCCTTTGGATTGATGCATGTGTTGTAGATATTTATTTTTGTAATATTTGATAGAATATATTAACTTTCAATCTGTGGAAGTGCTCTGATGTATGTCTACTCGTGTGAAGATTATACCCCAATCAGTTTGTTCTCGATATGGTTTGGCTATTGGTGCATCGGTGGCTCCCTTTGTCCGGGTGCTTGTATGTGTGTGCTTTCCGGTTGCCTTTCCAATTAGTAAGGTGACAAAATTTGCAGAATTTTTATTATTTCTATTTGAGTAAACATGCAGCAAATTTAATTTGTTTTGTCCTTATTTCCATTTCCTTATTGGGTTTTCTTGCATTTATATGGTTTTGCAGTTGTTGGACTGTTTGCTAGGACATCGACACGAGGCCTTATTCCGTAGAGCTGAGTTGAAGACACTTGTAGATTTGCATGGTAATGAGGTCTGTATCAGAGCAATAAAGGTCTCTTTAGTGTTCTTGTTTTAATTTGGTCTGTAGTTGAGCCGAATCTGAGTTATGTGTTTCATAAGTATGCTTCTCTTCTCTACCGTTTCTTTTTCAATCAAAATATGTAATTTGTGTGAACTGTCATCAAGGGCTATCTTATCTACTTTTCTGGTTATTTGGAATCCTGCGGTTTAACATTCATGCTTTTTGTGTGTTTGCTGATGCTGTTCAATTGTATTAGGCTGGAAAAGGTGGGGAACTGACACATGATGAAACAACTATCATTGCTGGGGCGCTTGAACTCAGTGAGAAGACAGCCAGTGATGCCATGACTCCTATCGATGAAACATTTGCTGTTGATATTAATTCAAAGCTTGATAGGTAAGGTGTATTCTACAATTTATGAACTAGAGGTAGCTTTTGTATTTTGTCCAAATTTTGTTCAAATAATTAAATGCCTAATACTATGTAGGGAACTGATGAATGAAATATTGGAGAAAGGGCATAGCAGAGTCCCAGTCTTCTATGAGCAGCCTACAAACATTATAGGACTTATACTGGTAAAGTGTTTTATTTTTTCTTCTTTAAACCATAATGTTGAACATCCTTTTCTCATTAGAATTAGATGAAGTACTTTGAAAGCCACATACTGAGGATTATTACAAAAGTTTATTGATCTTGACTGTTTGATCAAAGCTATCTATCCAAACCTAAGAGATCCTCAGGAATCACTTTTTTGAAATTTTACCTTTTGCTCATGAACTCGAGGGGAAACGCAATACCATCATTTGGGTATTGAGCATTTACTTGATAAGAACTGAATTATTTTGCAATTGACAGTTGTAACCTCGAAAATGAGAATGTAGCCTATTTTCTAACGTAGTATCCCCAGAGCATCTAATTTGTTTCTGTAGTTACATTTGTTTCATCTGATTCATTCGTGGTTCAATTGTCCAAAATGAATGGCAGTGACAATGAATGCCAGTGGAGGAATGAAAAACATGTTAGTTTGGGTATTTGAGATTTGAGATGCGCAATAAAATACACTTCTATGGTTTCACTTAATATGAAAACAAGCTCAGCACTTAATTTATCTGTTACAAGGTAGCATTCATAAGGTCATGTGATATGTGGGTTATTCATGAGTTAATCGTGTAAGGCAACTATCAGTTGTAGTGCTTGCTGCCCATTGGTTATGAAACAAGCTTAGTACTTCATTGGGTGGTAAACTGTTAGCTTAAGTGTTGCATGTTAAATTTGATGTAATGAATGAGAGGCTATGTGTCACTTTTTAAGCCTGACTACTTAGCAAAATGCCAGAGGTTCATCTGGTGACAATTCTGTAACACATAAACGTACAGGGGGGATCGAAACATCAGCGATCTCAGTCACTTTTTGTGTGGTTTACAAGACATTATTAGTTCTAACTCAGTTGTGATATTGGTGGTGGGTATCTCCTCAACAGAATTGATATTCATTGAGGTTGATGCTTCCTGCACTGTTAATATGAATTCCAGCTGCTGCGAGATTTTTTTTTTTTTTTCTTTGATTTTGTTCTTTGCTTTTTATCAGTAAACTTTGTATGATGAGATTATGATTCCTTTGCATTATAATCTTTTTTTCTACATACATTTTTCTATTGCTTGCTCAATTGATGTTTTCTCAATCCTTTATTTTTGTGATTGTATACATATAGTGCCTTTTGTTTTCTGAATGCATGCTCCTTAATTTTAGGTGAAGAATTTATTGACTGTTCATCCAGAAGATGAAGCATCCGTGAAGAGTGTGACTATACGCAGGATTCCAAGGTAATCTTATATATGTTTTACCAGTTTAATGGACGAAGACACATTGGTTTTATATTGTGCTTAATTACGTGACCTTACATATATTGACAGGGTTCCAGAAAGTATGCCACTTTATGACATTTTAAATGAATTCCAGAAAGGCCATAGCCACATGGCTGTTGTTGTGAGACGTTGTGACAAGATAACGCAACAATCTTCCCAAAATAATGCAAACGGTAAAATCACGATATGAACAGTTTAAAAATTTGAAACTGAATTTTTCTTTCTTAACAAATACTGTGTGCCTCACGACTCTGAAATAGACTCGGTGAGAGATGTGAAGGTGGATATTGATGGTGAAAAGCCTCCCAAGGAGAAAACTTTGAAACACAAGGTGCCACTCCATAAGTGGAAAAGCTTCCCAAACACAAACATGTCAAATAGGGGTGGTTCTCGGAGCAGAAAATGGTCAAAAAATATGTACTCGGATATTTTGGAGATAGATGGAACTCCCCTTCCTAAGCTCCCTGAAGAAGAAGAAGCTGTTGGAATTATTACAATGGAAGATGTTATTGAAGAACTTCTACAGGTGTTGAACTACTAATGATCATTCTGAACAATTTTGTTCCCTCATGAAACATGGTAGATAAAATAAATGACTAATATATTTACTGGTGTGAAAATTTCTGTGCAGGAGGAGATCTTTGATGAGACAGATCATCATTTTGAAGACTCGTGACAGTGGCTTTTTCCATAAAACCATGTTCATATTCTTGTTTGGATCTTATAGATTTTAACTAGATAATTCGGTTTAGGGTGAGAGCTGCAGTATAGAGAAGTGAGTGGTGATTGGAACGTGTAAGCCATTATCGTGGACGAAATGTTGGGACCAGACAGCTGTTAATACACCTTTTGCGACGTGCGTGCTGCGTGTCTTTATCGCATGAATCATGCCAGCAAATCATGGTATGTTTTTGTGTGAATGTGTGTTTTCCTTTTTTTTTTTTTTGATTAATTGATAGCCACTTGTATGGGTTGCATGTCCATTACGTAAGAGTATTGGCATTTAGTATGCACAGGATTCCCCATGAATTTTATGAGAGAAATTGTGTAACTATTTTATACTGTACAATAATAAGGATAATCTCAGCACTACACTTGACGCCCAAGTTAATTTAAAATCAATCTTATTATTGCCACCTCAATACTTCACTTGAAAAATATTCTCTAGCTATTCGGAAATTAACAATTCAGAATATGTACTTCAAGGTAGTAATAATATCTTTTTGTTTAAGTGTTTTAGTTCACTTAGACATTAAAGACATGTTTTGGGTTTAGAAACGTGTTTGATTTTGTTTTGATCTAAATTTACCTTACATTGTCCTAGCTTTAGCCCAAGCGAGGCTAGTCTGAGATGGACTCGGTCAATTGTTGGCTTGATTAAAATAATTTAATATTTTTACTGAATTTACTTATTAAATTAGGTGGGATTGTTTTTTTTTAGTTCTTCTGATCAATTGCCGTACTTTGGGGTTTGAGTTTAATTAAATATGAAAGCGAGTCAAAGATTCTGACAATTGATTCTTTTGGACAGTCAGTAAATTAATAGTGAGATTTTAAATATTAACATTTAAAAAATCAGTCAGTGAGCTAGTCTATTCACCAGGGACCAGTAAAACAAGGGATCTTTTCATTTCATTTTCTACTTAATTTTACTCTAATAATTTATTTATTTTATATTTAAACAAACATTATTTAGAAATTGACCCACGCTAGTTACTAGAAGACCCCACGATCTCCAAGGATATGTTTAGTGAAATATGGGAAAAGCTTTTTAAATATTTGTCCAAGAGAATTACGAGGAATTTTGGGTTTTTCTTTTTTGGATAACTACTTTTGCAAAAAGAACAATGATTGGTTTGAAAGGATTATGTGATTTTAAAGAGAAACTTTATACAATTTCATCAATCATTTAACAACTTAATCTTTAAGGATGATATAATTATTATAAAATAAGTTTTTGTATTTATAAAGAGAGAAATAAAAAAGTAAATAATATTTATCAAGTGTAAAAATTTATTAGATATTAAAATATCACCTTCTTTATGTTACATAGCTCAATACTAAATGAAATGGGTAGGAAGCATGAGTTACTAACTGGTTATTTATAGCTAGCTTTAGATATGTTGTCTGTAGCTATTGGTATCCTATCCATTGGTTCTACCAACACCAGAAATCTGCAAGTCTGGTGTCACCAACATTGTGGCGGATGCACTTTCTCACGCACATGGTTGAGGTGCAATATGATATGTCATATAAAATATTAAACTTCTCAAGGAACTTGAGCTTCCATACCTTTTTACAAATAAGATGGTGTTAGAAGTGTGGTTAAGAATTTATTTATAAGTTGAGGTTGTTTTGTAAATGCCTTAAAAGTTTCCCTTCCAAACCATAATGTCATCTCCAAAAGGGTTTCAAATATTATTTATTATTGATGATATTAAGATGTGTTTTAATAGTTAGGTATGAAGTCAATCAAGATTGTAGTTTTATTGTTTCATTAGATCCTTTATACTTAATTGAGAGTTTACAACATGAACGTACGAGACTTCATAATAAAGTTCATATGTGCTAAGTTAATTCGTATATTAAAAATTGGATTGACCTATATTTAGTATGAGTTCTAAACAAGCAATGACATAGTGTATAACCTTAAAAATTGTTTTTAGACATATGAATCACCATTATTTTTTGCATTTAGAATATTATCATCATGAAGATACTTATAGGTTAAGACATGTCACAACTTTTGGATAGATTGAAAAAATTCTATATTAGTTTTTCAATGAGAAATAATAATTAATATAGACATATATAATGTTTAATCCACTAATATGCTTGAGTTTTATTAGTTTTTCCCAACCTACTTTTTTATTGCTTTATTAATCATATAGATCTACAACATTAAATTTTTATATTGACCACCATTGTTAAGAAACTTAAAAAGACTACACGATTACATATAGGCAAAAACTAAGTTTGTAAGACAAATACTATTACCTTATTTAAGAGTTTGTTAAATGTTATTTTATGTCCATTGTCTTTTTGTATTTTTTAAATTATGTTTTAAAAGTCTAAGCTTGCTACTTTATGTTTTTAAAAGGATTTATTTTGGTCCATTTAATGGTTTAACATTAAAATTCTTATTTATGGTTTACATTTTTTCTGTTCCATTTTTTTTGTTGGTTGTTTACATTCAACTCTTTTATTACAAAAAAAAAAACACTTATATTTTTTGTCATTACATGAGAAAATGGATATTCACCTCAGTTATAGCAATGACATTTGCCACTTTAATAAATTGTTTGGGAGAGATGGGTTTAGAAAAGAAGAGCCCAACGACTAGAAAAATTGTGGGATGAGTCTAACATGTGTTTTGATACTTATACTCCATTGTTAAGAGTTAGAACCTTTCATCCATTATTGACATGCATACGATTCCAGCAGACTTCATGTAGAATACCCTTCAATGCATCACCAACCTTAATTAAAGAAATTGGGACCAAAGACTGAATCACTTACTTCTCTCATCACATTTACCATACAGAAAGGGTAAAGCATGCATACTTACTTATATGCATGCATGCACCTGTCAGGAATGGTCACTCTTATATATTGTTGACTTATTCCTATAAAAGAACACTAAGATAAGGTTATGGAAGTCTACATTCAATCACAAATCTCATCATGCAATGTATATTCAAAACATCAACACTTATCTCGAATACCACGTGCAGTGGTGGGACCCAGCAACAATGCAGTTGAAGGAAAAAAGTTCTCATACACTCGTTACACTGCTGAGCTAAAAAAACTACCTTTCACAGTAAGGGTTAAGAACAAGAGAAATACCTCTCATGTTGTTTCTTTTATTGACAATCAATGTAGAGAATACCTATGACGATAATTCTCATTTTTTTGTTATTAAAATTAAGAAAATGACAAAATAATTTCTAAATTTAACCCTTCTTGCATTTTATTATTTAAAAAATAGAAATATGTGAAAATATTATAATTTAAATTATTTACAAATTAAGTTTCAATTATTAATTAGAATGAAATAATTTAAAACAGTAATAATTGTTTTAGTTTGTCCAGTTAAAAATATTAATTAACACATTAAAGATTTAAAATATCTTTATGGGTGGGTTTTGAGAAAAATCTTAACCACAAGATCTATTATTGTTTATAAGATAGATTTAACACTAAAGGGAAATATAAGATCTCCACCATGGAGAATTTTCTTTTTCTACAAGAACTTTGAAGGCTCCAAAATGAAAAAAAGAAAAAAGAATTATTTTGAGTTTTTTTTTTTCTAACAAAAATCATTATGGTACCTATAAAAAATTAATTAAGATCTTAAAATTGAAATTGACCATTTAAACAAAATTAAATTAAATGTTATATCCTCCTAATATGGATAGACATACCAAAAGCTAGTATAAGATCCCAAATAAAATCTTGCAACTTAAAAATTGTTTATACCATTAAATGTTATAAAAAATAAAAAAAAGAGTACAGGGACAAGTAAAGATTTGTAAATATTAAAAAAATAAAAATAAAAGACAAGTAAAGATTTTCTGACTTGTTTTTTGATAAGATAGTTCAGGACTTTTAGTTCACCTAATCTTAACAGATTAATCAGTCACATCTCATTTTTTTTAACCCATGAAACACATGAAAAATGATCACATTAAATAGAAGAACACAATAATTAACATAAGATTGTCTCAATGTAAGATTAATTTCTTTATTAACAAACACGTTTCAATAAAAGTATTAAAGACAAATATTTTTTTCATTATTACTCTTAGTTATAAAATCAATATTCTTTATTTATCTTGGTTAAAGTAATTAAGTAGATTTTCATAACCAAATCCTTGATAGAAATGTTTATAAGAAAAAAGGGATTTAGGTGGCATGAAGACTTTCTATACTTATAAAAAGATAAAAAAAATAAAAATAACTAGGCTCACTAAGTTTAAAAGCTCTCTATACATAAAAATAAATTTATAGAAAAAAAGATAATTGCTTGAAGAATGATAAGCTTGTAATAATGAATATATTCTTTATAATTTTTATGTATTATTCTTTCTCTTTTAATATGAATGACTTTGCTAAATTGTTGTCTCAATAAACTTTTCTATTTCATCTTCTCTTTTATTGAAAATGCATAATACATTATTGTTTTAAATTAAATGCAGTGTGAGTTGAATTTAAAAATTAAATTATATATTGCATAAAGCTTCTTCACTAATTATTCCATTTGCTTATCTTTTCTCTCGTTTGGAGTGTGACAAATTTTATCGTCATCTCTTATAATAAACTCTAAATTTGCATTTGCAATTCAACATTCTAATTAAATTTTACACTCATTTATCATAAGTGTTTAAAATTCAGTTTAAATTGGTTATATTATTGACATTTAACTTACAACTAAAGTATAATAGAATATGTTTTAGTATTTTAAAAATATCTAAAAGTTCAATTTTAATCATTTTATAAACTATATAATTAAGAGAAAAAGAACTAAAGGATTTTAAAATTAAGAGAATAGAATAAACAGAATTTATTGGAGAAATTAAAACTGAGTTTTAAAAGGTCAAAATAAATAAAAAAACATGTTTTAGAAATTATAACTTAATAAAGTTTTCTAAATTTAAGTATAAATAATTCACACAATTATTATAGAACTATGATAGTTCATAGGAAGGAGTCCTATTCCCCCAAGGCATGCTTTTGTTTAATGATAAACATCACACCACGTTTTAAAACTCACAAAATTAAGACAATTTAAAATTTATTTTTGAACTTGAGAATTATTGTTTTTATAGGGTTCATAGCAGAAGCAGCATACACTCATTAGGCAGACACGGAACGCCGCAGCTCTGTAGTTTTGATCAACCCATCCTCTCCACTTCAATTCAACAATGTCTATAACCCATAACCTTGCTACTTCACTCTCTTCTACTTCTTCTGCTTTTTTAGCTCCCTCTTCCTTCAATTCCAGGTATTTACTTTCACTTGAGCTCACTTTGTTCCTTTTTGTCACTTTTGTTCCCAAGAAAGATTGGATCCTACCCACAAATGATTTCTTTTTTTTTTTGGGTTGATTCAAAATTGCATCTTTCTTCACTTTATGATTAAAAGTGTTGACTTTTATTTATGGGGGTTCATTTGGCTGCTGCAGGGGACATGTTTCATTGCCTGTGAAGAGCGTGGGCATTTGCAAATGCGTTGCGACACCCGAGGCTGAGACTGGTATCTTAAAACCTTCTCTCTTGTATTTAGGAATCGAAAATGATGCATGGATGTGGCCATACTAGTTGACACTTAGTGAGAGAACGAGAGAGGTATGGAGCAATGATTGGTGTTAACGGAGTAATGTTGATGTGGAAGTGTCCACATATTTCCCTTTATTTTTTCTTGTGATTAGGCAATGCTATAATGGGGTGCATGCCTCTGTTGAGTGGTTTCTTTTTACAATGCTGTAGTTGACAAGTTTGTGAAATCAAATTCTGGTTGGCCATTTCCTGGCATTTAGTCGTATAATATTGTCTATGTTGGAAGGGTTGTTAAAGTGGTATAGTTTTGAAAAGAGCATACTAGCTGGTGTGTTGACTAAATATTAAAGATGCGATTCAGTGAATATGTCTTCCTTTTTTCGCTTTGAAGGTTACAAGACAAGGGTCACTCGCAATCCAAATATGGGAAAACTTCAAGCTGGCTATCTATTTCCTGAGGTATGCAATGCTACTGGACCTTTCTGGTTTTGTTATAGTTCTTCCTCAGTTATGTCATTTAGGAGCCAAGCACTTGGTTTGATGATCACTCGGTGTATAGTTGTTTTCATTCACTATGCATGCTTACCCCGGATGCTATGTTTTGCAATTAGAATTGTACTTCAAATATTTGTTTCTAATCCCGCTCAGAGGGAAATACCTTTTGTACCTAGAAACTGGAATAGTGTCAACGCCCTACTAGTCCAAACATGCGTTTGTTTAAGTAGGTTGGATTTGTATTATGCAGGTTCCCATAATTGAATTATCAAGATGAAGGATTGCATGTCTTTTATAGTACGAGTAAATTAATGATAACTTTTGAACATTTTAACCACTGCATTTTTCATAATCAACCTCCACTTTTATCTTTTCTCAAAAAGTAAAGTCATTTATATTGCAGCAGAACTGATGTTCTTTTGGAGACATGCATGTAACCCTAACAATATATGCCTTTGGCCAGCGTCTGTTTAATTGAAGGAAAGACTGATTAATTGTGTGAAATGAGATGTCGTAGCTGTTTGCTCTTGAAATTTGCTTGTGTTATCTACCTCAGAAACGGTTAAATAAGGGAGACTTAGAAAAATATGTACTATATTCATTCTTCTGTTTTATTTGTATACAATTATGTATTGATTAATGAATTTGTATATCTTTCTCTCGCTCTCTTTCACACACCCAAACATAGAGATTTATTCTTTAAACAGTGTAACTAACTATTTTTCTGCCTTTCATGTCATTGAACACAGATTGCTAGAAGAAGGTCTGCGCACTTGCTAAAGTACCCTGATGCTAAAGTTATAAGTCTTGGAATTGGTGACACTACTGAACCTATTCCTGATGTCATAACTGATGCAATGTCAAAGGTAGAACCTTGGTGTGAACAAAGCTTATACATCTTTAATGTTAGGACATTGGACATTTGACACTTTTTCTTAAGTAATTACCATTTTCCCTTTAGAGATTGGGGCTCTATGATTAATGATGAATTTTATTATAGTACCATGTGTCATATTTTTTTAAGTAGCTTTGATTTCGTCATCTTTATAATTCCTTTCGTGTCTAATTGCATTTGTTTCAGTTTATCTTTTCTATATCATAAATAATGAATATTTTGTAGGTATATGTTTTTTTAATGGTAGAAGTGTTAATTATGTTACTTTACTAAATCAATTAAATAATACATATGTGTGCTTCACCTATTTCCTTTTAAATACTTGAAAATTTGTAATTTCTCATTTGTTCAGAGATCACAAGCATTGTCAACTATTGAAGGATATAGTGGGTATGGAGCTGAACAAGGCGAAAAGGTATGTTGCTTTGACATCTTCAGGAGGTTTTTTCCATTTTCCATTTTGGGTCCTTCCATGGTTTACTTTTTTCCGAACTCATTAGATTGAAGGCCGGTTATACAATTTTCCACCCTTGTTAATGGTTTCTAGACCTACCTGTCATTTTTTTTGGGTTTATGATTACTGTATGGTATCAATTCTACATGTGGATTCCTTTCTTTGCTTGGTCCTTGAAGTATTTCAGGAAGAAAAATTGATATTTTCATCTTATGTGTGCCCATTGTGCACTATATCTTCATGAAGTTTTACTGGAAGAAGTCGTGCCTTGAGCCTTGTAATAAAATTTTGGGTCAGAAATTTGGCTACATTGGCCATGTTTTGAGGATGGATTGTTATAACCTTGTATGTCGTGTAGTGTACCATAATACCATTCATTATTTTATGTTCTGCTCTTTTAATTTATATGTTATCTTTTGAAAGCTCTGAGAATTGGAATGACAAGAAAACACCGTCTTTGTGATTATATATAATGTAAAATGTTTTCTCTGTACTGAGGGCTGCGAGGTGTCTAATTCAACCCTTTCTATTGATGTTAATGTTTACCCTTGGGGGAATTTGATTAGATTAAGACATCTCTAATCTATGCAGCCATTAAGAAGTGCAATTGCTTCAACGTTTTACAGCGATCTTGGCATAGAAGAGGATGATATATTTGTCTCAGATGGCGCAAAGTGTGATATATCTCGTCTCCAGGTTCATTTGTCTTTTTTTTTGTTTGTTTTAATTTGTTTAAATGTACGATATCCTTCTTAAATCATCTTTTCTTCCTATCTTGCTCTTTACCTGGACCGCATATTCTGATTCAAGTTAAAATATTCTCCTCTGTGGGGATTAGGGTGGGGGTTGGCATGTTAATTGGGTATATTCTACAATTAATAACTAAACAGCTTCTATTTTCATTTTGTGACAGATTGTCTTCGGGTCAAATGTAAAAATGGCTGTGCAAGACCCTTCATACCCGGTAATTCATATTTATGTGATTGGTTAAAACCATTATCTCATGTGTTGCTTAGCACTCATTTATGCTTCAATATGCCAAAATGGTGACTTAGGCTTTGTTCCTATTGTTACATCTCATTTCCGTCTGTGTCATGAAGGATCAAGCAGTTTCTTCATTTTGCTCTTATCAAATAGGAGGACTTGGAAGAATGATTTTATTTTTTCTAGAAATGCTTTTCAATGTAGTTACCAGACCTTGAATAAGAAATTTGTCTATTAGGAAAAAAAGGACACCCAAACATATGTAGACATGTAGAAAACACCAATTAATGTCTTTGATTAATTTGATTCATATTTTTCTTCATTTTGAAATGATGAACATATATAATTAACTATCTTACTATACTGGAAGTTGTTTTCCGTCTATCTGATAAAGAGATGATAGCTAGTTCTTTGATAGTTCGCTGGAATGAGAAGATTGTAACTCAGGCTTTTGCTACACAAATTTTGGAAGAGCGAGAATAACCTTTACGTGACTGCATATCTAAGTAATTATGATTATTATGCACTTATGAGAGCTTTTGACCTTTATTCTTTTTCTTTTGGAATATTTGATAATTACTAGATTTTTACAAGTAACAATAAATAAAGTTGCAAGGAATTGGCGTTTTGTTCATGTGGGCTTATTTATTATTAGCTCATGTTTAGTAACTGATTATTTTTGATAAATGATCCTTTTTTTCAAAATCCTCTTTCAGGAAGCTGGTAAGGAGAAGTGACAATTTCTATAAAATAAGCTGAGCTAAATATGTCTGTGTTGAAACTTTGGTTGAAAAATGTTTGTAGACATTCAGTTTACTAGTTGGAATTATGCAACACTACATTGAATTCTTTTGAAAATGAATTAGATGTATAATTATGAATGAAAAAAATATATAGAAAATAGGGAAGTGAAGGAACACCAGTTTTATTCTGTTCAAATTTCTAGCTTTTTGTCTTGTATCTGTTCTCTGTAAATAGTGGAACATTTATTTACAGGCCTATGTAGACTCAAGTGTAATTATGGGCCAGACTGGCCTCTACCAGAAGGATGTTGAGAAATTTGGAAACATTGAATACATGAGGTGTAATCCGGAAAATGGTTTCTTCCCTGATTTATCTTCAATTTCTCGACCAGACATCATCTTTTTCTGTTCGCCAAACAATCCTACTGGTGCTGCAGCAACAAGGGAACAGATGACCCAACTAGTTCAGTATGCCAAGGACAACGGTACTATAGTAATCCATGATTCAGCTTATGCAATGTATATTTCCGGTGACAACCCACGTTCCATCTTTGAAATTCCTGGAGCCGATGAGGTTAGTCTGTCACTGATAATTTGATGTTTAAAGATGGTCTTTATGTGCACTTTTTAACAATGATTATGATCTGTAGCGTTTACCAAGGGGATTGCTGGTCAAGTTTTTTTATATATAAAAAATAAAATTTGTAAATCAACAATAAATCTTCTTTTTATATCTCAATGAATAATAGCATGGATTTCTGTTGCATATCAATATCCATAACATCTTACTGACAATTGCAGGTTGCCATTGAGACTTCATCATTCAGCAAGTATGCTGGGTTCACTGGAGTCCGATTAGGTTGGACTGTGATTCCAAAGAAGTTGCTGTTTTCTGATGGATTTCCTGTTGCCAGGGACTTCAACCGTATTGTATGCACTTGTTTCAATGGTGCATCAAATATTTCCCAAGCAGGTGGTCTGGCTTGCCTTTCACCAGAAGGTCTTAAGGTCAGTTATTTTGTTTTGCTACAAACTTTCTAAAACAGTCAAAATTGGTGTGCATTATTGTTTAAAGGGACCTATCTTCATCCTGCTCCCTTCTCCCATCATCAGTGCCAACATCTCATGCTCCTTTGATGCTTCTCAGCTCCTATTATTATTTGTGGCTAAGGTGGTTCTCTTTAATTAATGCATTTTTTAAAGAAGTTACATAATAGGCTTGCCTTTTGCATTTGAATGCAGGCTATGAGAGATGTTATTGGATTCTACAAAGAAAATACCAACATAATTGTGGAGACATTTGATTCTCTTGGGTTTAAAGTGTACGGAGGAAAAGATGCACCATATGTGTGGGTTCATTTCCCTGGGCGAAGCTCATGGGATGTATTTGCTGAGATTCTTGAGAAGACTCATGTGGTTACAACTCCTGGTAGTGGTTTTAGACCCGGTGGTGAAGGTTTTGTGAGGGTTAGTGCCTTTGGTCACAGGGAAAACGTCTTGGAGGCATGCAGAAGGTTCAAGCAGCTATACAAGTGAATTTAGAATATCGCTTTTGGTTTCAAAAGTTGTAATCTCTTGGACTGAAGCTAGGCCTGTCTTTAAATAATTTGTTTTCCTTCGAATTTAGATTAACATGTAGAGACAGTGTTTTACAATTGAGACCATGTATTTTGTTACTGTTTTCCTATGTCTTTCCGTAGCACTTTTTTTGGAAGGTGTTAGAGTTCTGTTTCTATGAAAGATCTCAAACTCAACCAATTTTAACTCGGATAGATGATTTTCCGTTAGAAGGGTTGCAAGTCTCAGCTCTTTGGTGTTCTTTTCTTAGTACACTGTAGTTTTAGGCCCAAAGTTCATTTCTGTTAATTTTTGTCAAAATTCATATGCAACTATTGCATCTGATTAACCCACCTACGGCTTTACTGCTTTTTCTACTGTAACTCCACAATTTCTTGGAGCACACCTATAATTTTCAAAATAATTATTTTACGCTTCTTTAAAGTGATTTTCAAATTATTCTGTTTCGAAAATTTCCTGTAGCACGTTTTTAGAAATTTTCTGAACGGGTTTCCTCGAACATGATTTTTAAGAAAAGATTTTCAAAATGTATGAAATGAATTATGGAATGAATTTTATGGAACAAACTTTTTAGAACGTATAAAGTATGTTTTAGAATGTGTTTTCCGGAATGGGTTTTTTAGAATAAGTTTTTTTTACAATGTGTTCTCTCTCTTCTTCCTTTACAGTGTTTTCACTCCTTTTACAGTAGTGATGGCGTGGTAGCGGCAACAGTAGTGTAATGCAGTGAGGGTGGGGTATTTAGTCTTTTTCTATTAACAATGGGGTGCAGTTAGTAATAGTACAAGAGAAACTTTATAAGAAAATGTCTGAAGGAAACTCTCTTTCCAACTCCTAAATTAAAGGAAAGAAACTTTATAAGAAAATGTCTGTGAAGGAAACTGTTTGGAACTCCTAAATTAAAGGAAAGAAGATATGCATATGTATTATATTTTGTTTTGTATTTTAATGAAGTAATCCTAAAGTCTTATGATTCATAAGAAATCTATTTTGAGATATTTGTCATTTTATAGAACTTAAGAATTTTTTGATAATATTTTTTATATCTATTATGATTTTTCTGATGTGGAAAGATTTCATGATCATGATGTATGATTTTAACATTTCAGTTAATAAAGGATTTGATTCTTTAGAAATTGAGAGGAATTAAAGTATTAATACTGAGATTTAATATGTAAACATGTTGATCTATCCTTATTAGTCATTATCCGATCTATGCTGACTATTGTCACTTATCCGTATCATTCTCAAAGAAAATGCCATCCAGTAACTAAATTAAGGTAAAACTAGTATGGAGCATTCAAGTGGTGGCAACAGAATGTTAACCAATATCTATTTTTTTTTTCTTTTCTATCGTAGTATAAGTTTCTTAAATCGAAGAATTTTCATGCACAGATAAAAACACACAATGACCTTTAGCTTAAAACCATTAGATTTGAGACAAGAGAGACACTGATACTGTTTAGTAGATTGAAAAAGAAAAGAGGAAAGTTTAATATCTAATTAGGATAAAAGGAAAAGAAAACATTATTTTTTTGGTTATAAAAGTCAAGTTCTCTATTTCTTTCTTCAGCCAAACAAAAACATGCATTATTTTCCATATTTTATATCCTCTCAGCCATTGCATGCGAGGATTTATTTTTTCACCCTCTTTTTTTCTCTGATGGTTCAAACACTCCTAATAGCTTTTGATTACAAACCTGCCAATGTTGTAAACTTCATTTGTGCTACACCAGCGGATTTAATACATACATATCTATGTTACATGATCTGAACCTTAGGTATGTCCTAAACATAGGGTCTGTAGATGTTAATAAACTAAACTAGTTCTTAGGTGAACTACACAGTACAAAATAAGACAATTAAAACTGTTCTATACTATTAATCATCTCTGCTTTACAGGTTCTCTTGTAATGTCCAGTTTGGTTACACCGACTACAGTGCACTGTATGTTTCTCACGACTAAGGTCATCCACACACATCCTTTTCTCAGGGCGTCCTGGCGGTCGCCTTAATTTTGGTGGCCGTACAACTAAGATATTATCATCCATAGAAGACTTATCAGTTTTACTCCATTCAAGTTTTGCAGGGATATAGTGTATACCCTCTGCATAGGTATTCCTGTAACTTGCAACAGTAAAACTCTTATGGGTAAATGCATAGACATCCTTCCGACATGAGATAAGAGCAGCAGTAGCATGGGAACAAGGAATACCATTTAGCTGCCAATCTCGGCAGGAACAAGTATGGTTGCCAATATTTACAATGTCCGATCGATCGGCTGAAAGAACCTCAAACTCTACTTCATCTGATCTAAGGACTTGATATGTAGATGCACGGTTGATGGCTTCAGTCATTAGCTTCTCGGCAGATGGGGCAAGTACAGAGCACCATGAGCTGCTTTTTAATCGCCTGTCATCAAACTCAGTTTTAAGCTTGCTATGAATCCGCTCCATCACCTGGATAATTGGCAATTCCCGAGCATCAAGAATCCATTTAGTGAACTCGTCAATGTTAGAGGATAGATGGCCAAATCGTGTCCCTTTAAAATGCACAAGGGCCCATTGAGAAGGATCAAAATGTTGTAACCATTTAGCAGCTTCAGGGGAGACCTCCTCTATTTCAGCAATTTTTTCTTTAAATGCAATCGTTGTGGTGGCATATGCAGCCTTCCACAGAAGATGGACAAGCCTAGAGTTCTTGAACTCTTTACCAATGCTTTCACTCAAGTGACGCATGCAGAATGCATGAGAAGAACTTGGGAACATCCTTCTCACTGCATCCGTAATACCCTTTTGCCCATCTGACAAAAATATAAACTCTGGCATGCATTCAGTATTCCCCTCCAGTACCCTGTGCAACTCAGACAGGAACCATGTCCAGCTGTCATCATTTTCTACATCGACAACACCAAAAGCAAGCGGAAACAATCCACCATCAGCATCAAAAGAAGTTGCTGAAAGCAATGTGCTAAGGTATTTGCTTTTCAGCTGGATTCCACCAAGTCCAACAATTGGCAAGCAACCATTAACAAAACCATAGATTGATGCATGAAAGGAAACAAAAAGTCTCTGAAAACGGTTATCTTCACCAGCAGTAAATACCTCTGCAACACTTCCAGGATTTGTTTTCTTAATTTCTTCACAGTATGAAGGAAGTAGGTAATATCCTTCTTCAGAAGATCCATAAATAGCTGCAAGGCCCCGCTCCTTTGCACGCCAAGCTTGCTTATAAGGTATAGTTATACCATATTGTTTATGGATGTCATGTAAAATATCCTTTGGTTTATAATTGATATTGTCTCGCAATCTTTCTTCAATGAAACTCACAATCCAATCAACAGAAGCCTGATGGTGCCCATTGTTTGCATTTCTCCCACAAGTATGTGTCCCATCAATGCTTCTAATAGTAAATGTTGGGGCATTAGGGAGCTTGACAGCACGAATCCGCCATGGACAACCATCTGAGGCACACTTGGCAAAGTAGCGGATCAGGTCACTTTTAATAGTACGAAGCTCAAAATGCTGTGCAATGGCAGCTTCTTTGATTGCATTCCGGAATGCCTTCACATCAGGGAACTCTTGACCAACAAAAAAATTGTAGTCTTCCATAGAGTCAGGATTTGCTCTTTTGTTATTACGTTCTAACTTCTACAATGTAATGATCAACCACTCAAATCTGTAATAAACTAATAATAGTACCATTTTCTGTATTGTATATGCAAAGAAGCTTCCTCAATATAACAATCTGTAATTATCAAACAAAAAATATATTAAATATAGTTAAAACTCAAAAGGTTCTCTTATAAGTAAAAAGAAAGCGTCATCAAGCATTCAGAACTCTACAGAAATACAATGATAACTTCTTACAAAAAGTATTGCATTATAAATATGACAATTGGGATATAAAAAAATCCATGCCAGGACATTGACACAAATTAATATATGGTTATGTTTGCCAATCACTAAAAGCCCTTTTGCATTAGGTGGGTTGGGTACATGGACCAAACGATGTCCTCATGTTTTATCAAAAACCAATTCTATGGTTGGCACAATAGGCAATACTAGACTGCATCAATTAAGTCAACCAGGGTATAAATGCAACTAGGGTCCATTATTGGTGTGCTATTTTTAAGGACACTCCTACAAGCAAATCTTAGCCACCCCTGAACCTAAAATTTCCTCCCTCCAAAAAAAAGTGTCATAAAGGTCATTTAAATCTAAATCCTTTTAAATGGTTCCATTCAATTCTTAGTCTCTACCTCCAACTATTTACCTCTCTTTAATTACACTAATTGGCTTCCATTACTATTCTTACAAGGTTAAACCTTTTGGGGCTCTTACCATCTCTCAGTATGTGCCTCTTTTACTCTGTCTCTATTGCATTCATTCCTGATCTTATCTTTTCTTGTATGACCTCTGATTCTTCTTGTCCCTTTATTGCATAACGGTTGACTAAACCACCTTTACCTTTATTTCATCCACCCTGCTCGATTCCAATGATGTGCATCATTCTTTTTTCTTCATTGCTTTGTGCTAATTAAAATACCTAAATTGCAATACACATGGAAATGTATAATCTCTCATTTTCACCTCCGAAGTCTTGAAGGAAGCCATGTGGTATCAAAGCTTCCCTTGATAAGGATTACAACTTTATTATTTAATTCCTCTCTTGACACCCCCACTACAATCATTTGCAAAAAGGAAAAGAAAAAAGAGAGTCGAGGAACTAGCTCCTCAATATTTCGAGTAAGAATATAAAAGAGGTAACAAGATAAGGAATCTTGATTGACTCTATCTATAAATCTATATTTATAAGAAAATCTTAAGTGACTCTACCAAGTGTTCGCACGCTAGTTTTAATTCCATCACACATACCCAATCCCAGGCCTTTTTTCAAATTTAATGAAAGCTATAAGCAAAATGTATAAGTGAATTTTAACTTGAAGGAGGAATTTAAAGTATTAATGGAAAAATGATCCAAATTGAGCCGAAATATAAATGATGTAACGCAGATACCAAAGGGAGTGTTACACTAGCATCTCTATACATGTATTTATCTAAAAATTAAAATAACAACTCAATCTAAATTGGCATGGATATTGGTTTTAAGCAACAGAAAATTCAATCGTCTGCCATTAGTATTCCATTCTCCTACGTCCTAATCAGAAGCAAAGTAAAGGACACGATGCTCTACAAAAGATCCAAGCTCCTCCCGTAAGTGGTAGAAGCCCACAAAAAAAGATAATCAAAATTTGCCAAGTAGAACTGGGTAGTAAGGCTAACGCAGCTGAAGATACTTTGTTGCAGCAGAATAAGAACAAAACAACTATATTACAAGAGTTGAAAATTTTGCATTCAAATTCACAACATGAAACAACTCAAGATACCCACATGCACAAAGAGAAAAAAGGAACAAAATTAGAAAGCAAACAAAGCCACTATCAAAAGGGGGAAAGGAATTTTGTCTTGAACCCAAATAGTAACAGATAAAATAAAATCCAGTGGAGACATGAAAACAAATGTAAAATTGGGAGGCGTAGAGTGAAAGGAGAAAGAAAGAGAGGAAATTGGTGACCTGAAGATTGGACGAAGAAGAAGAGGAGAGTGAGATCCGATGCTACGAGTGGAGAGACAAAGACAGGGAGAACCAAGCTTTGCTTAGGGTTGAACATGAAGTAGCTTTCTAAGTCTGTAATGAATATTTTCATTAATTAATAAATGTAGGTTTAAATAAAAAATTCGATGTAAACTTATACTTTAAATTAAAAGCTAATTTTTTATAAGATTTTTCTATTGAGTAGGCTATTATG
>Ga0123340_1000716_pt1 | contig 24254 bp, 12 predicted proteins | sample SirMexnodulemix_FD_89961 | JGI IMG/M metagenome (GOLD analysis project Ga0123340, IMG submission 89961) | Root nodule microbial communities of legume samples collected from Mexico - Siratro Mexico nodule mix | ecosystem: Host-associated > Plants > Roots > Nodule | place: Mexico: Nepantla...
AAGTTTTTTGAGGTTAAATAAAAAAGATAATATATAAATAAAAACAAATATATATATATATATATATATATATATATAGATAGATATAGATATAGAGAGAGAGAGTCTGTGAGAGACAGAGTGTTTGAGAATAGATAGAAGAGTGTGTATTAACAAAAATGATCGGATACTTAAGTAAAATTAACGTGGAAATTTTGTAATATACGTCAGTACGTAGTTTAGGACTTTTCGAATATTTTTGGAGCTGCATATATTAGTTGTATGGTATTAGTTTCCCCACGACACTAATTCTTTATTAGAACTATAGTACAGAGTAAATTTGGTCAAGAAAATATATTATTGTATCCCCGTTTTTCTATGTATTACAAAATGTGCTTTATATTTTTTTAATAAAATTGATTATACGTTAATAATTTATATTTTATTAAAAGTATAACAAAATGTTAAGTATCTTCTTTGTTTGAGCTAGAAAGGTAATTGTCAAAAATAATTTTTTTATATGTGTTTGTTAGAAAAAAGACAAATTCAAATAGAAGATAAAAAAGAATTTCATGAAATTCTAAGAAATTTTGAGAATAATTTTATCCAGCAAAAGTTAAAAGCAAACATGCTCACGTTTCTTCAAAAAAAATCTCTCTTTTATTTTATTTCTGAAAAACAAAATACTATGTTCTTTTTTAAAAAATAAATAAATAAATTTACCAAAACATGTTGAAAATAATAATAAGTGATCATTTTATTAAAAAAAACATAACTTTTTTTAGCAAATAAAATCATTCTCAAGATGAAACTCGAAATATGATTGGATAATACCAACTAGCTAGTATATTGTATATCAATTTTCTTCATTTTGAAATTGTTATTTGTAATGGATGAGAAAACGCTAGAATAATTTGTTTTGATCTGGTACCGTTGAAAAATTTCCACTGTAATTTTTTTTATATTTCTATTTATTTTATTCTCTTTAAAATGGAGGCTTACCGTTGAAGGACGAAGCATTAGTATCCTCAGAATTGCCTAGAGCATGTTTACCTGTTGTCAGTTATCCCATACATTATTGAGACATCATTTCAGTTTGAACACAAGACTACATTTTTATACTATAAATAAAAAAATTACTAAATAAATTATTTTAATAATATTTTTTAATTTAAAATACTATTATGTATTATTGTATTATATAATGAATTGTAATAAACCCTAAACTCTACATCAGGTTACAATAATAAAACTCTGATATATATACTGTTAAGGTAAAACAATTGCTATGAATTTGAGAAAGAATTTTATTAAATTGAAAAATAGAAGCCCACACGCTTATTTCTATTGACTTCTTAGCCTTCTTTTTCAAAATAGAAATAGAAACTAACCCACTATTTACATGACCTAATACGTGCCTAATACGTGGGTGATTCCCTTCAAATAAGCTAACTTCCATCTAATAATGCCTAATTACTAGGAAACCACATACAGTAAAAGAAACCAACTAACTATAACAGTTTAAAGTATATTTTTGTAATAGAAAATAATATTTTGACAATCAAAATAGTAGTTTAAAAATTATATTACAATAAACCGACGATGATGGATGGATTAAAATAAAGGTGTAATGTAATTATATGCTTAAATGAGCTTCTAAGTTATGATTACTTTTCTCTAATATCATAGGTTTTATATTTTGAAACAAAATACAAACTCCAAAGCTAAAAAGAAGAAGATAAAAAGTAAAAGTGAGAAAAGTTGACCTTGACATCCTATGCAAAGACGACAGTGTTACAATAACACAACGAAAATGGTGCACCGTTTCATGATCTATGTGTTCGCCATTGTAGGAGTAATTCTTGTGATGAGAAGTTAGGGTTATTTTTCCTTAAAAATTTGTACAATAATGGGAACGTAGAAAAATACTCGTAGGTGGTACCATCGTACATACTACCATCGTACATACTAATCGCTTCAACGTCCATTCACCTTTCATAATTTTCTGTAGTCATCACGCCCTGTCTGGCACTCCCTTCACGTAATTAAACCTTGTTTGGCTACCATAAGCACCAATTTTTTTTTGTCAAACTCTACAATCATTCTTCTTCATCTACTTTATTTATACGCATCATCACACTCATCATTAGTTGTTCAAACACTACTAGGAACCATTAAAAACATTTATAAAAAAAATAAAAATAAACAACGTAATAAATTTTAGGAATAAAAAATAAGACAGGAAAGTAGTTGTCTTGTTGACGGAAAGTGTGGCCATCTTTAAATAGCCATACTCTGTTGCAGTCTCACTGCAACACATAGATTGTTCCTCTTTTCCTTTGTCTCCAACAACACACTTCAACTCCACTCATCCCTTTTAGTGGCTCTTGAAGTTCCTTATTAGATAAGATTTATGCAAATCCCTTCACATAATCCACAATATCCAACTTCCAACCACCATTGCCGCAACCCCGCCACAAATCCTCACGTCAACGGCAACGAACTCTTCTCTCAGGTTCGGTGAGTTCGTTAGTTAGTTACTCCAACCATGAGAGAGGCGCAGAACGATACCGTAGAGACACAACTACCAGACACAAACTGCGACGTGTCATCCGGGGTCGTTTTATTCGGGAAGTATGAGTTGAAGAGGTTACTCGGAGTTGGCGCGTTCGCCAAGGTCTACCACGCCACCAGCGTCGAAACCGGCGAGAGCGTGGCGGTGAAGGCCGTCAGCAAAAGCAAGGTCGTAAACGGAGGTTTTGCTGCCAACGTCGAACGCGAGATCTCTATCATGCGCCGCCTGCACCACGCCAACATCGTTAACCTCTTCGAAGTCCTCGCGACCAAGACGAAAATCTACTTCATCATGGAGTTTGCAGCCGGCGGCGAACTCTTCCACGAGGTGGGGAGAAAGGGGCGCCTCGAGGAGGACGCTGCCAGGTTTTACTTCCGGCAACTCATCTCCGCCTTGAAACACTGCCACTCGCGCGGCGTGTTCCACCGCGACCTCAAGCTCGATAACCTCCTGCTCGACGAGAACGGGAATTTGAAAGTCTCCGATTTCGGGTTGAGCGCCGTCACGGGGCAGATCCGACCCGATGGGTTGTTACACACGGTTTGTGGGACCCCTGCCTACGTGGCACCCGAGATTCTGGTGAAGAGAGGCTACGATGGTGCGAAAGTGGATCTGTGGTCGTGCGGCGTCGTTTTGTTTGCGCTAACTGCAGGTTATTTACCCTTCAACGATTGCAACGTCACCGTTTTGTACAGAAAGATTTACCGCGGTCAATTCCGGTTCCCTAGGTGGATGTCTAGTGATCTTAGGAACCTCTTATCACGCTTGTTGGACACGAATCCCGATACCAGGATTACCATTGATGAAATCTACCAGGACACGTGGTTCAACTCGGGTGAAGACCGGTACGACCCGGTTCGGGTCAAGGAGATTGAATGCGTATGTGCGGAGAGCCAAACCGGGTTCAATTCGCTGAACGCGTTTGACCTAATTTCTTTTTCGACCGGGTTGGACATGTCGGGTCTTTTCGAGGATCCGAACGCGTCAGATTCGGTGGAGCGGGTTGTTTGCGCGGCGGAGCCGGAGATTATTATAAAGAGGGTAGAGGCAGTGGCGGAGGAGGGGAGCGTGGTGGTGAGGAGGGAGGGGAACGGTGGTGCGGCGAAGTTGGAAGGGCAGGATGGTAATTTGATAGGTCTCGTAGAGGTTTACCGGTTAACGGAGGAGCTGGTAGTGGTTGAAATGAAGAGGAGTGAGAAGGGAGGGGAATGTGGCGCGAAAATTTGGAAAGATAAACTGCGTCCTCTGCTTCTTGAATTTGCAGGTGAACGGGAAGCGCCGGTTTCCGGTGACTTCTGTAAAATATAGTTTGGTATCTATGTTTTTTGGTCTGGGTACCAATCAGAATCCATTGTTTTTATGGATTGGTGATTGCTCAAGGGTTTATGTTTTGCAGAGCTTCTATAATTAAGTACATAATAAAGATGTTTAATAAAATTTTAGAATACTTTAGGACACTTTTATAGGTTTTTTATATAACTGCAAAATCTTTTTACCACTGAATTAATCTGAAGAAAGCTGAGTTAGTTATACTTGAGTGCTTAGTTTCTGTCACGAGTTCTTGAATAATAATAACATAGTTAAATTGACTGTTTAAATTTCATTAATTGAATAAATTATTTTTTTGAATTCTTTGGACGGAATGATAAAAATTTAATTGAAATTTTTAATATTTATTAGGGGGAAATAGGATTATTTATAAGGGAAAAAATTAGTTCTGCTAAAATAAGGGCACTCATATATAGGTGAGTAAATTTAAATCCTTGAATTATGTCCCTGTTTTGAGTTGGTTGTCGGCATGAATATTATATTGTTTTATTTAAAGTTTGTTCAAATTCTTTATTATTCTATAATCAGTAGTTAAAAATTAGTTTTAAATCATTTTAAAAGATTTCAATAATAAAAAATGTTAATGAGATATTCTCTAACATTTTCTAAATAGATTTTTATCGTTGAAAATCACAAAATCTCATAAATGTTTACTTTTATTGTTAAATATTTTATCATATCATCTATGATACTTGAGCTTGAGTATAAGAAACAAGAACCTAAAATGTTTCCAAGGGATGGAAACATTTGCTATCTGTCATTGACACAAAACACATGTGTACCCTTTTCCCCATTTTTCTACTACTCAAATATTTTAATGTTTTAAAAGATTGCATTTTTTGTTTATCAATAGTATCTGAGTATCCATCTTTCCAAAAGTAATTTTTGTAAAATAACTGCTATGATTTCTTTTAACTATTCTACCAAATTTTCTTCCAATAAAAATTTTCAATGACCCACAAGTTTTGTTAATTATCTTAATATATTGACATGTAAAAGAAAAATCAAAGAGAAAAAGAATATTTAGGATAGATCTTCTAAATTAGATATCATAATAGAGTATTAAAATTTGTGGAGTCTTTTACGTATGTAAGAAAATTCATAAGTAATTCTATCCCTTCAGAAATGGAAAGATATTCGTTCACGAAAATAGTTATAAAAGTAATGTATATCATCTTAATAGTTAGATATTTTATGGTCTGATCATATTTTTGTATTAAAGAAGTTGTTAATTTAAACTTTAGTATTTTATATTAAATCTCTAGATCAAGCACGAGTCTATATGTCAGTTACTTTGATTTTCATAAAAAGAATTGATTTTCATAAAAAGAAATTTCTCTCCTAGGTATCCTTCACTTCTTTTGTATTAAAATGTTTATGAGTCCAAATTAATAAATTTTGATATTAAGAAAATTAGTCGACCTCTTTAAAAAAATTATCGTAAATGAAATTGGTAAAAAGTCTAAAAATATACACAATTCTCAACCCAAATGAGAAAATAAGGTTAAAATCTAAAACATTGTTATAAGATCTCGAAATAGTCAACTTTAGATATGTTTATCTTTGTCAAGTTATAAGCAAGGTTAGCTTGTTGTGGTTTTTATATAAGTATTTTGCAATTATTTAATACTCACATAGTTATATAATGTAATGATAAATATATTTATTTTGCTTTTACTTAATACTAATTGATCAACACCTTAACATTGGAATGAGAACCATTTCTAAATAATAGTGTACCAACTATTTACTTTTGAAGTGAGAATTAGTGTAGATTTAAATGTGTTTGGTTAGTTATTTACGTCTTAAGTGATTATTTTATCAGACTAAGGACCACACTTATATCTTAATTTACTTAGTTAATTGTCTAAATCTTAATTAATCAACTTCTAGGAAGGATCACACTTAAGTCTTAATTGGTTTTAGTCTTACCAAGTGAGAACCATCTCTAAGTCCTAATATATTTTCTTAAATATATATTTATATTGAATTAACCTTTAAGTAATATTTAATATTGATGAATATGATAGCTCATTAAATTTATCCAGATAATAATTATTATATTTTTTAAGATCAACAATAAAAAGATACAATAGAATGTGAGCACAAAAAGGTAATTCAACATTTTTACTGGAATAACACATATTCTTACAACAACCATAAAAAACACTTTCCTACAAAATGGTACAAATGTTGTGTAAGCCCTTTTAATATAACAACAATTATTATCTTTTACCGGACATTTAATAAGTATATTATCCTTAGTTGTAATTTTTAAGTTTTGTTCAATTGGAGGAGTAGATTTGAGGGAGTGAATTTAAAAAAAAATTGAGTGGATTGTGTGTGGATAATAAATTTGTTTGAATTAATGGATATTTGATAAGATTTGAAGGAATGGTTTGTGAAAGTTTGGGAATGATTTGATAGATATTATAGTTCTTTTTATTTTTTTAATTGATATATTTGTGAAATTACTAATTTACCCAATTGTATGTCAATAGCACTCTTGCAAGGGGTATTTTGTAATTTCCACTTATATCATTGCAAATCTCTTCCAATAAAGGAGGATTATATCCCCCAAATCCTCTTAAATCCATCTTTACAAATCAGTTTAACCAAACACACTTGATCCACACATATATCCATCTTCATGAACAGTGGAACTATTCAAATTTGATTTAACCAAACAAACACTTAAAGCGGTGCATATACATACACTAAACTTAAAATCCTTCTAGTGATCCAATAAGACTCAAAATAACATATGAAACACCAAATATTGTAAGATATACCCCTACACTTCATTTAATTATAAGACAAAAGGTTAAGATAAAATACACTTCATTTAATTCTAAGACAAAAGGTTAAGATAAAACGATTGAATGTCGCATTCTTGGATATCCTAATTATACAAGAGTAAGAAAAAGAAAAAACAGAACATATAAACTCATAGACTTCATTTATTTGTAAGACAAATACTTAAAAGACAACCTATAGAATTTAGACACAAATTAAAATAATTAAATGTAACATTCTTAGGCATCCTAATTATCCAAGCTCATGCTTTAAGTTAGATTAGTGTGAACACCTCCATTATTTCTATTAGTCTATATACTCCACATCCATACAATTTTTTAGACATAATTGCATTTATTTTAGTCCATCTATCTATCATTTTCCAAGTTAAACTGGTGACCCTCCAAGTTTTCCAAATTAAACTTGTGGCCTTACAAGTGACTAACTTTTTCTTTCTCAGCTTTGTAAACAACGTCCTATTTTAAAGATCAATTTCTTCCTTAAGCAAATTATCCCATATTGTTTACCAGCAAGCAAATTATCGTGTGTAATAAATATTGAATAGATTAATTTTAATAAGTTTCTGTAGCTTATTAACATATATTTCTAAATAGTCATTTTTGATTAAAACCTTAATTTTCCTTATTAATGTGAACCAATTCTCCTTGTGATGTCTTCAGATCGGTTGAATTCACGTAATTTCTTTCTATATCACTTCCATTTTCTGTAAAATTGACCAAGGAGGCGCAGTAAGTCAGTGTTGCAAAATTTGACCTTTGGTAATATTTATGACGGTAAAAATTTGTTGATCGTTGCAGCATATCAAACTTCTGGAACGGTAATAGTAAAAAGTATTTATTAAATCACTTTAACACATGATTCAATATCAGTATTAAGAGTCCCAATGTATGAAAAAAATAATGTATATAATGATTTAAGAAACACTAAAGTTTAAGTGGAATAAGAAATACCCTTTTGTAAATTTTAAGTGCAAGAGAATGACCTGAAGTGCATTTACGTGGCAAATTTAGTGTACATGAATGAATCTCTAAATAATCTAAAACCTGAGTACCCAAAAAAAAACTATAAAACCTATAAATACTAATGTTGTGATGTGGGGGTTTGATTTAGGGTGTAAGGAGTAGTGTAGGTTGCACATAAGGTGTTTGTAAAAACGTTGAAGTAATAAATATTCTTAAAAAATGCTAAGCCAGACAAAAGTTAGTGGTCACAGATCGAGGTTAGCTAATGCTGCACGTTAAACAGAGAAATTAAAAGCAATATGAGAGATTGGATAAGCTTTACATTGAAGAGAATGAAGACAAACGTGAATGCTTTCCATCTTGAGACATCAATCATTCTTGTTCACAACACATGGTTGCATGGTTGGCGTAAATGAAAGGGTCCACTCCCACCATATTTCACGTCTCATAGTCATAGTTTTCACCCTCTCATGAATCATCATAGCCTTCACATTAATTATTTGATGTACTTGAGTGGACGTCATAACCTCACCTTCTTTCATGGAGTGGAAAATAAATTATACTAAGAGGCTTACAAGTAACAACCTAAGCAAATTCATCATGCAATACACTTTGGATCTTTTTATAAATACATTAAATTATCAAATTCGATCTTGGTAATATTTATACATTTTTTAAGAGTTTAATAATCGTACTCATGATAAAAAGTCTTCTTCAAGGTAATTATTATGGAAATTCATAAACTTATTATAGATAGCGATTTGTAACTAGAGGATAGTGTAAAATTATTTTATACGGTTAATTAGTGCATAGTTTTGTTTTTTGAGATATTAAATTAGTGCTACAAAAATGATTACTAAAACTTTAATATAATTTAGGAAAGAATTTTTAATATTCATGATCTTAAAAGTTACGATAATCATGATTTGTGGGTGTGAAGTTATTCCCCCCCTAAACCCCTCCCCTTAAGTCATTGTTCTCACTACCTAAGCTCTATCTAAATTTATCGAACGACTTAATCTTCATTAATAAAAATAAAAGTTGTCATTATTAACAAAATCTGTTAAAGTGGCACATTTTCTTTTTTTTTTTTTTGGCTAAGTAATTATTACATGCAATGATATATATTTAGTACTCAATATTCATTCATAATATAAGGACTAATTATATTTCTTTCAGGATATATTTTGAACTACACAAGCCCTTTTTAAAGAATTTTCTCCATTCTATCATTTCAAGTGTCGCATGCAACTGATAATAAATATTTTATCATTTCCTTTACAATTTAAAAGATGAAACATTATTTTAAATATTTTAATATTTATACAAAAATTATTTATCCTTGGTTAATCTGTAATCAGTATTAGATAATAAAGTTGTAAATAATATTGAAAAACTCATAAATAATATATTAATATTTTTAAATACGATTTATAAATACGTAACAATATTATGTAATTTATACATTTATAAAGAGTAAACAATCATTTTAGGTCACGAAAGTATAATTGTCAGTCATTTAACAAATTGAAAGTATTAAAACTCAAAAAGATTTTCTAAAAGCATAATTTATTTTTTTATTTAATACTGTCATTACAAAAGATCTTACATGGTACACTTTTTGTCATCTGGGTATGTAGATTTTAATTCATTAAAATATAATATTTCCTGACTTTCTGATGCTGTATGTAGTTAGGGAGCTATCATTTATTTTGGTTGGGTCTTCCATTTCTTTTTTACTCCTGTGTTTTGAGAGTTGGCTTTTGTCTTTGTGTGAGTAGGTTTTAATATTTGGAGGGTCTTTATTTATTTCTGTTTTTATATTAGGACTGAAACGTTGCTTAAGTATTCTTATTAATTTTATTCATGTTAAAAAGAATTTACCTCCTATTATTATTTTAATCTCAAAATGTAATTAACGACTTTCACTTCATCCTCTGAACTTAACCATCTATATCATTATTTTTACTGAACTTAATTGAAAATTTAAAAATCTCTTCAAAGTCTAAACTGATGATAAACTATTCATATGAAGTACTAAAATATCATAAATAACTAAGTTTGAATATAAAATTTTGTTTAAAAATTAAAATTTTATGTAGTGATTAATATTAGAGAGATGAAAAGGACAATCAACAAGAAGTCACGCAAGAGTTTTTTTTTTTTAATAATAAAATGATTTCTTATAACAATTATGAATAAAGAATCGCAATTTGCATTCTCTTTAAAACAGATTTTGTAGAAATGAATGATTGGATTTAGATTTGACTAGTGTAATCCCGAATGCAAACAATGATGTTGACATCACTTGTTGTTGTTTAAGCGTGAATCCAAAGATGTGATGATCAGAAAGGAAACGTTAACAATGGCATCCTGCAATTTCAGCCGTAATTATAAGCAGTCATATCAGTGCCTCACTGTTTAGAGTTGGAAGCCTTTTTTTTTTTTTTTTTATTTAATCCAGCCAAAGAAGTTAGGAAGATTGCACTTTTCCCGTCTGGATCCATTCCTGATTTGCCAATTGAGATTTATAATGACAGATTTCCATGAAGGGTGTGCTGGGAAGACTGGATCTTCCATGAGATGCTGTCAATGTCATATGTTACAAACATTTTACCTGGGTTGATTTTTTATGAGAGATAAAATAGTTTAACATATAATTTTTTATTATATTTCTGTGATATATTATTGCTACAAAGTTTTCAAAACTCCAAATCCACGTTTATAGTTAATTCAGTTTTATCTCTCTTTCATCAAATCTTTAACTTTATTTCATTATCAATTATTCATTTATTAAATAGGACGTACATATTTGATTAGAAAATGTTAGATATTTACGTGAATTTAAGTTTTACAATGAGTAAAAATAAAAAATTTAATAATATATAAGAAAGAAGATCTACAAACCTAATGTTTTAAAGTTTTGAATTGAAGGTGGTATCATTCTCTTATATGAATTGACTCTTGTCTCATTCTTATGAGATCTCTTCAATTTTTTTCTTCAAATTCTTCCAACAGAAAACCTATCTAGCACTTACATATGAAGTAAAGAAGCGTATTATTGATTTGTGAACAAACTAAAACCAATTTATTATAGATCATTTGCAATCAAATATAGAAAGACGTAGACCTACCATTTATACTTCAAACAAACATATTAAAATTGGATTGGGATTGAATTTTGTTGCAAAAAGGAAATATCAATACATTTTTAATATTACTCGCTTTTACTTTTTTAATCTAACATAATAATTTTTGGTCATATGTTGTTGTATTTAATATAATAAACAGATTATCTACTTTCAATTTAAAATACAACTGTATTATATGGCCGACCGACCATTGTGGGCCGACCGAAATACGTGGTCGGGACCCACCATCGAGTCAATAGCCCTAAATAACCATCTTGTGATGAGCACGTGGGGTGTGTCAGAAACAGGAATATTGCAGGTAAGCACAAATCGTAACTGAATATCTTGTAATTAATATCCGTTATGTCAGAAACAGGAATATTGCAGGTAAGCACAAATGGTAACTGAATATACTGTAATTAATGTTTGTTACGAAATCATATAGCAGAAAAGAATGGGCCCATATTCATTAAGCCCATTATTACACTTATAAATACAGGCTCAATCATCTCAAGCCAGGTATTTCTAAATTCTGATCTATATCCCTGCACACTCTAAACCTAAATTGACTTGATCATCGGAGTGCCTGCAGGACCCCCCTCCCGAGACGGTAGATTTCAGAGCATTCAGTACACTGAGGAGCAGTTCTTGGAGCAGTCAAGGAATCAGCACGAGAAGATATTGTTGTTACTAGAGCCAACCGGTCCTATGCGATAACGTTTTGGAGCCCACCGTGGGGCTGAGATTGACCTAGCAATGATGGTGACAACAAGGAACAATCACGATGGTCAGCAAGCCAATCAAGAAGGAAACCCCTCGACCATTCTGGTCGAGATGCGGAGAGAGCTAGAACTGATTCGTAAACTAGGCGAAAACGATAGGTTGTAGAGGGAGGACGAGCGGCTACGCCAGGCGGGCGCCAACGAAGTCCTTCGGAAGGAAAATGAAAGGCTGCGACAGAGGCTCGAGAGAATCGAAAAGGCGCAGCACAGTAAAAACGTTAATACAGAAGGGGATAGGTCCCGACCGGCCGAACAGCAACAGCCCGATCGCGAAAGGAACGAGCCCCAGCGAGAATGTCAGGCAGAAACTTCTCGCCGGGACAACCAGGACGCGACATGCTGAAAATTCGGCGAATCACCAATTTCCCTTCACCAATGACATATTGGCAACCAAGTTGCCGCCCAACTGGAATAATCCCACGTTGGACAGGTACGATGGCACTACGGACCCGGACGAGCACATTGACTCGTATGTTTCCCAGCTGACCTTGTTTACGACGGACGGATACATATATTGTAAGGTCTTCCCAACCTCCTTGAGGGGGGCGGCGCTCAATTGGTTTACCCGCTTACCCCCTAGGTCGATAGACTCTTTTGCGACCTTGAACGCCAAATTTGTTTAGTCCAATTTGCAACGAGTGAGCCACATCAGATGACGTCAGTTGTATTGGTAAACATCCGACAGGAGAAGGGAGAATCCCTCAAGTCCTTCATGGCAAGGTTCGGACAGGTTCCAGTGGTGCGACGAGTGTGAGAAAACCTTCGCAGAGATAAAGGCGGCAGTATCGTCAACCCCTATCTTACAGAAACCGACCCCAGGAGGCGGACTCCTGTTGTACATCTCCCCATCCGAGGATGCCATCAGTGCGACTTTGGTGCAGCAGGAGGATCAAAAGCCAGTTTATTTTGTAGGAAGGGCCTTGCAAGATGCAGAGACCAGATATCAGCTAATAGAAAAGGCCGCGCTGGCAGTCGTGTATGCTGCTAGAAGACTCCGACCATATTTTCAAAGTCACCCAGTGAGAGTGAAGACCAATCATCTGATGGGGAAGATCCTTTTGAGGTCTGAGCTGGCCGGACGAATGATATTGTGGTCGGTCGAGCTCTCGCAGTTCGGATTGAAGTTTGAACTGAGAGGGCCCATTAAGGCGCAGTGCTTGACCGACTTTGTGTTAGAACTTTAAACGCCGGAACAACAAATCGTATGGACGTGGTATGTAGATGGTTCATCCAACAGTAAGCAGTGTGGGCGGGAGTCGTTCTAGAGAGCCCGGACGGGCTAAAAGTGGAGCAGTCGTTGCACTTCAACTTCAAGGCATCTAACAATCAGGTCGAGTACGAGGCCCTCATAGCTGGATTAAACCTAGCAGGGGACATGGGAGACAAACAACTGAGATGCTTGACCAACTCCCAGTTAACGGTCGGTTAGATCAACGACACTTTTCAGGTAAAGGATCCGCTGTTAACAAGATACTATCAAAAGGTGTCTACCCTCCTCTCCAAATTTCAACACACAGAGATCTAGTATGTACCTAGGAGCAAGAACGAAGGGCGGATGCATTGTCTAAACTTGCACTAGGTAAGAAGAAAGGCAGGTTCGACATTGTCATTCAGCTTACCCTAAGCAGCCCAATTGTATCAGAAGAAGATTGCATGAACATCGAGATGACGGAAGACTAGTGGTCGCCTATTATCCAAACCCTGAAAACACTGCTGATGGGGGAGGCTGTGGCAGATAAGGTGTTGGCCAAAAATGTCGCTCAGTATGTGCTCATAATCGACGACCTGTATAAACAGGCTTCACAACCTCGCTCTTGAAAGGCCTAGGGAAAGAGCAGTCCGAGTATGTCATGAACGAGTTACACAACGGTATTTGTGGCATACACTCTGGTCATAAAACGTTAGCTGCCAGAGTAATCTGAGCCGGATACTACTGGCCGACCGTCCGTCAGGATTGCGCCGAGTACGTGAAGAAGTGCAGAAGTTGTCAAGAAAACGGACCTCTTATTCTTCAACCGCCAACCAACTTGCAAACCATAAGTGCTCCCTGGCCTTTCGCCAAATAGGGAATGGATATCCTAGGTCCTTTTCCACCGGCGACCGGACAACGGCGATTCTTAATTGTAGCAGTGGACTATTTCACAAAATGGATAGAGGCCGAACCCATAGCCAAGATCACGGCCGCCAATGTTCAAAACTTCATGTGGAAGCTAATTTGCAGGTTTGGCATTCCTCACACGGTCATCACTGATAACGGTCGGCAGTTCGTGGACCGAAAACTTGAAGCCTTCTTCACTGAACTAGGGGTCAAGCACATAAGCAGTTCGGTGGAGCACCTGCAAACGAATGGTTAGGCGGAAGCCGCCAACAAGGTAGTCTTGTCTCAGCTTAAGAAAAGATTAGGAGCTGCCAAAGGAAAATGGCCCGATGAGTTACTCGATGTCTTATGGGCGTATCGCTGCACACCGCAGACATCTACAGGGGAGTCCCCATATAACCTTACTTACGGGATGGACGCCATGTTGCCAGTCGAGATAGGAGAAGCCACAATAAGGAGACAACTGAGAGACCTTTCATTGAACAATGAATGCATGAAAACCGAGTTAGATCTCCTTGATGAACTTAGAGAGAAGGCAAGAATAAAGGAAGCAGTCTGTAAGCAAAGGGCGGCACGCAGGTATAATGCTAAGGTAAATCCGAGAAACTTTCAGCAAGGGGACCTTGTTTGGAGAATGACAGGCGATGCTAGGAAGAATCAGACGAATGGCAAGTTCGCGGCCAACTGGGAAGGGCCGTACAGAGTCAACCAGGTGTTAGGCAAATGAGCGGTTAGGCTGGAACACCTGGATGGGGAGCAAATTCCAAATACCTGGAATACAGACCATCTCAAATTTTATTTCAGTTAAAGTCACGAGTTGGTTTGATTTTGTTTTTGTTATTCAGACTTATGTGTATTGGTTAACTTTTTCAACGGTGTACTCTTTCCTACCTGTGACATTTTTTTCCTAAGCAGGGTTTTGGCCAAGGAGGTTTTAACGAGGCACAACATGCAATAAGAATCACAGTTCTCTTTTACATTCCGCGTATAAGGTTTTACATCCCATGTAGCCGACCGAAAGGTGACCTCAACTTAAAGTGCTTTTGGCCTACCATGAGACCTCCATTTGAGCTCAAACTAGCCGACCGAAAGGTGGCCCAACTTAAGGTGCTCTTGGCTTACCATGAGACCTCCATTCCCGATCAAGATAGCCGACCGAAAGGTGACCCAACTTAAGGTGCTCTTGGCTTACCATGAAACCTCCATTCGCGATCAAGATGGCCAACCGAAAGGTGGCCCAACTTAAGATGCTCTTGGCTTATCATGAGACCTTCATTCGCGATCAAACTGGTCGACCGAAAGGTGGTCTAACTTAAGGTGCTCTTGGCTTACCATGAGACCTCCGTTCGCGATCAAGATGGCCGACCGAAAGGTGGCCCAACTTAAGGTGCTCTTGGCTTATCATGAGACCTCCATTCGCGATCAAACTGGCCGACCGAAAGGTAACCCAACTTAAGGTGCTCTTAGCTTACCATGAGACCTCCATTCGCGATCAAGATAGCCGACCGAAAGGTGACCCAACTTAAGGTGCTCTTGGCTTACCATTAGATCTTCATTCGCGATCAAGATGGCCGACCAAAAGGAGGCCCAACTTAAGGTGCTCTTGGCTTATCATGAGACCTCCATTCGCGATCAAACTGGCCGACCGAAAGGTGGCCCAACTTAAGGTGCTCTTGGCTTACTATGAAGGTGACCCAACTTAAGGTGCTCTTGGCTTACTATGAAGGTGGCCCAACTTAAGGTGCTCTTGACTTACCATGAGACCTCCACTCGCGATCAAGCTGGCCGACCGAAAGGTGACCTAACTTAAGGTGTTCTTGGCTTATCATGAGACCTCCATTCGCGATTAAACTGGCCGACCGAAAGGTTACCCAACTTAAGGTGCTCTTGGCTTACCATGAGACCTCCACTCGCGATCAAGCTCGCCGACCGACAGGTGCCCCAACTTAAGGTGCTCTTGGCTTACCATGAGACCATTTGCGATCAAGATGGTCGACTGAGTGGTGGCCCAACTTTAAACGCTCTTAGCTTGCCACGAAACCATTCGCGTTATTATACCGTCCGGTAAAGAACTCGTGTTTCAATCTTTAAGTTAGCATTGATTATCAGATTCTTATGCGCGACCGAGCGTTAATTAATTGTCAAGCATACTAGTCGGTGATAAACAGATTATACAAGTGTAGCGAAAGTCATTATCATTCCAAAAAATCGACCAGTAAAGTCATTGTTATACACATGTGGCGAAAGAAAGGTAAAATTGGCCGAATACAAGCCATTAACAATTTGCAAAAACTAGTCTGACAATATCACTTCGAGGTCCGGTTGATCCCCTTCAGCAGCCAGACGCCCGCCATCCTCGTCGTCCTCGCCCTACCTGGCACCGTTCCTCAAAGCTCAGGCTTTAAACCTGACACTGCTCCTAAAAGCCTAGGCTTTAAACCTGACACTGTATGTTAAAAGCCCAAGCTTTAAACCTAACACTAACGTCATTCATTTACCCTACTTTCAAACACAAGCTTTCAAAAATTCTGAAATATCAAACCAACTAACAATTTTATCAAACAAAGAACTATGTAACCCTGATTCTCCATCCCTGATAGAGATACGTAGGAGCAAGGTCAAACCTTGTCGGGCTCCCTTAAACCAAAACAAATATTTTGTTTGTTTTATCTCAATCTCTTTCTTGGGAAAATAAATGTTTTAAAAAAAATCACACTCAGATTACATATTTAATTAAAGGTACCGTCTTAGGACGGGCGTTGTGAGGGTGCTAACACCTTCCCCACGCGTAACCGACTCCCGGTCTCGAAATCCGTTTTCGCAAACTTGCCTTATCTTATTTTTGGTTTTCCATAGTTTTTCCTAATAAACTATGGTAGTGACTCCACTATTTTGAAAATCAAAATTATTTTTTGTTCGCCGTCCTCGTCGTGGCCCCGGTTTGCCGACACCAGCTCGCCCCGGTAGATATCCTTGCGATTGTTAAACTTACCCTCATCGATTAGAACCTGGTAGAAGAAGGCAGTTTGCCTCACGGCCCTCATAAAGCCCAAATCATGTTGTTCAAGGACGAAACCTTTGAACTCAACCAAGTCGTCCTTGGCTTTCTTCCGTTGTCGCCGCTCTTCCTTCAGCGATCGGTTCTCCCCTCCCAGGTCTTTTACCAGGCTCAGAATTTCGCCTTTTGCCTGCTCGTTGTCCGCGTGGGCACCTTTCAGGGAAGAGGAGGCTTCGGCCAGCTGGTTCTTCAAACTCTCCATGGCCGCGGAGTCATCCTTCATTAGCTCCTCTCTCGCCAGTCGACTCAGTAGAAGCGCCCGAGCATTTACTTCTAGCAAAACGTCCCTAAGCTCTTTGCAGGTGGCGGGAGTGAATTGATTCTTTCCGTAGTCATTCAATCCGATGACTACGCGGTCGGCCACTATAATCTTTTTGTTCAAAAAATTGCAAGTGGTGGTCTTCTCTTGATCAGTGACCCCCTCCTTGAGGCGTTTGGGTAACCGCTTAGAAGATGATCGGTCTGAGCTGCGTCTTGATTTTCCTTTTTCTGATGACCCAGGCTGACGGGCAGGAGAATGAGGCACTACGGCCAGAGGTTCCGCCTTTTGAGACGCTGGTGTTCGGGGAACAGATTTCCCTTTGTCTTTGGCCGGCGGCTTGCTCTTCCCGGTCGGGGCAGAGGACATCAAGTCTTTAAAAACCTTGTTCATTGTGGGAGTCCGGGAAGCAAGGATGTCTGCAAGAAAACCACGCGGTCAGTAATAGGCAAAATGCAAGTCAGAAAGAAATATAAAACGTACAGAATATGGCGCTTGCCAGATCTTCACACCAATAGGTGTTGAGGATATCTCGGGCGGGAATAACCCTCGAAAGGGAGTCAAGCACAGAAAGTGCAGAGCTATCCTCCGCCGATAATCCCGACCGTGGCCAAAATATGGTGCGAGCAGGGGATCTTGTCTAATACAAGGGAAATTTAGGCTCCTCCCCGTCAAATATATATCCTCGATCGACCTCCCCAAAGGTAATTTTAATGAATGTATCTTTAAAGTGTTTATAGGAGGACGAGAAGGGCTTAAACAGACAGTTGCACACCTGGCTAATAATGGGTAAAGAATAAAGGAATAGTAGGAGTAAGGCCTAGGGCAACACAGACAAACTGAAACGCCATAACGTACGCCCAATCGTTAGGGTGCAGGTGGGAGCGACGTTTAGGTAACGGAGGATGTCCGTGCAAAAATCATCAAACGGGATGACAAGGCAAGAATTCTTCATCACCCGTGCATACATGAAGAAGAAGTCTGTAGGGTAAGAGCCCCAACCGTCAAATACTCGGTCGGTAGTCAGGCATCTACGCAGAGAAAAGGCATGGTCCGAGACGGACGACTCTACAATGTCCTGGACGTCGACTAAGTCCCTAAGGGCGGCGGTGGTGAGGTATTTGGAATACGCCGTTCGGACATCCTGGACCACCCAATCATCGTTGGAAGGGCTAACTTCATTAGCATCTTCCACGTTGTTACTGGAGGCCGGAGACTCTACCCCCTATTCTCCACCACAGGTTCCTCTATTCTCGCGCCCTCATCTCTACCAGCAGAAGAGCTACCCTCATCGGAGGTATTACCCAGTGATTCCCCAATACGGTCGACCCCCTGCTCGGCTATGTTCCTACGGTCATTCGAGGAAGACCGACTACTCGAAAACCAGAAACGGAATAAGAATGTAAAGAGTAGGAAGCCATGGTTACCTAAAAGGATGGCAATGGACAACCGAAGACTTGACGGAGTTACTCGGCTTAAGAAACGAAAATGACAACGAATGCCGGGATCCAAGGGCTATTTATAGCCAAAACTTGGGGTGACGTGGCCGCACCTGCGTCGTCGGATTTATCCCCTCCCAACGGTTCAGATCCACGCACCCATCACTTGACGCACGGAACCCGAGAGGCGCGAAGCTACAGTACGAGCAAATGCAGTGTTATAATCGCTCTCGGTCGGCCCCACTAACAAACACGAAAGTTTGATCGACCGATCACCTTTAATCCTTTTCGGCCACTTTCGTGCCCTTAAGGACTAGGGGGCCTATGTGTTATACGGTCGACCGACCACTGTGGGCCGACCGAAATACGTCCTCGGTCGGACCCACCATCGAGTCAATAGCCCTAAATAACTATCTTGTGATGAGCACGCGGGGTGTGTCAGAAACAGGAATATTGCAGGTAAGCACAAATCGTAACTGAATATCCTGTAATTAATATTCGTTATGTCAGAAACAGGAATATTGCAGGTAAACACAAATCATAACTGAATATACTGTAATTAATGTTTCTTAAGAAATCATATAGCAGAAAAGAATGGGCCCAGATTCATTAAGCTCACTATTACACTTATAAATACAGACTCAATCATCTTAAGCCAGGTACTTCTAAACTCTGATCTATATCCCTACACACTCTAACCCTAAATTGACTTGAGCGTCAGAGTGCCTGCAGGACCCCCCTCCCGGGACGGTAGATTTCAGAGCATTCGGTACACTGAGGAGCAGTTCTTGGAGCAGTTAAGGAATCAGCACGAGAAGATATTGTTGTTGCTAGAGTTAACCTGTCCTATGTGATAACAACAACATACATTTCTAACTTTCTATAATCAAATCTTTACTTTACATGATTTAAAATTTGACACTTTTTATTTTATTTTTTATTATTGAAAATAACATGTCCAACCTTGATCTAAGAGATAAAAAATATGTCTTTATTGAAAGTAGAAATGATAAAAAAGATACATCAATTTTAACATAACCAATATAAATATCTTTATATCTATGAATTTTTTTCTTATATTGAATAAATTAAACTGTAAACTGAACTTGTTCGACAGAAAAATCATTTTATTTTTCTTGTTCAACATGAATACACAACAACATCGTAATATCATAAATGAAGCTCTTAATAATACTAATAATATAAGAAGATCTACCAAAATGCCTAAAACTCCCACCTTCTTATAAGACTATCATAATGAAGTTACAAAAAAGACTATCATCATGAAGTTACAAACACTATACAATATAATAATGATCCCTCATCATTATATTATATAAATTATTAATTTTCCTATATTTCTTGTTTTATTATATAAATCTTTAACATCCAAACATCAATATATTAATTTCCTATATTCTTATAGATTCTACGCTAGTATGTAGGCCAGGTAGGCCTAGTACAACTCTTATAAAAAGAAACATAAAACTTTTTTTTATCATAATGCTTGCACTCGTGATGTTGATTCTTACAAAAGACTTATTAGACGTCTCTTTTATCTCACTAATACATGTCTTGATATTTGTTTTACTGTTTAATTTCTGAGTCAATTGATGTAAAATCTCACCATTCATCAACACCAAGTTGTTCAACGGATCCTTAGATATATCAAAACCACTTCTGTATAAGGATTATTCTATCCATGTCTACTATTCAACACAAAGGTTTCATATATTATGATTAGGCTTCATGTCTTGACAACAAGCATTCGACCACCAAATACTGCATTTTTCTCAAATCTTCTCTCATCTCCTCAAAGTCCAAAAAATAATCTATAGTTTCTTGTTCTTCTTTTGAAACTAAATATCATGCATTAACCACTACTAAGTTCAGGTTAATGGTTAACATATCTTCTTAATGACTTCAATATATCTATATCCTTTATTAGTGTTTATTATTGTAATAGTTAATTGCACGCTATATAACTACTAATTATAGTTTTTATGAGAGGACTAAACATATTGACATTGATTATTATATTTTTACGACAAGCTTTAAGCAAATTTATTTCTTTTTTTCTTTTTCATAAAATCATCATAGCAACTTAGATATTTAGGGTTTAGATGTTTCTATCAAACCTATTGACGAAGGTGATATCCTCTCCTCTTGTTTCCATGTTGGAAGTCACTACACAAAAATACTCAATTTTTCATGAATAATTATTTACAGATGACCAAGTTTATATGTATCCTTTCATATGACCAAGTTTATATACTAAAATATTAATATATAATATTATTATTAAAAGATAGAGAATATGGAAAAGTGTGTTAAAAAAGAAACCTTTATCAAAGAATAGAGGCTGGTAAGAAAATAAGAAACATAAATAATATTATATAATATATAGACATAATTAAAAGATATTAAAAAAAGAAATCATTCATTAAAATTATTACACATTTTTTCTTTTTCAAACCAAATTTTTTCAATTTATACAAGTAAACTAATTTTCAATAAAATTTAAATTGAAATTATCACAAGATAACGTAACTTCACCAAAGTAATATATGAAAAAGTCATCGCACCCATATACAGTTTTTGTATTTATTATTTTTGTACTGAAGTTCTAGTATCCTCTCACAACTTTACTTTTTCTTTTTTAATAGTCAATAATCAAGATAAATCAAAGTTGTATTCATCTTCTTTTTTTTTTTTTAATAAAATAAGTAATTAAGAGAAATTAAAGTCATACTTCTTTGTTTCTCTTGTATTGAAGATGAAATTATCTTTGATGGTGGTGATAATATTTGAAGAATGAATTCGGATTACTCACACACAATTGATCTATTTTCATAAATTTAATTTTCATGCAAAATTATTGTATGTATTAATTTTCTTGCCGGAACATGAATAGAAGTCAAAGCCATGTTCACATTCAATCGCAATAATACTAGCACATCCCACAACTCAGAATTAAGCACATCATACCTGCACCCAATAAGGAATAAACCCATTGATTTAACAAATATACGATCTGAGATTGAGAATTTCTCTGCACCACCTTTTCTCATCCAAGAATCAAAGATTCATTCATCAGAAGCCACTGTGTGATCCACAGAGTAAGTAAGCAGCAAATAAAGTCATGGTCCACACGCTTTACTAATTCTTCTCTGCATCTCATCATTCCACTGCTCAATGTAACGTTACTCTCCTACATATACATCACCAATAATACCACTTTCCTTGTTAATCATACTCATAAACAAGGCACGTGAACTGAACCATCATACCTCCTCACCGGTTACACCCTAAATTATTTTTACTTCCCAGATTGATGTCTAAGATTATTCAGATTATCAAATATTTATTATATATAAAATATGAATATATTCAATCTAAATTATCTTTAGCATACAAACATCGCTTGTTATTGTAGACGTTTTCCAAAATAATAAATATTGATTACTCTATTTTGAACAGGAATTATACATGAAAGTTTAAAAATATGATTACTTTAGTCATTTACAGTTTCTATGTTAGACTAAGTTAGTCTTTTTCATTAGTATTTGACACTGTAAACGTGTCAGCTTTAGCTAACGTGTCTTACATAGTAATATAAAACTAATGAAAGGACTAATTTAGTATACCGAAAAATTCTAAGAAATCAAAACGTAAGTTTTTAAACCTAACTAAGTGAGAAAATTGAACTGATAAGAGACTGAAATTGTATTTTAGTTTATATAAGAAGATAATATTGTATGCTTTGTTTAGTCGAATGATGTATTAGTTTTGTTGAAGAGTTACTTTATAGTGTCTTCACTTGTATAGTTGAAGGCTGGGTGTGTTTCCTTGGCCAACCGAGTGATTAGTTTTCATACAAGAGTCACTTTAATTAGTCACTTCAATTATATAACCCTAGACTGGAAATTCTGAAGTCTCCTTTGATCATATACATGAAGAGTCTACTCTTTATAGCGCAAATAGATGGACTGATCAAAAGATTGACTTTTCTGCATCAACAGGGGAAACCAACTTATTGTTATCACCAACTTATCCCCTCACCTTAGAGATATGTTTAACAAATTATATTCCAATACTTTTGTTACTCTCAAACAATATATCTCTATACCAAGATTCGAGTATAAATATTTTCAAGTTTATCTCGAAATGATTTGATCTATGTCTAAGTTGTATCGGTTTAATTCAAGCAATAAATTGAATTTAAATATCTAAGCATGAAGGAGGTCTAGTGTAAAAGATATTTTAATGCTCAAATCACTGAATGATATAAAATTTCTAAGGCGTAGAGTATATAAATTATGGAATGAATGTGAATAAGTACTACTTAAAAAATAAAAGTGATATTTATAGCGTATGTTAGACTTAGAATAAATAGTTTGTTACATGACCCACAAATATTAATGACACTGAGTTATACAGAATCAACAAGTGATTACCGAGATATACATGTCTATATTCGAGTCAGTTACTTGCATATTTCATATATAAAATTAATTATTCTAAATATCTCTTATGCCAGTAGTACAATATATATTATGATAAAATAGTTAATAAGAATCTAAATAGTGAGAATTAAAAAATGAAAGAGTATTAAAAATTAAAATACTTTGATGAAACTTCTTACTTTACAATAAAGCATTACCAAAACAATTTAGAAAACCAAACAAATAACTTAAAAAGTATATAGTATTAACTTAGAAAATACACGTATCCAATATCCAATAAATATAGATTAGAAAAAAAAGGACGAAATCACTAGTTTGATATTTATAGTTTGAGTCTAAGTGTCAAGGAGCAAAGAGAAAAGTAGCCTTTGACAAAGGTTGCTAAATTGTTCGACATTAAGAGGTAAACACTAAAGGAAATAAATGCTACGAATACAGAGATGAAAGAAATAAGTCAAGATACTCCTTCATTTATTACACCCTCTTTTAGTTTTGATGAGTATAAATGCTTCGATTTTTAAAAAAAAAATTATTATTGAATATAAATTATTCTATTGATAATCCAATTTAATTAATTTGAATAATTAAAATATATTGTTACACTTTTAAAATTTAATAATAAAAATATGAAAATTAGTATCTTCTTAATTGTTCTAAGTTAACGAAAGTATTTATAACGTGTAATTCTCAAAATATTAAGAAAATCAAATTTTAATCGCAAACCTATTTTCTAACTCGGTGAACAAATTCTTTATTTTAAACATTGAAATTCAATTCTAATATTATACGGAATATTAATAATTTTCATAATATTTATGTGATAAAACATAAAATTATCAGGTGATTAATCTTTTATATTAGATATTATGTAACAAAGTTAGATTAAGCTTATTAATTTAAAATTAATGAATCCGTACTATCCAATTCAACTTGAACCGTAAAAATATAATTGGATTAGATTAAATTCAAGTAGTTTAATTATTAAATAGGACTAGTTTATACCTCTAATCCCACTAAATATTAACGTATTGAGAAACAATAGCATGTAGACATTCACGCGGTTGTGTTGTGTACATTAATACTATTCAATGAATTTTTAACATTTGGACCTTAGCACGCTTACTGGGTTGCGTTTTCTCTTATTTACCACACAATTACTTTCTGCAACTCGATATGTTCCTCCCACACCCCCACCTTTTCGAAATACCTCATTTTGCCCCTTTATGGCATAACAAATTATTACAAACTTCTTGTCAAAATAAATATAACAGACCTTCATCTTTTCACTCTTCTGGATTAACCAAAGAAAATAAATTCAGATTCAACAATTCATCAGTAAAAAAAAAGATAATTTTACAT
>Ga0123340_1000717_pt1 | contig 24239 bp, 9 predicted proteins | sample SirMexnodulemix_FD_89961 | JGI IMG/M metagenome (GOLD analysis project Ga0123340, IMG submission 89961) | Root nodule microbial communities of legume samples collected from Mexico - Siratro Mexico nodule mix | ecosystem: Host-associated > Plants > Roots > Nodule | place: Mexico: Nepantla...
GATATGTATAATAGATGGTATATGGATAATAATAATAGGTACTGTAAAATATGTAGCTATGTTGTAAAATAACTGATGGGAATAAAGAAATTTCTGTTTTAATATGCAACACCATATGCTCATGTTAAAAGTCATATTCCATGCATATAATCCGCTTCCGCCAAACTTTTTTAGTAAAGGAAAAGAAATTCTTATACTTAATATTTTACTAATAATAATAATAATAATTTTGGACGTCACAAAATGCATATTGGTATTTTATTTGATTGATTGATTACGTTCAGGATGCTTTCATATTGTTTTGATAATAGTGAATCTTATTGCTTCTATTACCTATCTCCATCAACAGATATCAGAGCCTTCGTTTTGGGGCTTGTGGTTTGGTGAACAATGGAAACTAACACTAGTAGAATGGTTACTTTGAATGACTCCAATTATAATATTTGGATGGTGAAAATGAAAGAATTGTTTTATGTGAAACTTTTTCATAAACCTGCTTTTGGTAATGAGAAGCCTAGTAATATAAGTAATGAATAATGAAATCTCTTGCATAGATAGGTCTGTGGATATATTAGAATGTGGGTTGATAGTAATATGTTGAACCTTATTATTGGAGAGACAAATGCTTGGGCTTTGTGGACTAAACTTAAACAATTATATGCTAGAAAAACTGGGAATAACAAGATGTTTTTGATAGAGCATCTGCTAGCTTTAAAATATACTAATGAAACATCAATAACAAATCACTTGATCAACTTTTAGGGAATTGTGAACCAGTTATCTGCTATGGGTATCAAGTTTGATGAAGAAATTCAAGAACTATTGCTTGTTGGCTCCTTAACAGATTTGTGGGAATTCTCAAACTTCATTGTCTAATTCTGCTTCTGACGGTGTCATCTTTATAGACCTTGCCAAGAATAGTATTTTGAATGAAGAAATGAGAAGAAAGTCACAACATACATTGTTTTACTCAGATATTTTGGTTTCTGAGTATAGGGGAGAAGCAACAATCATGCTCCGAAATACATATCAAAGTAGACACAACTTTAAAGATAGGTACAAAAATGTTGAGTGTCACTATTGTCATAAAAAGGGGCATGTTGGAAGTTGAAAAATAAAAATGAGAAGGATAACAATGACAAGAATAAAGATGATGATGAAGACAAGGTCAATGCAACTTCTGTTGACTTCCTTTTAGTTCATGAGTTTGAGTTTGTGAATTTTGTTGATAGCTTAACTAGTTGGGTGATTATTAGTGATGCTTGTTTTCATATCACATCTAGAAGAGATTTGTTTACTTCTTATACTCCTAGTGATTTTGGCAATGTGAAAATGGCTCATGAAGGTGTAACAAGATGTGTTGGTGTTTGACAAGTTTGCTTGGAGATGTCTAAAGGCTCTAGATTAATTTTGAAGCATGTTCCAGATGTCTGGTTAAACTTAGTTTCTGTTGGTAAGTTTTGTGATGAAAACTATAACAACGTATTTTCAAGTGATAGTTGGAAGCTCACTAAGGGTCTCATGGTTGTGGATAGAGGTACTAAGCACTTTACATAACTCGGGCTAAAATTGTAAAAGATGTTGTTCATGCAGCTGAGTTTGTTTATGGAACTGACCTATAACATAAGAGATTATGTCATATGAGTGAGAAAAGGATGTCTGCTTTAGTCAGAAAGAACATATTGTCTGGTGTTGAAAATACACATTTGTAGAAAAGTTCTCATTGCTTTGCTAAGAAGAAAAATAGAGTGTCTTTCAAGAGTCACATACCTTCAAGGAAGTTAGAAATAGGTGATTTGGTGCATTATGATGATAACAATGTTGATATGATGATAAAGGCATTGCCTAGGAAAAACGAGAAACATGTTGCTCTATCGTCGGATTTGTAAGGGCCTAAACCTAGTCAAGAAGGGAGATATTTGTTGGGTCGGTTCTCCTTGTGAGGTCCAAAACCATTATTTTGTGTGTGTCCATGGTAGCCTTTTCACCCAATTTGTTGGATTGGTCTCTCACTTATATTGTTGTTCGCCCACATTTGGTTCCTTCCTTTGCTGATAGCCTTTGTCCACTTTGTTTGCTCTATTTTGCATTTTTGACAAGTATGTTTTGTTTAACTTGTTTTTACATTGATGTCACAAGTTACTAAAGGTGTCATAACAGTGACTTTACTTGACATGTGAGCCTATCTTCACTATGAATTGTGAACACCTACTTGGTTCCACCTCTACCCTTTGTCGTTTCTCTTTGCAACATGTTAACAATCTTGTAAAATTGATTAAAAATAGTTAAAAATTTATTTTTATCCAAATTTTTTTAGTAGTAACCTATTTTAGTGAATATTTGATAATAAAGTCCTTACATTGTATGTATTTATCAGATATTTTGAGTTGTCAAAATTTAACACGAAAAAGCTTTAAATAGTTATATCTTTTGATAGATAACTCGAATTAAAATGCGTTAAATATGAAAGTTTCTTGAAATGAGAGAATGAGAAATTCACGTTGGGGATTTTGGATCCATTTTTTTAAAATTCTACCATTTATTATTAATTTTTTATATTTTAGTGTTTTGAGATATTTATTTAAATTTTAGGCTCTTATTTCACATACTTACACTTGTCAGAAAAATTCTAAAAGTTTTTGTGGTATTTCATTGTATTAACTATAAATTTACCAAAGAATTATATCTTACAATTAAAAAAAAACTATACATATTATATTAGTTGTAAGTTGGAACTAATATATAATATGAAACTTTTTACATAGTTGTATTTATAACTTATGTAATATTAATATATTTTACACCCGTTGTATTTATAACCTATGTAATATTAATATATTTTACATCGATTAAAGAACTGACATAAAAAAAAAAGTAAAACTTTTTACATTAATCACATTAATATTGATTGTCGAACCGATATAGAATATCTCCCAAACTCATTGTGAAATTCTATTTTTCTGTTATCAAATAAAATATAAATATTATAGTGAGAAAGATTAAAAATTATTTAATGATAAGCCAAATTGGGAGAAACAAGTCCATCATTTGGACTTGGTCAAAATTGTTTAAAAAAGTTGTTTGAATTTTGAAGTTCTTTAACTATAGCAATGAAAAGTAACAAATATGTAACGTGCAAAACTGTTAAGATGTGTATTATGGATTGATGACTTCGTAGTGAATCAGTTTTTCTGTGTCATAAAATTAAACTTGGGGTTGCATGTTAGATACACACTAGTATCATTTTCTTCCGTTTTCTCTCACAATACAAATGCTAATTTTGATATAAACATAAATAAAGAACTAATGAATAGTAAGTTAATCATAGAAGTTCATTTCAAGCAACAACACAGTTTTAACCATCACTTTGTCTTCATTAATCTGTTCTGATTTGCAAAAGTCAATCCACCACTTTTTTGCAGACAAAGAAAGGAATAATCCCAGATAAAAACATGGAAGCTACGCAAAACCAAGAATCACATATGGGCCCAATTATTGCTAGTAATTGGGCCTCTCCATTGGGTTCCCAGGCCCATGCTAAAAATTTATGAACAACAAGACAAACAAGAAAAGATAGAATAATGATAAATGTTAAAAAAAGTGAAGTAAGAATCAGAGTGGAGTATCTGTGCTGCTAAACTACAAAATTAAAGTATTAAATTTTAATCATTTAACATATTCTTTTGAAATAATTTGCAAACTTAGCATAGATTCTCAAATCCCTAGTAAAGTTCTGCAAAGCATAATCTTTTTCATAGGAAATTGTCAGAGAATCCACCCACCGATCTGTGACATGTGTTTGATATTTTGTGAGAATAAAAGAAGGGAGGGAAAGAAACTCATCTGATGCCAATGCAATGCTTTGATCTTCAATGATCAAAAACTCCCAAATGATGTCCCTTTCTTCCCTTTCCCTCCATTCCCTGTCAGTGGTCAGAGCAATTCCAATCTGTTTTGGGTACAACATGAAAACTCCCTTGTGGTGGGTCACCTACTACCTATACAATGATGAAGATAAAGTGGGCCAAACCTACCCAAAATTCACTTGTCATTGAAATCCTCCTAAGGGTATTCATTTCACCACCAAAAGCTAATCAAAGTAAATTTGTTGTAGCTTCAAGTTTCAACATCCTAATCAATGTACTCACAATACACTCCTTAAAGTAGATTACCCAAATACCATTATAATCACAATATATGCTTTATTTAAGTAACACTCCAGGCATTACATCCTCCAAAAGAAAAGGGTATACAACTTTTCATACCCTTTGCTTAGAGAAACACAAAACATGGGGTATCAATTAGTTAATAATTAACCATGATAGGTACCCCCAAATTAATAACATTCCCCAAGGCATTCACTTCTCACTCACCACTCCACTTTGTCTTCCTCCCAACAACTTCAAATGGAAAAGTGTGACATATCCTATTAATTTGACCTTTTTGCTTGCCAACTTAGACAGAGAGAGAGAGAGAGGATATTGTCGTAAGCAGCTAAACATGTGTCGTGATTAACGCGCCGAGCCATTGGATTCTTAAAAATAATTGTGGGTTTTAACAAACATTTGACCAAATTTCCTCACAATTTTCATTTCATCACAATAATCCAGAGTTAGTGTGTTTGTGTGGGTGCTTGTTTCTTGGACCCAACAGAATAATTTAACTTTAAATTTATTTTATTCCGCTGCTCATATTTCTTGAAATCAGCTTTAAGAAAACAAAGGAAAGAGAAAAAAAAGGGGAGTGGTAACAGATGAAGGAGGGAATCAAAGAATAAGAATTTCTTTAATTTGATTTTGGAAAAGAAAGAAAAATTCCACTGCGAGATAAAGGGTAATTGTTGGAATAATATTTCATCTTTCCTTGGATCTGGGGCATCTTGATTATATGTAGTGGCCAAGAAAGTGTTTGCCAAATGTGTTATATATATGGTTCAGAGAATATTTTGTTTTTCAGTGCATTTGTGACTAACCCAACTACACAGTGATACAGTGTTAGAATTAGTGAACACCACAGAAAGTTTTGGATGAGGTCTAGTCTCTATAATACACGAGATTTTCCATTGAATGTGATGTGGCTAATGTGTCTTCTACCTCAAACAAATGGTCAAACTCTAATTGAGAATGGGAAAGAGAAACACAGCATAAAAAAGCCCTTGCTTTTCCACCTCCCTTTCTTGCAGAAAAGCACTTCTTCTGCACTGCAATAATGACTCTCTTAATTGATCTATCATACAGGGCAAAATAGTACTAGTAATCATTTACCAAACAATATTAGTATTTAGTGTGTGTTGTGTTTTTAATATTTTCTTAATCACTACCTTAAGATACTCATTATTAAGATATATCACATTAGTCAATTAACTTCACGTGTTTAGTTATTCCCCTTTTCAGTAATAATAAGCATTGCAGTTCCATAAATTTAGTGTCGAAAATGGAAATGTTCTGATTTGGTTCTTTGCTCCTTTGGTTCTCTCAAAATGTGTTAGGGCTGATTGATCCATGATTATTTTTTAAATGTATACATAAATTTAAGTGTCGTTTGTGTGAAATAAATGGATTTTTTTATACTATAAAATAAAAAATTAAAATAATATTGGTTATTATTAATCATGTTCCTCCTTCTTATCCCAAAAGTCAACATAACAACAGTATGAGTTTCTATAATAAGACGGTGTCACATATATACGCTTCCTCCCTTCTCTTTTATAGTTGACTTTTTCTAATAAAATTTGATTTTTTATTTATCATTTTTTAAATTTCAAGTAACATTTATTTTCAATTATACCCATATGAAGAGAGGAAAATAAGATATAATAACAGAAAGAGAAAATTAATGAATTGAAATAAAAAATAAAAAATTATAAAAGATAACTCACTTAAAATTATATTAAAAAAAGTTAAATAATTTATTTGATTTTGATGAAGAACCTTCCACAGCTATAAAGGAATGAATAGAGGGAATAAAACTGATGTCCATAAAAACTCTGATTATTTCTATATTTTCGTTAAAGGATTCATAAAAAAATAGTAGAAATTATATAAAGCTTTAACTTTATCCAAAATGGAGCATGTAAGTTATTAAATTCGTGTAGATACATTGCCGGTTTTGGAGGCTTAGATTGGATGCATTACTTACGCATTGGCCATTGACAGCATTTATTCTCATCCATTCAATAGAATTTAAAAAGTGAAACAAATCTGATAATTAATGGAGATTAGTACTTATCTCTCTCATTATTTCCTAATTAATTAATTAACAAAAGGTGTATTCATGACCTAAAAAAAGGTGGTAGTAGGTAAACAGGTCATTGCATAATTGTTATTTTGGGTGACAAGAATGCTGATTTGGTACATGGAAGCTTCTATTTATCTATTGAGTATTGAGGTAACTTAACGAATGCACTATACCTTACATGATAACACAAAGTTTATTATGCAATAACAATAGAACCCCTAATGAAAAGAAAAATATAGAACAATGATTGAAACATTTGGATCTTCATTTTTTAAATGGACAGAAAAAAAAGGAGTAAAAAGCTTGGTGGGCATGGAATATATACTATTCTCTCTGGGTAGCTTTTATGGAGATAAATGGAGTTCTTTTATGCTTTTGCAAGGCACGAAATGACGAACTCAGAATTTAAATGCCATAAAAGCTTTGGGCCATTCACACACTCATCCCACTAAACATAAACATGCATTTGATGCTTGATAGTTGATAGATACAAAAAGGTTCCCTACACATATATAAGTAGTTATTACAAGTAGGGTTGAATTGTGCTATATATGTATTAAATGGTTCTCTTTACACATGCATAAATGTCATCACGTGTTTGGTTTGTTGGATGAGGTGTGCTAAATAGAGATATTAGTTGTATATGCAAGTGTTTTAGTCTTCAACCTTTTACATGATAGAGGAGATGATTGATAATAGTAGTTCATTAGGGTTAAAGAAAGCACCAACCACTAGCAATAGTAGTGGGAAGGAAGGAAAAAGTGGTGTTCAAAGACAATGCTTGTCAAATAATGTTTGTTTCAAGTTTTTTTGTATATGCTTGCAATTATTTTCCTTTCTCTAGTGAGTCAACCCATCCTTCTGAAATCTCAACTCTTTATGAGGAAACTAAAAAAGTAGCTGCACCAACTTTGGAGCAAGATCTATTTCAAATCAAATGCACCCAACAGAGCTACATGTGACACCTGCATTTTGGGACCATGCTGGCCTCTCTTTAGTGCAATCAAACTCTGTTATTTTTAGTCATGGTTTAGATTAAAGTTGAGGAGTTTTTAAATATTTTTATACTTGCAAAGTAAAAATAAATTCTTCATCTTTATCTTGTTTTTTTTTTTTTTTTAATTATGCATAAGAAAATACAAAAAAATTAAGGTTTTTTAGAAACCTAGCTTTTATCATTAATCTTAACTTTTATTTGGTTTTATCCTTAAATTTTAAAATGTGTTATTTGATGACTTAAAAGTTAAACTGTTCGGTTAAATCGAGTTGTTTCTTTTATTACTTTACTACATTAGCATTATCAACTTAATCGCGTAACAAATGATAAAAGGTATATCCCATCATATAAATATTTTGTTATTTTATTAACTAAAAATAACATATATGCAAAATATTGAGGAATTGATAAGTTTAAAATCTAACAAAGAGATTTTAAGGAACTAGTATAAAACTTTCTAGTGATCAATGAAAATAAAGTTTTAGGTGAAAGACAAAAATTAGACATTAGTTTTTCAAAAAAATAAGAAAGTATGGAAAACTTCCTATGATTTTCAAAATAGATATATATTATTCTGAAATGAGTTTCATTAAATTGAATTAGTATTGAGTTAAGTGAAAAAATTAGCGCTGAGATATGCTATGTATACTAGATCAAGAAGCATTTGTTAACAGCCAAGAGGTAACATGAAACTAACAACACCAACAAGATTTTTTCAATGTCTAGAAAAACTTATTTTTGATTAAATAGTTCTTTTCTTTTAATTTTCAAAAGCAAAATATATTCTTTTATATGAGATCACATATATTCTATTATAGGAAAAATAAAATAATTATAAATATAAAACTTGATTTTTAAGTATTTAGTGTTAAATCTCAAAAGTTTGAAATTGTAGTTACTAATTATATCAATTATATTTCTAATAAATCATGGTACTTTGATAAGAAAATCAAACACAATAAAAAAATTATATATGTACTATCTATAAGGATGGAAATATAGGTAGGATTATGTGGGTCAACTCACCAAACCATTTGGAAAAGTGAGAGTGTTAAACATTTAAATCATTGGTTTAGTTAGGCATGAGGATGGGAGAGGGTATATTATGATGTGCTACTCTAAACATTTTTATCAATTATTATATAAGAATTTTTTTTATCAATTACTATATAAGAGTTTTTTTTACTAGAAAAATGAAGCTTTGACAACTTAATCAACCATTTGACAATCCATTCTTAGGGTAATATAATCATTATGAAAATAAAATTTTGTATTTATAAAAAAAAATAGAAGATAAATGGTAAAATAGTAATTGTTAGGTGGGTGTAAAAGTTTGTTTGGGTTTCAAAATATCATGTTCTTTCTACAATGTCTATCAATGGTAAACCAATGATGCCAACAATGCAATGTTCATGCAAGACTAGTCAAAGGGTTAATGCATAACCAACTTGTGGTACAACCATGAAATGAAACGTTAGGACTCCATTGCAATATGAGGCTTGAACCTACATTGAAAGTATGAGACCCAAACATATAAAGCCTTGGACTCTCCAACTATAATAGCTAGCTCTTATGATGAAATTCTCTTGTGGTTCTTAAGTTCTTTTCATTGAATTTAAAGTTATATGTCTAAATAAAAAATATAAAATCTATTTGAGAATACTATATCTAGTAAGGTCTTTATTTATACTTTATTTTTGTTCATCTGTGTAAAGAATTTAAGACTCAATGATAAGAACCTATATTATGAAAGATCTTATCTTAAATGTAAGTTACAACCTTTTTTATACTTTACTTATAATAAAGTAAGTGACCTTTACCCTATCTTGTGAATGATCATTGTATCTTTTAAGACATTGAAGGCTGAGTTATCTAGAAAAATGAATATTTCATTATAAAATAAATAAAATTTTGTTAGCACAAAAGCTCCAATATTTTTTCATGTCTACCATATGCCTCTCCATCCGATTAAAATATTTTTTGATATATTGAGTTGACTTGCTTGTAAGCCTAACATTTTTCTAGTTCAATTTTTTTAAAATTCATTCATATGCAACACATAATTTTGTATCAATACTTTTTCATCTTTTAGTTTATGTATTTTCTTCCCTTTTTACGCAAGAGAATCACTAGAAGGCTAGTGAATTATACTATATGAACCATGGTAACTTTTTGTTCACTAAAAACAAAAAACTAACTTTTTTATCCTTAATAAGATTAACTTCTTGATATAATAACTTATATTATCTTGTAGTTTCTACGAGTTTTTTAATTTTATAAAAATTTATGTTAAAAACTTGTCTATTTAATAACATTCAATAACTATACCATAATATTGACTTTCTAATTGAATTTTCATGTTTTTAATACAAATTATTGTTATATATTGGTTTGGATTTTTACTAGTATGTGAATATCTTATAACTTTATTTGTAATTTTTTATCAAGATCCTAATTCGAAATTTGAAATACATCAAGAGGGTATCAATATATCCTTTTTGTGAAAATGAAATTAAGAAAGATTATGTTAAAAACAATTTGAAATCGATGAACTTGAAAAAAAAAGGTGGTAAGGCTAACATATTTGACTATTAGAGACATTTTACTAAGATTGAGATGGATAAGAATGGAAAAGAAAAGGGAAAAGTGTAATTATTAACACAAAATAGATGTAAATGGTGGAAGAAAATATGTTGCTTAACATTTAAATTGTCATGGCATCAATGTGATAAAAAGATTGAAAATATGGATAAGATGATTTTAAATATACATGAAACAATGAAGGCCAAAAAAGTAGATTAAGTAGTACACCATGAATTGTTGCCTAAACTAATTATTACGCATAACTTTCCCTACAATTTTGAGTATCCAAAATTAAAGACTCAGATGAACTACTTCTTTTCTGATGAAATGTTGTTAAAGCTGATATTGAAAGGATGTGTATGAAAGAAAAAGTTATGCTTAAATAATTGTTTGCTTCCATTCATAATAGGATTTGCTTAGCTTTTGATTTAAGGATATATATATTAATATTAAACAGTTCATAACTTTTTTTATCCATTTGTTGATCTTAATTGGAACTTAAATAGCATGGTTTTGAATTTTCATATGTCATCCCAATCACATAGGTTTTGAGTTGTTTAAGAAAATTAGTGACTTTTTACAAGAGTAGGAATTGGAGAAAGAAGTTTTTTTTTTTCTATCACTTTGGATAATTCTTCTACTAACGATGTTCTTCAAATTACTTTAAAAAGTCATTTTATTTTAAAAAAGATTGATATGAGATGATGAATTATTTCATTTATGTTTTTGTCCACACATATTAAATTTAATTGTTCAAGAATTTGCTTGGTGATACTTTTGAACCAAATTAGAAATAAAATCAAATATATGTGAGAGGTTTAGATAATAAAATGGTAAATATCAAACAATGTCTTGAAATATTAATGATATCAATGTATCAAGTGGGTTGGTGTTTAAGTGTCCCCACAAGATAGAACTCAACCTAACATTCTTAAATATCAATGTGTTTTTTAAGTTTGCACTTGGTTGATGAATCATATAAATATTATCCTTTTGACAAAAGAGTGAGAGAGAGCAAAAAAAATTATAAGTTCTTGTTACCCTAGGGCCTTTTATGATATCACTACCTTGATTTCTACCATAAGTTATTTGACTTCCAACTTGTATCTCTTACAAGTTTGGAAAGAGTTTGTTAATGGAAAATGTGCAAGATGAGGGTAAACTTATTAAGAATATGACTAAATTGATAGTCAATTTTGATAAATATTCAGATGAATATGTTTATACAAACGATGTAATAGATATCCTATTACATCAGTAGTTATTTTAGCAACCAATGTAATAAGTGTATTTGTAACATAACATTTTCACTGCTTTTGTCATTCATCTTTCCCTCGTGCCGCTGAGAGTCTTTTCTACTTGCGCTCTCTCCTCTCCTGCTAGCTTTCTTCTCTCTTGTTGCTTGCGCTTTCTCCTTTCCTACTTCTTTTAATTATTGGTTTTACTCACATTTGGTCTTTTATTGGTAGTCTTTCTTCACTTTGTTTAATTCGTGTTTACATTGACGTTGTAGGTTATGAAGGATGCCATAACAACACGTGACCTTATCTCCATTGTGAACGTTGGTTTTACCTTTGCAGCTTCTCTTTACAACATGCTAGTGATTTTGTAAATTAAAAATATGTAGTAATTTATTTTTGATCCAAATTTTTTAGTGGTAACTTCTTTTAATGTATATTTTTCAGTAAAGTCCTTATCTTGGATAAATTTATGATAGATTTTGATTTTTAAAATTTAGGGCAAACAACTTCAAATAGTCATAACTTTTGATAAACAACTTAGATTGAGATACTCAAAAAATAAAAGTTGCTCAAAATGAAGTGAAGAAGGTGCTCTGGAATTTCCAAAATTTCATCGTTTACTATTACTTTTTTATTTTTTAGTATTTTTTCACCCATTTTTTTAGATTTTAGACTTTTATTTCACATATCTATAGTTGTCAGAAAATTCTAAATATTTTTGTGGTGTTTTCCTATATGAATTATAGATTTATCAACATATTATTATTTTTTTAAAATGAGACTTGTTACATCAATTATAAATAATAAAAATAATAAATATATTTTTACATCGATTGAAAAACCGATATAAAATGTCCTCGACTTTCTATATCTTCAGCATCAACATTGATTACAAATCAATATAAAAAATCTCACATAACTAATGTAGAATTTCATTATCTTACTAGTGAAAATTAATTTGAAATCTTTATACGAAACAACTTATTTTTATAAGTCTATTGTGAAATAGAATAAACTAGATTAGTTCAACTCATATTGTTATTCTTAAATGTCTAACTATATGTGTAATGATAAAAATGGAGTAAGTCACCAACTAGCATAACATATAATAAAATGCATGATCCACAGGAAAAGTATTGGTTTCAATTTACATGATTTTTGTTTGCGTTTGTATGCTTACGTCCAAGGTTATCTAAAAAATATAAGTATTATATCTTTGATTGAGAACAATGTCCATTTATAGTATAAGGAAGGTGTGGTTTCAAATCCTAGAAAAAAAATTACTTATAAAGTGGTCCATATTCTATTTTCTTAAAGCATGCATCAAAGCCTCTTCCATTTTGTCTACTTTGTCAATGTCATTTTCGTTGGGATTATATCAACCAGGTAAATCATCTAAGCAGTGAATGATTTGGAATTACTTGGAATACTTATTCAAAAAAGAAAGAAAAAAGAGGGAATACTCAATCAATACCAACCAAGAAGAATCATGTTGGCTTTTGTTGAATCTAACTAACTCACCTGCCTCAATTAGTTAAAGTACATAAAAAATAAAATTTTCATCAACTCCTTCAAATTCAAACTCAATATTTTTTTTTTCATGAAAATTTAGTGTGAAACAAAATAATTTTGACTATTTTAAATGATGAAGAATAGATTTATTCCAGTTTAGCTGTTCAAAAGAATAAAAAATTGTATATTCAATCATCGAAGTCAACCTCTCTAATTTAATCAATTCAATTTTTATATTTGTTTATTCAAGATAGGCGTTGAGTAGTTGTGGCCAATTGGGTCTAAAGTCAAAGGGGTTTGAGATTCAGTTTGCCCTAAAAGTTGTATTTTTATTTTAAAATGGGATCTCCCACTTCTTAATCACCCTAAAGAAGCTTACAAGGTAGGCTAAAAGCCATTTTTTAGAAGTGATTATTATAAATATTGAAAGAAATTAAATGTGGAATGAGTTCATTATTGGAAGAGCACATGCAATGAGAGTGTTGCAAACAAGTGTTCACCTAAATATAGGGTATTTGGTTAGCAGTTTTTTGGACAAACTGTAGTTGTACAGTATGTGAAAATGCATATAATGATGGAGATGTAACTTGTGCAATAATAGAAAATGTACTTAATAATTTATGTAGGTATTAAGTTTTTGAGAGATTTTTCTAAGACACGTTTGGTAACTCCTTTTAAAATAAGTTTTTAGGTTTTTATAATTAAATTATTAATCTCTTACTTTTATCTAACTTTTGTATTTATGTTTTTCATCAACCCCTTAATTATAAAAATTTTAATTTTAAGTAAGTAAACCAAAACCAAAACCATTTGATTTGATTGTATTAAAATCCAATGAACTAGTCAACTTTAGAGATCAAAGATGCTAAACTAAAATTAATGTTTCCCTATTAATATTATTCTTAATTAAGGTCTTCTTCTAATTAGACTTTTTTTTTAAAACCGTAAAAAGGTGATGAATTTGTGTAATTGTTAATAAGAAGTTGGCCACAAACGGGTCTGTTATATAATTTAAGCCTTTTTGTTTACAGTTAATACATTCAAAACAAACGTTACAACATCTTTTATTTTAGTACTCATTCTATAATCTGATACTAAGAATAGAAAATTTTATAATTTCAACAAAATTAAAATACATTAGAATTAAATTATTTTATTTTTAAATGCTTTATATGAACAGTAAAATTAAATTTATTAAATTATAATTTATTGTTTAAATTAAGTATTTCAATTATTACTATGCATAAAAATCATTTTAAATTAAACAATATTTAATAATATAACAAAGTAGTTCATAATTTTTTATTCAAGTTTGTCAAAATAACAAATCTTATTAGGATTACTACATTTAAAATATGCGATATTAATCTTAATTATACTATTTTATTAGACCGAGATTAAAATATTAAAATAAATAATCCTTATTTTAATTAACATTAATTACGATTATTTTGATTCAAGTTAATCAAAATTATTATTATTTAAATCGAATTAATGAGATCTTACATTTTTCTTACCCATACTAAAAAAAATGTAAATAAAAGATAGAAAAAACATGAAAAGTTTTCTTACTTTTAATGTTTAAAATGAAATTTGAATATTTTTCAATTTTAAATAATCAAATTATTCAATCATTTTTAAAAATTTATTTTTAAAATATGTATCCAAGCACTATATCTTATATAAAACAATTCAAATTTTATATAAAAATAATTAAGTTGCAAGAATTTTGGACGCAAACACAGTGTTATGAGAATCCTTTTGTAAACCAGAAACCACACTATATTGGTTGTCTTACTTTACAACTATTATTGTCGCTTGTTCTCAGCCACTGTGGTTCGTTCCCTCCTTAGAACATTCTATTTTTGTTGCTGCTCATTGCATTTTCATATTTAATTTGAGTGATGCTCCAAAAATAAAATAAAATAAAAAGTAGCAGAAAGTGTTCAATCTGTCTCTGACACAAAAGAATGCCACGAAAACAAATCACCAAATTGGCATGGTTTCAGCTTCAATTTGCCCTTAACTTGAACCCTTCTTCTCATATCTGAACTCACTTATTATTGGCAACACAGACCGACCCACCATGGAAAAACTAAAGATATAAAAATCCAAGGCAGAAAAAGACAATTTTTCAGAGGCTAACAAAAGGAGGTCAAACTTCAAAGGCTAAATACACAAGCACACAGTTTGAGCCCCTTAACTCCTTCATTGCTACATTCTCCATCTCATATGAAATGGATACATCCTAGTTTTTTTGGGATCAATAAGGACAGCCTGGAAGGATCCGAAACCAACCCCACTCACCATTATTATTATTATTATTATTATCAGCAAGAAACCAACACAACACTACCCTCTCCAATAAAGTGTATTTCAGTACACAAAACTCTTTCTTCACTCTCTTAACCAAGGAAGTAGCAGCAGAAAATTAAATGTAAATTAAAAAATAAAGAGCCTTACAAAAAGCAAAAAAAGGGAAGAGGATTGATTTCTTTCTTTCCTTTTCCTTTTTCCTTGTAGACTCTGCTAAGCATCTTTGCCTCCTCACTTTTACATTCTTTTATCTCCCTTCCCTCTCCTTCATTCCTCTTGGAATTTCCTCTTTTCTCAACCAGATTACCTTGGTTTCAGTTCTATTCCTCACATGGCATTATATATTGCTATCCCTTCTCCCATAAATTGCTTCTTCTTTAGCTGAATTTTTGCAAGTTTTCATTCTCTTCCTCACAAAAGACTGCTTCCTTTTGTCTAAATTTTCTCAATATTTTACCCTCCCAAATTCAAACCATCCTCTCTCAATTAGAAAACTGCATGCCCTGATCTCCTTTCAGGGTCCCATTGTTCAACCCGGAAAAGCCCAGAAAACAAAATCCAGTTTTGAACCTCCCCTGATCTAAAAATCTGAACTTTCTGGTAATTTTGACTGGTGTTTTGAATTCTGCTTCTGGGTTTCTGTTTCCATGGGGCTGTGTCATGGAAAACCCGTTGAAACCTCACAAAGTGAAGGTGGGCACCACGTTTTTCCCGGCGAGAAAGAGGTGGTGGTGGCAGCGAGTCCCAAAATCGCTACAAAAGGTTCAAAGTTTCCGTTTTACAGTCCAAGCCCGTTGCCGAGCCTGTTCAAGAACTCACCGGCGAACTCGAGCGTGAGTTCGACACCTCTCCGGCTCTTCAAGCGGCCCTTTCCGCCTCCGTCGCCGGCGAAGCACATTCGGGCCTTACTGGCCCGCCGCCACGGCTCCGTCAAGCCCAATGAGGCCTCCATCCCCGAAGGGAGTGAGTGCGAGGTTGGGCTCGACAAGAGCTTCGGCTTCTCCAACCACTTCCACACTCACTATGAGCTTGGGCCCGAAGTGGGCCGTGGCCACTTCGGCTACACTTGCTCTGCCAAGGGAAGAAAAGGCGCCTTCAAGGGTCATGATGTTGCTGTCAAAGTCATTCCAAAGTCCAAGGTTGAGTTTCATAAGTTTTTGTTTGAATTTCCTTCTTTTAAATTGGGTATTGTTTGTTGGTTACAGGTGATTCATGAATGGCCTTTGTGTGATCTTGCGAAACCTTGCTTTGAGTTGTGGAAGTAATAAGAGATGTAGCTTTTAGGTGTTTTATCTATTGGTGGTGGAATCCAAGTTTTCAAATTGTGATCACATTTTAGTCTGCGATCTTTGCTATCCTTGATGTTGTAAGAAATTGTGGACAAATTCAACTAATGTGACCATAATCTCTGTTATAGAGACTCTGAAATCCTAGATGTTGTGGCTAAAATTGCGGTCACCCACCATTTTTTTAGAACCTTGGTGGTATTACTTCTCTGATGATGGATTCTTTTGTTATAGGAAGAATGCGTGTTGTACGGAACTTTGTGGGTATGCCTGTTCTGCGATTTTATTACTGTTGGGAGAATACATGTTGATGTGGGGAATCCATGTTTAGATTTTACTTGGTAAAAAAATTCAGAAACCTTGTATGTATGATTGTGATATTTCAGTGGATTTTAGCTGCAGGTAGGTATCTATCTTGTTTTCCTAATAAGTAAAATTGTTTCTATCAAAGGATGCATCTTTCATGGATTTGTGTTTATTCCAGTCTTATGTGATGGTTTGGATCAGTGTTCTCTGTTGTTGGTTTTGAAAATCAGTAATTGGGTCTTTGTTCATATGAGAGTGGGGAATGTTTGGCAGATGACAACAGCAATTGCTATAGAGGATGTAAGGAGAGAAGTAAAGATATTGCGAGCTTTGACTGGGCACAAGAATCTGGTGCAATTCTATGAAGCCTATGAAGACAATGATAATGTTTATATAGTTATGGAGTAAGTTCATATTGCAGTTTTTCTTTTCCTTGTAACCGTCCTCAAAATCTTTGATGCTACTGATAAATTAGGGATATAATCCCGAGTAGGAAGAACTTCCATATATGCATCAGTTCTTTAACATAACATTTAATATATCTTTGGTATACTTCCTTGTAACTATGTATGCAGTGCTAATTGATTGGAAATATTGTATTAGTTGGGAACTGAAAGTTGTTAATTAACTCCATAGACTAGTATCTCATGTCTACTGTCATATGCTATTCAGGTTATGCAAAGGAGGTGAACTGCTAGATAAGATTCTTTCCAGGTAACATTTTTCTCCAACTTTCATTTTTCTGTGCTGCAATATTGGATTAAACTCAAGATAGGCATTCTGGTTTTGTTATTTTACTGCTGCCATTGTGGAAGACATTCTGATTAACAAATTAATTCTGATCTATAGGGGTGGAAAGTACTCAGAAGAAGATGCCAGAACTGTTATGATTCAGATATTAAGTGTGGTAGCTTTCTGTCATCTGCAGGGTGTTGTTCACCGTGATCTCAAGCCAGAGGTAACTAGTGCATAAAGCTAACCAATGTTTAGCTGGGAAAATTAATAAGGATATTTTTTGCCTTTTGGTTCTATAAGATTATAGAATGAAGTTGTTACACTCTGATATAGAATTTACCTGTTTAAAGACGCACAGTTTAGTTTAATAGTGACCTTGTCTACCCTCTGATGTAGTTCCTTACCCCGAATTATTCTTTTATTTTGGCATTCTATACTGTTTTCCTCATCACCAATAAAGCTGATTTTCTGCTGCAGAATTTTCTCTATGTTTCGACCGAGGAAAACTCCACTCTGAAGGTCATTGATTTTGGACTTTCTGACTATGTCAAGCCAGGTCTGGCCTATTGCATCTGTCTATTTTCTCTATTTTTTTTTTTACAGAAAATAAAACGGTCAGGACTAACAATCAGAAGCTTTTGCAGATGAAAGGCTGAATGATATTGTTGGAAGCGCATATTACGTAGCTCCTGAAGTTTTGCATAGATCTTATGGGACAGAAGCAGATATGTGGAGCATTGGTGTAATTGCTTATATTCTTTTATGTGGAAGCCGACCCTTTTGGGCGAGGACAGAATCTGGCATATTTCGGGCTGTCCTGAAGGCAGATCCAAGTTTTGAAGAAGCTCCTTGGCCATCTTTATCACCTGATGCAGTAGATTTTGTAAAGAGACTGTTGAATAAAGACTATCGGAAAAGACTAACTGCCGCTCAGGCTCTCAGTATGTGCTCCATTTCCCATAGGTTGTGTGGCATTAACTTCTGCATTTTATAGTCCCATGAATTCTTGCTCATAGCTTGATTTTATGCACAGGTCATCCATGGCTGACGGGTCATTGTGATGATGTGAAGATACCTTTTGATATGATAATCCACAAGCTTGTTAAAGCTTATATATGTTCGTCTTCGTTACGCAAATCGGCATTAGGGGTATGTAATATTTCCTGGTCATTTGTTATTGCTTATATTTTGCCCCTTCCATGTTATATCTGAATAGAGTTTGGATATTTCTTCTTAACTGTGATGCATGGTTTTGGTTACGGTTTTGGGAGTATATTGGATATGACACATCACAATACAATACAATGTGTAAATATTACAAATTTTTTTAAAAATTAGGATACAATATTCAATAAAATACATATTGTATATACTTCTACTAATTTATTTTTCCTGATCTCTTGTTTTTTTTCTTAATATAGCTTATGTTTATAATGGTTTTCTGTTATCATGATGTTATTGCTAGTCTTTTATCTTTCAAAAAGCATAACCACAATCAAATTAAAATAAAAAGTTTTATTCCAATTATGATAACGATCCCTTTATCATGCAAGGAAAATCTACACTAAAAGATTTTTGGATAGTACATTCAAGTTTTGATACAAATGCAGTCATATAATATGGGTATGATATGAACATGTTGCCAATTTTGAAGTGTCTGTTCATAGCATCTTAATCTATTATTAGATTCTCTAATCCACATCTAGGTAATCACGAACCACCTTCCTTATTTTCATATTCTCTTATTTTTCTGTCAATCATAACTGCAGCTTCCTGAGTTTCTGTAACTGGTCTAGTTGTGTAACCATTAGTTTGGTCAGTTCAGCTTTTAAAACTAATCATGGAAATATGGATCAGTTCATTTAGAATTTAACTTCCAAATATTGGTGGCCGAAAATGAATCCACCTGCAAATATGATATACTGGCAACAATAGAAGGTGGACCTAAAAGAAAGTAGAAACTTCTTAATTGCTAATTTTTTAGATAATTATGGAAGCGAGAGAATCTCAAGAGATCTAATCTGGTTGATCTATTAATATGAAATAATAGCTTGCATTTGTCGATTATGTTATTTAGTGATTGAACGCCAGTAAGAGAGTTTTGTGTACTTGCTTGTCATTATGTGTAATGAACCCTTGAAATGTCTTGGCGTAAACTCTGTAATTCTTGTTGAATACATATGTTTTGACCAGTTTTGTCATTTTGGCAGGCTCTTGCAAAAACATTAACACTAGTGCAGCTAGCATATCTGAGAGAACAATTCAACATGTTAGGGCCAAACAAAAGTGGGTTAATCTCCATGCAGAACTTCAAGACGGTCAGCGGCACATGTCAAAAGTTGTTGTGTACTTCTTTCTTCAAATAACTTTCAAGCCACTAACACATTTGCATTAACAGGGTATTTTAAGAAGTGTCACCGACGCCTCAAAGGATTCAAGGGTCTTAGATTATGTGAACATGGTAAGTTTATGAGGGACTGTTTTTCATATCTGTTATCAACATAGTTGTTTCCCTTGGAAATTGACCTGTTACTATTTATGTTTGCAGGTTAGTTCAATCCAATATCGTAAATTAGATTTTGAGGAATTTTGTGCTGCTGCTATAAGTGTCCATCAACTAGAGGGAATGGAGACCTGGGAACAACATGCAAGGCGTGCCTATGAGTTGTTTGAAAAGGAAGGAAACAGGCCAATTATGATTGAAGAGCTTGCCTCGGTACTCCTCTTGTTGCAATACCATTTTTTTTCTAATATTAACAAACACTACTTTTCATATTATGATTTTACATGTAGAGAATCAGAACCAATGAACAGCAAACCAAATTCATTATTCCCAAGGACTATAAATCACTCAGAAAATGACCCTATAATGACCATGTTTTTGTTGTGCACACTTTTAAAGTTTAGTGTATCAAGGGTTGAATACACCTTCATCTGTGCACTTTACATACAACGTCACTTTAGGAAAGCCTTTTATTCTTTCCCTATTTGGTTAACTTGACTTGTTTGTTATTACCTAAAATCAGATTCTTGATGAGCAATATGCTGTCTCTAGCACATGTATATTCTAAAGCTTTTGCAATTTGATTTGTTTCAGGAACTTGGTCTTAGCCCTTCTGTACCAATTCATGTGGTACTCCAAGATTGGATAAGACACTCAGATGGGAAGCTTAGCTTCTTGGGGTTTGTTAGACTCCTGCATGGAGTTTCTTCTCGCACATTTCAGAAGGCTTGAGAGAAAACACACATGATTGCTATTACTTTTTTGTCACCCTTATTGATCATAAACCTTTTGAATGCATGGCTGGTGAGCATACTCCAAAAGCAGCAGGTTTCTTCATCTTGGTTGCACACATGGCTTCAGCAAAGGCAAAAGCTATAGCTAGAAGGGTGGTGATATGCAACATCTCCCTTGGTTAAGTTCCTCCTGATGCGTTCTAGAAACACAACACTTTGCTCCATCGTTGTTGTAGTCCTTCAGATTGATTGGTGGTGCTGGAGTTAAGGCTTGTACAGATGAAAGTAGAGCACAGGTTGTACTCAGAAAGTAGTGGAACTTCCATAAAGTGAGTTGTGTTTTGGGGTTTATCCATATGTGTACCCATCACACTTGTCAATAAACTATTTTTACTTATCTGAACTGCTTTTTATTTTTACATCTTTTTTCTTCTCTAAACACGAAAACTACATGCGTTATTGAAGTTCATTAAAAATGGTAACTTTTTCAGTCTTACATTCTATTTGATGGTTTTAATAAATTTTATCCAATATGTCAAGTATCTATTAAAAAAATGTGTCAGACTGTGTGATGTTAACATTCCTTTTGAATAGTTAATATGTAAAAGACTAACAAATAAAAGTATATGTACTAAACGTTTTGGAAAATTTGCTTGATTAAAAAGTAATGAGATTTTTAAAGTTAATACTTTGGCTTTATATTTTAAAAAATTTCAAACTTTTGTCTCTAAAAGTAGCATTTTTGTCTTCTATATAGCCTATGGAATCGAAATTTGAATATTTTGAAAAAAATGAAGTAGAAACTTTTAGGGTGAACCTTCTTCTTTGTCCTCATGACTTTTTTTTCCCTTAAAACCATTAATATTGAAGATTATATCATTAACACTTTCAAATTTTCAAATGATTCGATTTGAGGTAAGATTCTTGCATAAAGACTAGATTTAATCTCATCAATTATAATATAATCATTTCTTCCACTCACAATTTACCAAATTCATGGTGGAAGATAATCATTGTCGTATCTTAATTTTTTACCTTGACATTGATGTTTTATAATTTCATCAAGAGTTCATCAAAATTATCTGGAGTGATGTACCTTCTTTTACTCTTAGCTAAAAAAACATATTTTTTTACATAAACTTATTACAAGTGGATTTTGATATGAAAAGTCACTCAATCTTCAATAAAAGTATTGTTGAAGTTTTTTCCTTTACAACCTTATAGAGAACTTCACTTGACAACAACATAAAGATCATCAAATCAAATGATTATTTTTCTCCATCTTCTCTAGAACTTATGTCTTTATGTGTGACGTGTTTAAAGCAATGTTGATATTCATAACCTCTTATTCCTTAAGATTCTTATCTTGATTCTCAATAGTAGAAATTGTTTTTTCCTATTGAAATTCTTGATGTCAAATGCAATACTCATCTCTTTAAAAAACTGACAACAAAGTGGAACGAGATCAAAATTGATTCTAACATTAGTTAGTTGTACACTTTGTGCCAAAACAAGTCTAGGGGACAATTAAAAAAATTATTGTAATACTGATTACGAATTATACCAACAAGAGATAACAAGCAAAGAATCCATAAATCAAGATAAAGGCAAATAATTGTCTCATATTTCTATATGATTTCAAAACAAGTATACGATACCTCTACGTAGAGCAACAAAAAATTTACATGTTAATTATAAGTACATGATGACAACTAACTAGCATAATAAAAGTATACAAAGGACTATTAGTTCACTAGATAATGTACAACCAAGTCATCAAACACTCCTACAATCAGACACATTTATGTTATCTATCAGTAGCAAATGACCCTTCTAACTAGTAGACGACATATACAACCATTAGATACTACATCCTAGAAAAAGTTTTTGAAAAACAACGTTAGAAAGAAATTACAATAACCCTATGATTTTGATTAAGTGATTAATCTAACAAAGCATGAAATATGAGGAAGTTGCATCCCACATACGTATAAAAGAGCAAATTATGCAATATACAAATGCTTCATCTGATAGACAATAAAACACCAAGCGTTGAGGATGATCAGATGATAAGTGCAAACATATTTTGAGCTAATGTTAACCTAAATAATATTTTTGAGATTTAATTTTCTGTTGCAAAGAATGTCCTCACCATGTGGAGTCAAGATGATCGACACCAAAGTAAAGTCTATATCAAATATATCTTGGGAGATGAGCTAAAGTTGCATTGTCCGCCAACTATCAAATATGTTGCATGAAGAAAAGAAGAGAAATTAATGTTGCATGAAGCACATTCAATGCTTTTAATGTTCAAGCTCATCACATGATTGAAGAAATACAAAGACATTCAAATGAGTTCAAAGGTACTCCACAATCAGAAAAAGAATTGCAACACATAATTCTTCAAGTGCCTATATAAAGATATGCTTCAAAGAGAAGAACAAGAAGTTATGCCATTATTTGCAAGAGCCAAAATGCTACTCAATTTTCTTTGTGCCCAAAAGCTTTAGAAGAACATTGTTTATGCTCATAAGCAAACTAGGAGATAATGTTTATCTTTGTAATTGTTGAAAGACGTAAGTGAGTAAAACTTGCTATCTATTGATCACATTTTTAGATAAGCATTTGTCTTAGCCAAGAGTGGTTGCTGTACATTTTTAGATAAGCATTTGTCTTAGCCTAGAGTGGCTGTTGTTAAAAGAATGCTCAATTTAATCCAGAGTGGTTGCATCCAAATAATACTTAGGTTTTCAATCGGGAGTGGTTGAGTGTTAAATAATACTTGGGTTTTAGCAAGAAGTGAATGTGTTCAAAGAATACTCAGTTTTAGTCAGGAGTGATTGGGTTCAAATGGTACTTGTTTTGTTATTCAAGACAGTAGTTTATCTAATAGAACTTGATTGGTTGTTCAAGAACTGGATGAGTCTGTTATTAGATGAACTAGTATAAAAAAAATCGTACAATCCCTTTTTCCCTTAATATATTACATTACATGTTATTCTTCTTGTGTTAATTAAAGCAGAGTATTTTCAAAAAGGTTTTTGAAAACCTATTGACAAATCACCTATTATACAAACTATTGTTTGACTACCAAGTATCAAACTATACTTTACGAAAAATTTAAAAATACAATTCAACTATTTCTTCTAGTATTTTTTGTTTTTTACAAATAGTTCAAAACACAAAAACATAGGGTTGATTTGTTTTTTAAAACATTTTACGATTCTTTTTGCAATGTATCATTTGATAACATGCAGTTAGATGATGCTTTAGGCTTGACAGACGATCTATCAAACAAAATATTTTTTAATGTTTGGTTCGCAAATCTCTCATTCTAAGATTAATTATGGTTAAATAACATCAATTTAAAGATATAAGAGAAAGAAGGATTTACTCTACATTTTTATACTGATTCGTCTTTAACAAAGACTATGTCCAATTTTTAATAAAATGATTGAGTTTCAGTAGGAAGACTACTATAGTATGATACAAATGAGTATTATTGGGACCTTAGTCATTCCTGGCTAAAATTGTGTATGATTTGGATCGTAGTCATTCTTGGCTGAAATTGAGTATTATTTGGATTGCAACCACTTTTGGATAAACACAAAATATTATTTGTAACCTGACCACTCTTGGCTAACATGAGTTTTCTTTGGAACACAACCACTCTTGGCCAGGACTTAGTATTCTTTGAAACCTGACCAATCCTAGTTAACACAAGTATTCTTTCGAACCCAACACTTTTTGCTAACATGAGTATTCTTTCAAGGAGATATTATATATATA
>Ga0123340_1000718_pt1 | contig 24230 bp, 10 predicted proteins | sample SirMexnodulemix_FD_89961 | JGI IMG/M metagenome (GOLD analysis project Ga0123340, IMG submission 89961) | Root nodule microbial communities of legume samples collected from Mexico - Siratro Mexico nodule mix | ecosystem: Host-associated > Plants > Roots > Nodule | place: Mexico: Nepantla...
ACTGTTATTATTATTATTATTATTATTATTATTATTATTATTATTATTATTATTATTATTATTATTATTATTATTATTATAGATATTAGTAATATTATCATTATTAATATTATTATTGCACCAGAATGTCTTAGATCTTCTACGTATCGATCACTATACAAACATTATACACAATGTCCGATCTTGTACATATAAGATATCATAGACTCCCTACTAAATTGCGATATTCACTTGCATTCAATTTGTCTCCTTCCTCAAATCTAGATTTTCGTACCGAGTTCCATTGACTTTGTTAATAGATCACATGCTTTTCTTTAAAATGTCCTTTGCATATGCTTCTTATGACACAAAATTCTAAATTTTCCTTGTCTATTCTCAAGACCAAGAAAATACTTCATCAATCTTAAGACTATCATTTCAAACTCTTTCGTCATAGTGTCTTTAAAACATTCAACCATCTTCTCATTACTTCCCATGGAAATGAGATCGCAACATATAGAGTAAGAAGAACTAAATTACCTTCTTTATTTACATAGAGTGCATGCTCATACAGGCATTGTAAGAATTTGTTCTTTTTAAAGTAAGTATCAATTCAGATGTTCCATACTCGGGTGATCATTGTCGTTTCACGAGCAAATTAAATGTGCTTCACTTTAGACCATCTAACGTAATGATAAATTGTCTAATACCAAAGAGATGATAATATAGATAAGGAAAAGTTAACCCTAAGTCATCTCCCATCGAATCCAATAAGAAATCTAGTGAGTTGGTGTTCAAAACTCATTTGCAAGCAATGAAAGTTAGTAATAACGGTAAATAAAAGAGAGGGGGTTTGATAACTCTTGTGTAGGAAATTAAAATAGATTATGTAAAATAATAAAGAAAATAGGTTTACTCTCAAGTTCTTTCACAACAAATTCTTTCTTTGTTTCTCAAGATTATTATCCTTCAATTCTCTTGACGGAGTTGAACTAAATCAAATAAACGTCACTCAAATTTAACAAAATTTTATTAGTAAAACAAGTGTCTACTGATGTATTCAATATTTATACTTTGTCTCCAAGCGTTTACTCAATGAATTGTATATCTTTTATCTCTTGACTAGGTGTACAAGAAATTGATTGAGACTAAGTGTATTAACTAAGAACTCTAATTAAGGAAAAAGAAATGAATTCTCAATAAGCGTTAAAAAACAATGACTTAAAAAAAAAGAATTTAAAAAGACCAATAATAAAGCATAATTGTTACAAGAATGTAAAGAATAAAACTTTATTAAACAGAAGTCTCTAAGTTCATTGTGAAATCGCAAGAGATCAACCCAAAGGACATTACAAGAATTTTTAGATTTATCAACAGATCAAGTTTGTCAGTAATTACTAATAAATTTTATCAACAGATCAAATTTGTTAGTAATTACCGAAAGATTTTATCGATGGATCTGGTCCGTAAAAAATTACCTATAGATTTTAGTGTATGTTAAGTCTATCAATAATTACCAATAAAGAAATTCGTTGATAATAGTAATTAGTGACAAACATTTTACCTGTAAAAAAAAATTATTTTCTAAACATGTTTACTTGCACTAAATTAAGAGAACGATTATCAATATAGAATAAGTGCCACATATAATTAGTATCGTAAATAACCATAATCAAGTGTCTATAGATAAAAGGTTCTTATACTTTGCTAGTTATAAAAAGTTAAACATAAAAACATTCAAATTTCTTTACCGTCAATAAAAGTGAATAATGAAAATGTTTATGACTACATCTCTATTGAACGACTTCATTTATAATGTTTTCAATTTATTCAAATTAGATGTAATTTCTTTATAGTAATTTGTTTAACTTTCCTACATTTCTACTTCATACTTCATTTTAAATTTTTATTGGAATTTCATATCCACAAAGTTAGAGTAAACATTACATTTGTGTTATTTATAGTTTATTTTTTTGTTTATCAATCTTTTCATTTGAATTTTTAATTTGATTGAGTTTGAAGTTTCTAATAAGACCAAATTGAAAATCTACGGTTTAATTAATGTATATTCATTAATCCAAATTAAAATTTGTTATCCAATGAAAAAACTCATAATCACAATAAAAACAACTCATAAAATAAAATTACATATTCAATTTGAGAATAATAAGATAGTTACTCTATTTTATTCTGTATATTCTTATCCTCAAAGGAATCTTAACGGTGAAAATAATAAGTTCAAATATAAATACTAGATAGTCGTATAATACAAAAATGAACCCTAAATTTCTATTAATACGAAAATTATGGTTTTACAACTTTTTTTTTTACAAAAATCCGAACCACTCTGTACGAACGATTAAGTTATAATAAACTTGTTTTCATAAAGTTATTTGGTTTATTTTCTTCCCAAAAAAAAATAAGTTTTTTAATTTGGGATATTTAACTATCTTACAATTTATAATTTGGTCCAATTTTAAAAAAATATTATTTACATTTTCAATTAAGTTTGGTTTAATTCACTACCATTTATTTATTCATACAAATATATATATATATATATATATATATATTCCTTAGAAATACGAATATAAAGATGAATATTCCCGATGCTAATTAATTTATCCTGAGATTATGAGTTGTGACATGATTTATAAAACTTATTGCAGATGTTATCATCATCTGTTGAATACTGCAATTATTTTATCACAGTTAACACGACATGCTTTGAATACTGCTTTGAGGTATGTTGCATTCTGCATGCTCCCAATTTGACTAAATTCATTTTCTCAAAACATGACATTGTTTTTTTTTTCTTCTTTTTACCGCTGTGTGTATATATTATACACACACATTAGAAAAAAGATGAGATGCGACGAATTTAATGTTTGCAGTGTGAACAGGTTGAATATGTTATAGAGTAATACTTTAAAAGAAAATTAAAAGGAAGAAAAGTGTGGTGTGGTCTAACTTAACAACAAAGTTAAAGACCATTTCCTTAGTAAACGGAAGAAAATGCTTTCAAAACCACCTTCTTTTCCTTTCATCAAGGTGGAACAAAATGAGTATGTTGGAAGAATTTTTTTATAAGTATTTTTAAATGAAAAAGTAAAAAAGAAATGGTAGTAGATATATTTCTTACATTTTTTAATAAAATAAATAAGTAATTTAAAGAAATTTCTTTTTGGAAAAGAATTCATACATGCGTTTTAATTTTTCAAGTGATTAAAATTAAAAAATAAAATCTTAAAATTTGATATTATTTTAATCAGCTTATAATAAAATCGGTATTTTCTTTTTTATTTATTATAAAAATATCTTCTATTTTTTTAAAATATATAGAAATAGTTACACATTATTCTCCTGTAAAATATATGTTTAATTTGTAATAAATTGATCAAATATATACTCTTTCCATTAACTTCTATAATATAATCTAAATTGCTTTAAATTTTCTCAGCGCTTTTTAAAAGATTTTTTTTTTTCTATTTATGTCCACATTAATTAATAATTTTAATTCTTTTATTCAATAAAAAATTAATGTTAAGAACTGTATCTTTTAGTTATTAAAATAAATAATGGTGTAAGAAAGATCAGACATATATTAAGTAAAACTGACTTATTTTAGAGGAAACATCATTAAACAAAACAAAAGTAGTTAAAATATGTTTAAATTTAATAAAAAGATACAAGTTTTATAGTTTATATAAAAGAAGGAAGATAACAGTATTTAAGTATCAATACAAGATACTATAAAGTTGTAGAATTCATGCACTAATTTGTATTTTTTTATACATTTAAGGACTAAATAATTCTCCTAGAAACAAAATTATTATGGAATTAAAATAATTATTTTTTTTATAAGTTATTAATGTGTTTAACCTAATAGGAAATAGTTGAGACAGTACTCAAACCAAGTTTTGCTATGGGCATGTGAATAAAGAAAAGGAGTCACGATCTAGAATCCAAACGCGTTTTAGTCACGTTCCCGCATCTCTCTTCGCAAAACACGTCAACAGTGACGTCATTTTGTACACGTGTCAGACGATCACGCAGTTCAGCCCTTACAAAGGAACCATTCAATCTCAAAAATCTTGGACAGCAAGGAAAATAAGAAAGGTAAGTGAAAGAATGCACCCACAGTTCACGCGCGCCCTATAAATACTCTCTCAACGCAATCAACGTAAACCTAAATCTCAACTAAAAAATTGGAAAAAAGAAAAGCTCCACCAGGTCATTTCCGGTTTCCGGTAACACTTACCATGAGCGACGGCGAAAGCGCCTCCGATGGATCGCTCAACTTCGAGGACGTGAGCGTGGTCTCCGCCGTGGGGCGCGGCGCCAAGGGCGTGGTGTTCCTGGCGCGCGCCGGCGGCCGGGGGTCGAGCGAGTGCGTGGCGCTGAAAGTGATGTCGAAGGCGCTGATTGCGCAGAAGAGGACGAGAAAGGAGGAGGAGTACCGGAGAGTGTCGTTTGAAGAAGAAGTGCTCCGTCGTTTCGATCACCCGCTCTTGCCGAGGCTGAGAGGCGTTTTGGAAACGGAGAAAGTGGTTGCGTTCGCCATTGATTACTGCCACGGTGGCACGCTCCACTCTCTCAGGAAGAAACAGACTGAGAAAATGTTCTCCGATGACACCATCAGGTATGTTAGAATAACACCTTTTCTTCATTTCATTTTCTTGTGTTTAGTTAGAGAGAAACTTTGCGAAGATCAGAATTTTCGAGTTCTGAACTTCTATTCCCTGTTAGGTTGACCAGAAACTCAGCTTCGCAGAATGAAAAATTTCCAAGTTTTTTCTTAATACAGAAACTTTTTTTTTTCTTTTTTTTTTGGCTTCTTCGACACCTCTTATTTAAGAAACAAAGTGATTAATACTTTACTCTTAAAACCAAATCAGGTGTTATTAATACTCCTCTTTTTAAGGATATTTTAGAGAAGTTAATAAATATAAGGAATTTCTCTAAATTATTATTTTGCCTCAAAATTCGCATATCAAATTAGAATACCATTTCCTCTATTTCTCAGTAATGCTTAAAATTTTTAGTTTTAATAATTTTGATCATACTTAATCTATTTTATTAATATTAAATTTGATTTAAGATATTGTTTAAACGAAATATTAAACTTATAAGGGAAATTAGTGGAAATCAAGTAATTTTCGTTCTGTTCCCCAGCGGCATTTTTTTTTCTATTTCTGATAGTTTGATTTCAAGAAAGCTTGTGAATACGATTAAGATGTTTGATTTTGTTATGATGGTATTTGAAAATGGTTTCATTTATTTTGTTGCCAATGTGTAGGTTTTACGCTGTGGAATTGGTGCTTGCATTGGAATATTTACACGAATTGGGAATAGTATACAGAGATTTGAAGCCAGAAAATGTGATGATTCAAGAAAACGGCCACATAATGCTCGTCGATTTTGATCTCTCCAAAAAGCTAAACCCTAAATCCCCTCACTCACTGAGTCAAAACTCGTCCCCGAGTCCTAATTCTGAGAAACGTTCAAGGAAACAACGATTAACTCGTTTATACAGTTTTTGTAACTCGGGCATCTCGCCGTGGGACTCGGACTCGGAGCCCCCACTCACTACAGCCGACTCAGTGCGTTGCACCGAGTCGGACTCCGTTGAGAAATCAAACTCGTTCGTTGGGACAGAGGAGTACGTGGCACCGGAAATCTTATCAGGGAAAGGTCACGGTTTTAGCGTAGATTGGTGGTCATACGGCATCGTTTTATATGAGATGCTGTATGGAACGACGCCGTTTAAAGGCTCAAATAGAAAAGAAACGTTTTACCGAATTTTAACAAAAGATCCAGAGTTAACGGGAGAGAAGACGGCGTTACGGGATTTAATTGCAAGATTGTTGGAAAAAGATCCTGACCGTCGGATCCAGGTGGAGGAGATTAAGGGTCACGATTTCTTCAAAGGGGTTAAGTGGGACGAAGTGTTGCACATTGCAAGACCACCTTATATTCCCGAAAATGAGGTTGAGAACAAAGTGGGGTTTAGCAAACACGACGTCGAAGTGTTTGTGAACGAAGTGTTTTTTCCCACGAATGATGATGATGGCGTAGAGAATTGTGAGAATAACAAGACCGCATGGGTTGGTGAATTGAATCACATTCCCACTCAGAAGAAGAATGACGATTTTTTAATTTTTTGACTCATATTCTTTCATAGACTAAATGTAGATCACACATGTAAAATTTTTGGCATTTAACTCGTATAATTAAAATGGCAATTGTCTAGATTCATTCATGAAATACTTAAATTATTTTCCTTTCAATATTGGAGAACTCAAATATATAACTAGTAGTTAAAATTATTGAGAGACTTTAAGATATTCAATGTTTGTTACTTTTGAAATTTAGAATTTAGAGTCTATTTTTAAATTAGACACAATCAATGTCTAATCTTTCTCAGGGATAGTAGACCCATGAGAGTTGGTTTATATAAGTTATCTTTTTGGGGATGATTCCACAAACATATGCATGCTTTCTAACTTAGTTAATTCGAACTAAGGATAATAATTTGGGGTCGATCATGTGGGCACATCCGCAATTTACTCTGAAAAGTTAGTCAAACATTTAAGTTCATAGGTTCGTATAGACTTCATTTTATAGTCTATGTACTCCAAAGTACAAAATGACTCATTTTAGCCTGCGACTACGTATTTTTTTTATTTTTTTATTATTATGTGATATTGTTTTTGTTAAATATAATAAAATATTTTGATTTATTATTTTATTAATATTATATATTTATAAATATATATTTAAGTTTAATTTTATAGTTTACATTAATATATTTTTTATATTATGCTTATTTATCGTTATAGTAATGCTAAATCATTATTTTATTTTCTTAAAATTATTATGCTTGTACTAAATCATTATTTGTTATAAAATACTTAAACTTGAGATTAAACAATTGAAAGTGTCTTTCCAATTAATTTCTTTTATTAATATCAATTCATCAACAAGTTTATAAATATAGTTAACTGGGTATATTAGAGCTTTAACTCGTAAGTTTTACGTCGATGAATCTAAATCAGTTTTGGATTGATCAAAATGTAGGATGAACTAAACTATGGCGATCAACTCACATTTTAACCCATAATTTATGCATCCTGAATATCAAATTTTTGTGAAGAAATATATCTTAAACTCGGGTTAGATGAGTCACATTTGAACAATATTAATTTTATTTCGACTCTCTTCATTTTCACATCACCTAATATTCAGATTGTTAAAAAAATTATAATACCGAACTCCTTAGTCATAAGATATATATAAAAAATATCAACGACTCTTGTAACTAAACAAATTTGTTAAATTAAATTAATTTTAACATTCAAAATGGTTATCTATCAAAAGAATTTTGTAATACACGACAATAAATATAATTGATAATTAATTTAGACTACAAATTATTTTATTGTTTAAATTGATATACGAGACAATAAAACTATGTAAAAATAATTAAATTATTTTATGATATTTTAATCTAGCACTTGCTGAGCAAAAATATTAAAAATGATATGGAATTCTATTGCTAAGATTAGACTTTACAAAACCTCTCTATCATGTATATAATCACTCACCTTCTTTCCATACTAATGTTATGTCAATATATTAGAATACTCAAATTCTGATTTTGTTAGGTGAATGAATCTAAGTTTACCTATTAACCGTCAATCCTTTAAACAATGAACAAAACAAGACTTGCTTTACCCATCAGGGTTTAAGACATGAATCATGTTCTATTCTTAGAAACAAACTTTCATAAGGAATTTTGATTCTCTCCTAGATTACAAAAGATATTTCTCAATACCCCAAGAATTAAATATAATGTAATTAGTGATCAAGTCCAACAAGCATTAGGCACAAAAACAAAATAGTAACATTGAATAAAAAGAAAATTATATGAAAACCAATATCAATTACATGATTACATTTTACCTCAACAAGATGGATTTAGTTCTTCATTGTCATGAAGAAACCAACATAGAAAAATTGAACAATGGAAGAAGACGGGTGCACAAAGAGGAGAAAAGAGAACCCCTTGCCGTTGTTCCAAGTCAACATTTTTTCCAAGACTCTCACTCTAGATGAAGTGTCTAACTCTAATGTAAAGATATTCTTAAATAGATAAAATAGTGACAAGTCATCATCGATGTCTGTGTCCGACACAATTCAAGTAGTGTTAGGCATAATTAAATCCAATAACTTTTGACTTAAACTAGCACCAAATGTATTTCAGTGACTCTGACATAATTGACAACATCAACATTCATTTTTGCCTTTATTTTGCTTACCATATATTCCAATCTTGTTCTTCTTAACTCAAATGACTAAATCATGTCCATTATTAGAATAAATCATTAGGAATTAGTGGAATAATTTGATTATAAGACTACTAATCCCTTATAAAAAGTAACCAATTATTATAAAAAGAAATAAAATATATAAAATTTAATAAATTCCGATCATAAGAAAAGTTGATTCTATTAAAAAAATTGACTAAAAATTATATAAAAAATCAATATTATTAATTTTTTCCAAGAATTGCAAATATAAATATTAATTTTATATAAATATTAATTTTGTTTGAGATTAATTTAGTGGTTATCGTTTTAACATATGTCGACATGATGAAACGAATTAATCTAGAATTGTCGGTTTCTTTTTATATTGTTTTGTTTTGTTTCTATATTGTTTATAAATTATTAGTTAAATACTGAAAGAACAACATGATGAGTTGTTGATGTAGTGATGCAACATTCTGCTTTTACATATTGTTAGAAGAATGTAGTATAAAGAATATGCCAAGTTTGACAAGCATATTATGGGCAAAATCGTCACTTTCTTTTTTCAGTTAAAAAAGCATTTGATACGACAAAATGTTTAGTAAATATTTATTACTTTATATATTAATCAACTGTTGTTGATTGTTTTTAAAATTAAAACCCTCGTAAGATAATATTTGTTGTAATCATGATAATATATTATTTATTTGGTAGGTTAATTTACGAGTTCAGTCAAATTATTTCTTCTTAAATTAAAGAGAATTTGGTTAATTTCAGCTGGATTGACTTATTTGATATATAGGTAAGAATAATCGTATATGGTATGATGTGATTTTGAAAATTTAATCTTCAAACGCAGAAGTCAATGTTGTTATTTGAAATCTAGCATGATAGAAATTTTCTTCATCTAGAAGTTACAACACACTGTTTTCTAAAAAGGACGATACAATATATGCGTTTAAGTTAAATTCTATCTCCAAAGAATATCATAAATGGAGTTTATAAGAGGAAAAGGGTCCCTATAATTGACTGGTTCTGAAATTAAACCAGAAAATAGTTTTGATGATTTGGTCTTTTTTTATTCTTTGGGAGAAAATTGGATAGTGTGTATGGATTGAATTTTGGATCAAGAGTTTCAAGTCAAATTATCTAAAAGATGTAGAAACAACTCTTGATTGTATGTTCATTGAAGCACCCTAAATGTATGTTTATTTGAAGCACTTAACTTTTACTTTCTGAAATTTAGGTTTAAATTTATGTTTCAGTTTATTTAATTTTTGAATCAGTTTACTATTTACAATAATTTATTTTAATACTCTTTATGTTTAAAATTACATTTATACTGCTTATGATTATGCAATTTACGTTCGAGCAAGTCCTTTAAATTTATTTGTAATGTTGTTTTAAATTTATACGCAAATTAAGTTATTTTAATTATTTTTAATCATTTTGGGAAATTACTTTATTTTTCCAATTAAAACTTGTTTTTCTTTAACTTTGAATGTTTCTATCATAAAAAAGTGCAGAAAACAGTAAAGAATAATAAATGATATATAATAATTATAAATATAAGTTTTAATTCTTATAATAATCAATTAAATATTAAAATTGTTTCTTTTTTTTTTAAATCTATAAAATCTAAACAAAATCATTATATATAAGTTGAAAACTTTTTAATATTGCTTTCCTAAACAAAAACAAGTAATTTTTAAAAATATAAGCAAATTTATCATAAATAATAGTTTAAAATTGAATGATATAGTTTATAATTATCTTATAAGGTTAGTATATAATATTGTTTTTCTCTTACAAATAAATGTTTTTGTAATTAAAATTAAAAAGAAAAAAATTTTTAATTTTAGTTCTTGTAATCATGAATAATGAGTGCGACAACTACGTTTTTACGTAAAAATTAATGAAAAATTGTTATTTTAATTTCACAACTTAATATTAATTGTTCTTAAAATAAAATATAAATTCAAATTAATTTTTAAATATTATAATTTAATTACAAAATGATCTCACAAAGGTTAACAACATATTCCTGTGGTATAATTTTTCACATTCCAGAACGGAAACAAAATTTTTGATTTCATAGAATCTAATTTTTCATCACTTCGTACATTAATATATCAAAAGATTTTTTTAAACCAAAAACAAAAATGGTAAAAGTGAGGGTAAATATCTCCCGAATTCTCAAAGTATGTTTCACAGTCTCTGTCCTTAGGTGAACTTCTCCATAAAAGTTTATTGAAAAGATAGAAAAAGGAAAAGGTTCTAAAAAAATAAAATACTTTATATACACATTTAAAATTAAATTTTCTAAAAAATAATAACTGAAGTTTCTTTACAATTTAAATTGTACATGCATATATTTATGACTTTGATGACTATCATCAACAGAAACTAAACTGTTTATTCCATTTGGGTTGTTCATCACCATCAAACATGTCTGTGCACATGGGAAGGTGTGAGCCTTGACACGAAGACCTCAAACTTCTATCGTTTTCCAGAAAGCTATAATGTGTACCATCTTGACGTGTCTTAAAGGTAGATAAACTATTCACGAAGGCTTAATGGAATGAACACATGCATCTTCTTTTAACCTAATTCGTGAACAGTTCAACACACTAACAAAGAAAGTCTGATGATAATGCATGAATGGAAGATGTATAAGTGCAATGTGAGCATGATTATGATGTGGTCCTTTGAGACTTGAAGTGACTCACTTCACATGTCATATTCACCTTGTGAACATTGTAAATGCATCGATGGAGGTGAGGTCATTTTACATGTACTCGTGAACAACAAACTTTCCATTAAAGATAACGAGTGGTTGTTAATTGCTTGTGTGGGAAGAAGGAAATATTTGTTACAATAATCCAATTACTGGGTTAAAATTTGGGTGATTTAATTGTTACGGAATAGGTATTGAATAATAATAAAAGAAGTTTATAAATTAAAATAAAATATCATTTCCTAGATATTTAAGATTGAAAATACACATAAAAATCTAAACTAAATATTGACTAGTCTCCCTTAAATTTGTTTAATACCAGTAAGTTTTAAATAAAATTATATAAGAGATTAAAAAACTATATTTAGTTAAACCCAGGACTTCTGAGTGTTGAAAGAGTCTTTTACCACTACTTCAAACCAACAATATGATAATATTATGATTATTAATATTCTTATTATGATTATATTTATGATTATGATTATTAATATTATTAATAATAATATTAATATTATTAATAATAATATTAATATTAATATTTAAATTAGTAATAATATTAATATTATCTATAGATATAAATTTGTAAGTATTCATAATTTAGACTTTATATATAGATACAAATTCATACGTAATTTAAATTTATATTTTACTTATCAACAAAGATTCATAGGTAATTACAACTTTAAACTTTACTTATAGATATAAATTCGTAAATAATCAGAACTTATATTTTAAATACATATACATATATCTAGGTGATCAAAACTTGTATTTTATCTATGAATACAAATACGTAGATAATAATTTATGAATAATATTAAATTTATCTATAAAATTATATTTGTAAGTAATAATCGATAGAAAAACTTACAAAATTATATTCATAAGTAATAATCGATAGATAAATTAAAAAAAATTTGTAGGAATAATTTCTATACTTTAATATTTTGATTATTATTTTGTAAAGTTTTTGATGAAAATTGTAATTACTATTTTCATTCACACAACCTAATGTTTTGTACACCTATATGCTTTTGTAAGTAATATATAGATTACATCACTTATACTTCATATTTATCATTCTTGTTAAATACATCACATGTTTTCTATACTACTATTTATCAAACTTTAGTCTAGTTAATTTTTCTTAAGTTTCCTAATATACGTTTTTATGATTATACATTTTTATACTATTTAAAAATTTAAATCACTTTATATTCTTTTAATTCAATCTAATTCAAATCGATCAATATTTATAAGCTATATTTAAATATACCATAAATCATGTTTTGAATTTTGAAATGTAAGTTTCAACTTTTTAACACGACTTTATAGAAATGGCAAGCCATTCATTCTTAATAACTATATAGAACAATGACATTATTCGTCAATGGGTTTGTTCAATGTTGTCATACTAAACAAAAATTAAAATCATAAACACAAATAACTAACTTATGTAATGAGACTAGATGATCCAAAGCAAAATAAAGGTGTGAGATGTGAGACAGACAATAACAATAGTGACCAATGACAACCACAATGAAAACTACAAAAAAGTATACGAAAACATAAATATAAATGGAGAACAATGCAAACAAAGGTGGTTAAAGGCAATGGAGACATTAGAGAGTACAAAGGGTGCTAATAGGAAAGTGAGCAAATAGTGCAAGCCAAAAGAAAAAGATTAAAGACAAGTTTAATACAACTCAATCACAATTCTTTTAATAATAATCGTCAAAAAGTATATACATATAATCATTATTATTAATACTTTTAACAACTGTTATTAAAAGAATCGTCATTTTAAGTTAAACATAATTATAAAATTGTCATTACGCTTTTTTGAACAATGATCATTAGTAAAAAAACGCTTTCTACATTGGTTTTAGAAGATACTTTATGTCGGTTTTGGAATCGATGTTAATATGACGTTAAAAGTCTTGTATTTTTTTTACTTCGACTCTATAACTGATGTTGTATGTGCATATACTACATCGGTTGATAAATAAATCACCAACATAAAATTCTAATCAAAATAACACTCTGGAAGAGATACTACATCGGTTGTAGCTCCTAATCAACGTAGTATCTATCCTATTACATCAGTTGGAAGCCCACAACCTATGTAATAGGGCTATTTTTTAAAAAAAGAAAATTCAGAAAAAAAAAATCCAGAATTTTTCAGAATCGCTTTGATAAATCTCCAATACATACAAAGAAAAACCACAACAATTTCCAGAACTTTTTGACACGTATAAATAGGTGAAATAATAGGCTAAAATCTAAAAAAATATACAAAAATATAAAAAAGATAAAAAAGTAGTGTAAACGATGGAATTTTGGAAAAAAAATTCCGAAATCCCTTACGGAATGGCCTAGGAGTTTCGTTACGCAAAATTTTTCCGTCCAAAAATTTTTGAAACCCAAAATTTATGATACAAACATCCAGAAAGCATTCCAAGCATACAAAGATAAGAAAACATACCTCTTGTAGACAATGAGAGCAAAACCAATGAACACAAATCGACCCAAACGAAATCTACCAAAACCAGAAAATGCAAAAATGGAGTAAATGAAACCACAAAAAGACAATGAGAGCAAAGGAAAATGGGAGAGAACAACACGCGATGAAGAAAACCACGTACCAGTGAGAACATGAGCAAGAAAGCGAGACAGAATGCAAGAGAGAATGCATGAGAGAGAAAATGACAGCATGAGTGAGAGAGAATTGTGAAGAAGCAACATCCACAAGAGTGAAAATGAGGGAGGGAGACAAAAAGTGTAAGAGTAAAAACAGTGTGCGAGAGCGTAAAAATAAAGGACTATTACGTTAGTTACTACTCAATAACTGACGTAATAAGATACAACGTCAATTCTGGGGTCAACAGACGTTGTATCTAAATCTTAAATTCAAAATTTGAGAATTTTAAAATAGCGAGGGACATATTACATCGTTAAGCAATAGAAATGACGTAATATCCTCCCTATATTACGTTAGTTCTACTGTTTAACCGACGTAGTATCTCCCCCGCCATTTAAAAATTTTCAAATTTTGAACTTTTATTTTTTTCAATCTTTTTCTACGTCGATTATTTGTGGAACCGACATAAAATATAATATATTATGTTGATTTTGTGTAATCCGACATAATATTTCTTCAAATATTTATAAAAATATCACCTTATTTTTTACTATGTCGATTTGAGTTTTAACTGTCATTATACGTTGACGTTGAATAGTGTTATTCTACTAGTGGATTCCTTATCAATTAACATAGAAAATGTTGTGAGTGAAAAATTTTACACTAATGAAATCACATATAGATATAAAAGACAAACAAAATAACAATAAGCTATAAATAGAATTGATAAGAAAGAAGAATAAAAAAAATTAACACCAAAAAAGAAAATTGTGATAAGACTTGAGAATGGAAGAAGTCACGCATCTCTAAGATAATCACTTAGGATGAATCACTACTTCAATCCTAAGATAAAAAATAACACTTAAGAAAGTGGTCACGGCCAGAATAACTTTTACAAATCTCTCAAATTGGGAACAAAATTCGTATAATTTTATTTTCTTAAATAAATATCTGAAAGGAAAGAATTGATATTAGTATCTAATACTTGTATGTTTCAATATTTACCACAGTCTATGCCTCTCTTTCTAAAAGTACCCATGACAAACAAATGAAAATATGGATTAGTTTAAGATATTGTTTGTCTTCTTTGAAGTTAGGTAGGTGAATGTTTGATGAGAAACTTTTGTTTCATCCCTAGATTTTTTAGAATTTAATCTGACGGTTAGATTTTAGTATTTTTTTTTCTAATATCTTCCCAAGTTTGACCCTTTTTTTGTGTTAAAAAATCCAGCACCTTTTGCCACTACACTTCTCTGTCAGCTCCTAAACCCAAATGGGAAAAATCTCATTTGGGTAAATTTCACACCGAATTTACCTCTGTGAAGGAGATGCATCAAAAAAAGAAGAGAATTTTGCCTTGAGGGTTTGAACCTTATCTCAGTTATTGAAGACAGGAGAATCTTAACTCCATAACTCCATCATAAATTTATGGAGACAATTTCCCTTCACAGCCTCCGTACAACTTATTAAAAATAAATAAATAATGAAAACAAATTGGCGAGCATTTGCATGTGATGAGTATGCACCTGAGGCTGCGCCATCCCCATTTGTCAAAAAATGCTTACCTTCTCTTTTCTCTCACTGTCTTCTTTCCTTCTGAAAGCGAACGTGGAGTGTTCTTTTTCTTAATGCTTTAAACCAACACAAACTTCACAAGAAAATTTGCCCCATGATATTTTTCATTGTGTGGTCCTTGATGCATAATAACAAACATGAAATAAGTTTTATCAAGTATTTGTGATACTAATTCAACTTTATTAACCTTAGTAAAAAGTAAAATATTTTTTTAGTAAATAAATATTTTATTTAATGTCATATTATCTTGGTTCTTTGCAAAATCAATACCGAAAGAGCATGTCACTGTGACATTAAGGGACACAAGCTTTAAATGCGAGTTGGTTGAAGGCAGTTTCATTTCATTTCCTCTCAAGTCTTACACATTAAGTATTTATGGAATGGAAGAGAAAAAACTCGTTATCTTCCTCTTCTTCTATACATTACTATTATTACTATATATACACTCACACTTAACTCTTCCATAAACCCAAATCTGTAACACAGACCGAACATCACTCCAATTTCTGAGATACCCATATGGAGTCTGTGCCAAATCAATGCCCTTTCACGGGTTTCTTGGGGAATTTCGTCGAGAAGGTCAAAAGGGTCGGTACCCTCTTCGTCTCTGCCATCATTGGGAACATCTTATCTGCGATCTTGACCTTCTGCTTTGCATTAGGTACGGCCCCGTTCCCATTTCACCAAATTCTCGATCTGCTATGAAGATATTGTCTTTGCCATTGTGATTGCAGTGTTCTGTTATGGATGCGTGTTGTCTTGTTTGTTGGCAATTGTAGTTTTTGCATACGTATACATTTCTGTTTTATTCAATTTTGTTCTGTTTTGTGGGGGCGAAAAATGAGAACTTGAATGTGGGTTTGTGTTGTATTGTTCTTCAATTTGTTGCTTATGTCCATTTTCTAGATCAAGTTTGTGTCTATTTTAAAAATCATCGGAAATCAGTAATTCTCTTATAATTTTTATCTTGAAATTCCAAACTCAGACAGTATTTTGGTGTTAATAAGGTTTATTGGATTGGTTGTTTTGTTGGCAGTGGGAACTTTGTTGGGGGCTATGACTGGAGCTTTGATAGGCCAAGAGACAGAGAGTGGCTTCATTCGAGGGGCTGCTGTTGGTGCCATATCAGGAGCTGTTTTCTCCATTGAAGTGTTTGAATCTTCACTTGTTCTTTGGAAATCTGACGAATCTGGAATTGGGTGTGCCTTATACTTGGTGAGTGAGTGACTTGGTTTCATTTTCAAGGCATCTTTAATTGCTGATTTCTTTGCTTGGTCCCATGAGATTTTATTGTCATTTTCACTAGCAAGTTGAGCAATCTAATCATCTTCAATTATGTAATACAGATTGATGTTTTTGCCAGCCTATTGAGTGGGAGACTAGTGCGTGAAAGAATAGGTCCAGCCATGTTGAGTGCTGTCCAAAGTCAGGTAATTTTTTAATACAATGTAAAGAAAAATTTGGTTATGCAATTTGCATCATCTTGCTTATGCTTTTCTCTTACTTTCTCAGATGGGTGCTGTTGAGATAAGCTTTGATGAGGTTCAAAACCTCTTTGACATTGGTGTGGCCAAAGGCTTACCGAGAGATTCAGTTGAAAAGATCCCAACGATCACAATTACAGCTGACAACAATGTTGATGCTTCTGGGGAGAGAGTTTCATGTTCTGTTTGCCTCCAGGTCTGTATATGATGACACTGTTCTTTTGGGCCAAACCACTATTTTAGTCTCTCAAAAGGAATAATTTTGCCACATTATAGTCTTCAAAAGTTAGAAAATTAAAAAGGCCACTCTAAGTTATTCAATAACTTTAGTTCAAAATTCAAAAAAAGCTGTCTTAAATGATAATATTAATATATATTTAAGGATTTAGTTGACATTAAGTAATTAAACTTAAAGCTTTGTTTTGAAACTTTTTTTAGTTTTAAAATGCTCTTAGACTTGTTTTTCTTCTTAATACATTGAAGTGGTGTTAAGGTTTTTTTTATGGTGGTGGCAAAAAGAGTTGCTAAGCTTGTGCATTTTGAAATTGGTATTTGTGAAACTGTGGATTTGCAGGACTTTCAGCTTGGGGAGACTGGTAGAAGTTTACCTCATTGTCATCACATGTTTCACCTACCTTGCATTGATAAGTGGCTGATCAAGCATGCTTCTTGTCCATTATGCAGAAGGGATCTGTGATTTTGTATATGCAAAGTGCAAACCTTATAAAAATAGCTAGGTTCTTTCATTTTTTAGATATAAGGGAATTTACTGTTAGGAATGTATAATATGGTTATATGTAGCAGGATTAGGAACCGACCATCCCATGCCATTCGTGAGTGGCGTCACAGTAATAATTTGCTAAAGAAAATTTTGACGTAAACCAGCTTCCATTTCTTGTATAGGGGTTAGAATAAGATATTATAAGAACAAAAACTTCGCACCTAGTGTCAATTAAAAGAACGAGGAGTTTAAGACGATTTATTTAGATCACATTGTAACATATAAAAAGATATCAAAGGGTTGTTTATTAGTTGTTATTTTATTTAAAATATTTAATTAATGAGAAAAAAAAGAGCAAACAAAAGTCAATTAAAGATAAGTTAATAACTTTTAATGATAATTTTTTAATGTTTTATTTTGGAAAATATTTTTATTATGGAAAAATTTATTTATCCTTTCACTTTAAGCATTTGACTAAACATATTATCTAAAGAAAATCTCCATAAAATTTGTTTACCAATTGTTACTCTACGTGACTTCATAAAATTACCAATTGTTTACAACTTTCCTGTATTCAGTTAGCTTAGCATAGAGTAAGAAGCTCTTTTTTTTCTTTTATCAGCAATAAGCTCTTTGGATTGAACTAATGAACTAAAAAAATCAAAGCAAATATATCTTTCTCGTCACTAGTCTTGAGGGAATCATTCATCCGTGATGACTAACCAATTGCATAATTGGGACAGATACCTACTATTATAGCTAAGCATTTGATAATAATGGAGAAAAAGATTAGTGAGAAAGTGTAATTAATTTGGAACTTGAGATGTCATTTGTTTAACTCTATATACAATAATATATATATTTGAAAATTTTGAACTTTTTATTATTTTAAAAGGACTTTACTTTGAAGTTTTATTTTATCTTTATTAATGGATGCAGCAAGGCATTTGATTAAGCGTGACTTCCTAATTTTAAGCAAAATCAATCTTGCTGAAGTAAGATATATTTGTCCCTAGAGTGAGAAGTTAAGAAGATAAAGAAGTTCATAAATATCTTTTATTTAGGTCCATTAAAATTCTTATAAAATAAAGATATAACAAGATGTTGTACATAAATTTTTCAAGCAAAATAGATAAAGAGAGACTTTTTGTCTAGAGGAAATCACTCTCTAATGAGAATGAGTAATTAATTTCATTTTTTTTATTAGGATTGGATGTAACTAATACATATATAAACACTTAATTTTAAATTTATCAAATATTTAAATTACATTTTTTTTCTCCATGTTTAATATTTGTAATAGTTTGATCTCCTTTGACTTGATTGACTTGGATTAGTTTCACATTAGAAATCTTTTAAACTTATAGAACACCTAATTAAAACTAATGTTAAGAATAAATTGATTTTAATTAGGCATTTTTGAAACTTTTTATCTAAAATATTGATCGATTGTGCAAAGGGATTCCTATTATGTGAAATCAATTTTAGTCATTTACTTAAAAAAATAATATTTGAATAATTTAATAAATTGATGACATGATTAGTATTTATATGGATTTTGTGTAATTCAACCATAATATATACCTTCATATGTTACATCCTTATGAAAGAGAATAATCTATTTTCCTCATTTCATTATAGTTTATATATAACAAATATAAGAGTATAATTAAGTTATAATCAAGCAAACTAATCATATTATAATCTAAAAACCTAATTAGACTATAATCAGGGAAACTAATTAGGCTAACAAAAATATATATTTAATAATAATAATATGCACAATCTTGCACATATATGTACCATATATATGCTAACACACCCACAGTAGAAGCGGAAGGTCGCCGAATGCTTAGATTGTCCCGAAAATCTTCAAATAACACCAACGGAAGACCTTTGGTATATATATCGGCAATCTGATAACATGATGGGACATGTAACACTCAAACCTGGCCACGAGCCACCTTTTCCCGTACAAAATGTATATCTATCTCAATATGCTTAGTAAGTACGTTGATGCTGAAAAGGATTACCAGTTAGATATATGACACTAACATTATCACAATACACCAATGTAGCCTTCTGAATAGGACAATGAAACTCCAATAACAAGTTTCACAACCAACATGACTCAGAAACCACATTGGCAACCCCTCGGTATTTTGCCTTTGCACTTGAACGGGATAAAGTAGTTTGACGTTTAGCGAACCAAGAGATTAAGTTATCACCCAGGAAAACACAATAATCCGATGTTGAATGTCGTATGTCAGGGCACCCACCCCAATTAACATCAGTATATGAAATAAGAGTGGATGTGGAAAACGGACAAAGGTGACAACCAAAATCCATAGTACTCTGTATGTAGCGCAAAATGCATTTAAGAGCATGCATGTGCTCCTCTCGTGGGTCATGCATGAATAAGCATATCTGTTGTACAACATAAGTAATATCGGGTCTTGTGAATATAAGGTATTGAAGTGCCCCTACAAGTCTCCTATACAGAGATGGATCCTCAACAGGTTTGCTCATAGTAGCACCAAGCTTTGATTTTGTATCAACCAAAGTAGGAGATGACTTACACGATGATATGCCGGTGCGATCAATGATCTACGTAGCATATTTCTTTTGAGATAAAAATAAACCACCTGAATGACGAGTGACTGCAATGCCCAGAAAATAGCTCAACGGGCCCAAGTCCTTCATAGCAAATTCCGAGCTAAGAAGAGAGATGATAGATTGACGAAGTTCATTAGAGGAAGCAGTCAAAATGATATCATCAACATATAATAAAATATAAGCCATAGAAATACCGCTGCGATAAATGAACAGAGAATGGTCTGAAGTATTATGAGAAAACCCAAGAGTGTGGATATAGTCAACAAATCTCTTATACCAAGGCCTCAGAGCCTGTTTCAGCCCATAAAGAGATTTCTTCTGCAAACACACATGATCAGGTTTATCACGATCCCTGTACCCCAAAGGTTGATACATGTAAACCATCTCCCTGAGTTCTCCATGTACGAACGCATTTTTTACGTCAAGTTGATGAATTGACCAAGCCTTAGAAAGAGCCAAACTAAGAACTGCGTGAATAGTCACCGGTTTGACTACCGAACTAAACGTCTCACCACAATCCATGCCAACCTGTTGAGTTTTACTATCACCTACAAGACGGGCTTTATGCCTCTCAAATGAACCATCAGATTTTTCTTTATAAGCAAAAATCCACATAGTTGATGTTAACATTTGTAGGACGGGACACCAACTCCCACGTTTTATTTTTAATAAGAGCATTATATTCATCATCCATAGCCATTTTCCAATTCGGGTCACGAAGAGCAAACACAGAATTACTGGGTCGAGGGGATTTAGACACTGATGTAAGAAGGTTGAAATACTTCTTAGGCTTATAAATCCCATGTTGACTCCTAGTAACAGGACCTGTGGGTAGACTAGAGTGAGAGATTGGAGGTGGATGACGAAGAGAGTTAGGTGAGAGAGTGGAAGTAGAAGTTGGGCTTGAGGAGATGGGCTAAGGAGAGGGAGGAAGGGGTGCAATCTGTGAGTTTATTGGAGTATTGAAATGATGGACCATGTAAGGTGATGACCCATCATCTAAAAATCGATAAGTGTGATTTTGAGGAGTATGTACCTCTATAAAAGGAAATTGTGTCTCATCAAATAAGACATGACGACTAATAATGATTTTTCTAGATGTCAAATCGAAGCATTTATACCCATGATGATGTGAAGGATTCCCAAAAAAAAAAAAACACAAGGAGTTGAATGGGGTTGTAGTTTGTTTATAATTATAAAGGAAATAAGAGGATAACATAAACACCCAAACACCCGAAGATGGGAATAAGATGGATCTTTTTGGTAAAGAATGCAAAGAAGAGATTGATAATTTAATTGCTTATGAGGAAGTATATTGAGAATGTAAGTTGCCATTTGCAAAGCATGATGCCAAAATGAAAGGGGGAGAGAAGCATGGGCCAATAAGGTACGAACAATATTGTTGATCGTACGACTTTGTTTTCGGCTTTTCCATTTTAAGGGGATGTATGAGGACATGAAAGACGAAACGAAAGACCATTATTTTTAGAAAAGTCACAAAAGGAGCCATTATCAAATTCCGTGTCATTATCACATTATATAGTCTTTATGTCCCACTCAAATTGGGTTCAAATAAATGTCTTGAAATGCAAAAATGTGGAAAAAACTTTTGATTTTCGCGATAAAGGAAATGTCCACAAAAATTTAGAATAATCATCCACAAACAAGATATAATATCTATTACCATATGAACTCAAAATCGATGACGTCCAAAGATCACTATGTATAATATCAAATGACATATTAGTGCTAGAATTTGAAGCATAAAATAACAACTTAATGTGTTTTCCAAGAGGACAAGAATGAAAAATACGAATGTCTTTAATTTTATTACATTCAATCAATTTATTCTTCCTAAGGGAGTTAAAAACAGGTGCTTCCGGGTGACCAAATGAGCAAAAGGGATGGTGCTAAAGTAACAAAAGTAGATTGAGAAGTATCTGGATTTGTAATGGGATAAAGCTCACCCCAACTTTCACACCGCTTACCGGCTTCCCCGTCTGAAAATCCTTCATAGAAAAACCAAAGGGATCAAATTCAACAGAGACAAAGTTGTTAGTTGTAAATTTTATGACTGAAACCAAATTTTTAACAAGGTAAGGGGCATGAAAGACATTGTTTAATTTCAATGGAGGACACGAGGAAGATATTTCGTGTGACCGTAACCATGAATTAGAATCGATTGACCATTACCAACAATGATATCACATTTATTTCTCATATTGCAATAAGATGTGAGGTTACCTTGTGTGGATGTCAAGTGAGAAGTAGCACCTATGTCCATGTACCAATTTGCATCCGAAGGAGTAATACCAAGAGTGTGCATTGCGGCTTCGATGTCAGTTGGATTTGGAGCTTCCGTGTAGGCCTGTTGGGGTCTGGTCTCAACTATACCTTGTTATGGTTTCTGCTGCTGTCTAGAAGTGGGTCTAGCCTATTAATTAGAAGGATATGGACAATGAGGTATAGCCCAAGGAGCCCTAGGTGCCATCCAGGGCCACAACTGGAGCATTGATTGGAGGGTGTTGAACTGTTGGCTGCTACCCACCATCGTGACTGTAGCTACTGCCAATCTGACCACCACCGCGACTGTTGTTGCCTCGACTCGGACCACCACCACCCGCATTGCCCCCTCTGTTGGTACCCCCTTTTCGCCTCCGTGACCACCATTGTTGCTACAATTTTTCCCTCCATTATGATTGCGATTTCAGTTCCTCTTCCCACCATTAGTATTGTGGTTGGAAGAAGAATGATCAGAAATTTCATGAGTCATCCGAATAACGAGCAACCACGACAAATAAAGAACTTTGTGTCGCCTTCTTAGCAAGGTCGGCCTCTTCAAGAGTGAGCATCGAACAAACTTGATAGAATTTGGGTAACGGATCACTTTAGCGAATAAGAGTGGCCACATCTTTGTAGGGCTCAGTGAGACCAAATACTAATTAAAGAACAAGTCTATTGTTGTCAACAGAGAGAGTCGACATTCTTGAGTTGGTCCGACAGAGATTTGAGGTGTTGACAGTATGCAAAGACATGCTTAAAAATTTGTCATGTCTACATAAGTGAAATCATACTCAAGGGTGACGTCACAAGAGTGTTTGTTATCCTGAAATATTTCACGCAATCTATTCCAAGCCTCCATTGCCGTGGTGTCGGGTTCAAGAATTGTATGTAAAAGATCATGAGATATAGCGGCGTAAATCCACTATAGAACCATAGTGTCAAGAGTGGACTAAAGTTCTTTCTCCTCCTCTATTTGAAGTAACTTCTCCTTACCCTGTGTCAAAGGAATAATATGATTAATTACTCTATGGGAGAGTGCATGAATCTTAAAGAGTTCCGCCCATGTGGAATATTGTACATTCTCCATCTCAAGAGTGATAGGAACATGGTTCTTGATATTGGATACAACAAGAGTAAGACGAAAAGAAGATTTTGAGGTAGACATGATGATTGAGAAGATAGAGAGAAGAAGAAAAAGAAGAATGGGACGGAACTTGGCTGCAGAAGACAAAGAAAGGTAAGGATCTTTTTTAGAAATCTGATACCATGAAAGAGAATAATCCATTTTTCTCATTTCATTATAATAATCAATTTATATACAACAAATAAAAAAGTATAAGTAGTTATAATCAAGCAAACTAATCATACTATAATCTAATAACCTAATTAAACTATAATTAAAGAAACTAATTAGGAACAAAAATATACATTTAGTGATAATATTATGTACTATCTTAATTATGTACATATATAAGCTAACACCTTATATTCTTCTGGCAAATGTTTAACAGTCTTTTGAATAATTTGATTTCTTATCTTTTATCTTTATTTTTTTTTCTTTATTTCCATCTTTATCTTGTTATTTTATCTTTTTTATCTTTTTTTTATCTTTTTATCTTTTTTTATCTTTTATCTTTCACGGTTTATTTTACTTTTATCTCAGTGTTATTTCTTTACTTTTTTTTTTTACGTTATCTTCTTGTATTTTTTATTTTTTTTTTTTTTATTTTTGTTTTTTTTTCTTTCTTATCTGTTTATTTTGATTGTTGCTCTTGTTAAGTGAGATGCAATACTTAAATCTTAAAAATTCACTATATTACTAATGAACTTCATATACTTGCTACAAAACTAAACAATTAGGTTTATGGTAAACTAGATTAAT
>Ga0123340_1000721_pt1 | contig 24211 bp, 16 predicted proteins | sample SirMexnodulemix_FD_89961 | JGI IMG/M metagenome (GOLD analysis project Ga0123340, IMG submission 89961) | Root nodule microbial communities of legume samples collected from Mexico - Siratro Mexico nodule mix | ecosystem: Host-associated > Plants > Roots > Nodule | place: Mexico: Nepantla...
ATATATTACAATGACACAACTTTAAGTGAATAAATCAAGTTACCTAATACAACTTTAAGTAAATAATCGTAAATAATAAAAAATAAAATTAAAATTGTGTCAATAATCATATTTCAATGTGACATGACTTTTTTATTTAAAATTATTGATAATACAATTTACTTATTTTAGTTAAAAAAGAATTTATACTTTTTTTTATAAAAAACAAAAAAAACCCTATTCTATGCTTTTGCCTAATTTTTTTTATCATTTGAGTCATGAAAGTTGTTTTCTTTTGAATTTATAAATGTCCCTTAAAAAAACCACTCAAATCTAGTTTTTCCAAAGAAAAATTGCTAGAAAACTTTTGAAGAGGTTAGGTTTATTGTTTTTTTTTTAAAACTATATTTTAACTGGCAAATACCAATATCAAGACTGCACTAGGGTATGTTATTTTAAATACTTTGAGAATATTTTTTCAGTCGTTTTTATGAATAAGTGCTATACTTCAATAAATCGACATAAACAAATAATTAATAATCTAAATTCAAAAACAGTTAATATTACGTTTTTCTAATTAATAAAATATATTAATTTATATTAAAATCCTAAAAAAAAAATGTCCGAAGGGCAACTAGAGTTTTTAAAAAAGACGAATAAAAACAATGGCGGAACTAGTCGATTCTCACGGTTGGCCACCCCGCGGTGACGAATTAGCGTAGCTCTGAAGATATAGAAGATAGCGAAAGGGATCCTTCCATCACACCACAACCAAATGGCTGTAAATCCTCACTCTATGCTTAGTTCTTTTCGCACTCATTACATTTCCTTCGCAATTCCAACTCTAACCTTCACTTTCGTAACTTTGATTTTGGTTAGGACTCGTCGGGAACAACACTCATGGATCTGATAACGGCGGACCCTACGCCGACGACAGCGTCGTCGTCGTCTTCGGCCGCATCTACGGCGCCAACGCCACCGGCATCGCTGCCCTCGGCGTTAGGTAAGCCTCTGGCGGAGAAGAGATCGAAGAGAGCGGCGTTGATGCAGATCCAGAACGATACCATTTCTGCTGCCAAAGCTGCTTTGAATCCAGTTAGGACCAATATCATGCCGCAAAGACAAAAGAAAAAGGTACAGCGATGTCTCCTCTTCTGCAAGAATTTGCGTTGCGTCGTAATTGAATTTGTTGCCGTTCGTGGATCAGTTAGTTTTGAATGCAGCTTCATCGTTTTGCATATGTAGTTGGAAATTCGGTGTTATTATCTAGTAGAGTTTAGTTGATATGATATTGCACATTGAAGTCTGGTCTTATGAGGAAGACAGTTTTTGTGGTGCATGACTCTGTGCGTTTATCTTCGTTCTCGCTTGCTTTTGCAGCCAGTTTCGTATTCACAACTCGCTAGAAGTATTCACGAACTAGCTGCCACTTCTGATCAGGTGAGTGTTGTCACTTTCTCTGAGATTCCTGTCAGGATAAACTTGGCTTCTCTATCAGCACTTATAGAAGAAGTAAATTAAAGGAATTGAGCTTCTCCAATAAGCTAAATCAACTTCCGCGCTTAAACTTTTGGTGAAGCTTAGAAAAAAACTTCTATAAAAGTTACAGTTCTATAAAAGTTAAGTGCATAAGTTGATTTGACAAACCTATGTCGTTTTATCTTTTTGTTTATTTCTCCTATAAGTGCTCACAAAAACGTTTATTCAAATAGGTTCACTAACGTGCTTTTGTGGTTGGTATATTCTCTCATGTTTTGTTTATTATGGTAATTTGGCTTCAGAAAAGTTCTCAACGGCAATTAGTGCATCATGTGTTTCCAAAACTTGCAGTGTATAATTCTGTGGACCCTTCATTGGCTCCCTCTCTTCTCATGGTACGCTCCAACTCCTTTGAACTCGAATATTTGCTCATAATTTGTTTCTGGTCTTCTCTTATGTATGTGGTATCTCCTGATTCCCTAAAGCTTGAATGCTTTCATATGAGTATTTTTGTCTTCAATGTATCCTGTGTTTTTCTTTTTATTTATTAGATTAAAACTTCTTACTCCCTAGGTTTGTCTTTGTAGGCCTATGGCATACTTGTGGCAATTTTTTTTAATGGACAGTCCTGCTGCTGAATTTGTTCTTATTATTTTTAAAATAACGTACCATGCAACGTACATCATCATCATCATCAATATTTCTATTATTGTCATTATGTCTTAGCGATTGTTCCTTTTGGAGTTTGTTTACCCCTGCTTAATGTGTTGATAAAGTCTTGTATCTTTGTCTCTGTTTTGCAGCTTAATCAGCAGTGTGAAGATAGAAGTGTTCTTCGATATGTCTATTACTACCTGGCCAGAATTTTGTCTGACACTGGTGCCCAAGGTTTGAGCAGCGGTGGTGGGATTCCCACTCCTAACTGGGATGCTCTGGCTGATATTGATGCAGTTGGAGGTGTTACTCGAGCTGATGTTGTGCCTAGAATAGTAGAGCAGCTTACTGCAGCATCCACTAACTCTGAAACTGAATGTGAGTGGTTACTCACTTTTAATTTAATGGTTTTATTAGTTTTAAGTGTAAGGTTGCATACATGTATATGTATTTGTGCATGGGCTTATATGTTTTACCTTGAGTTGAGAAGGAGTTATAGTTTCTGTTGGGCAGTTAATTTGAATCTTAAGTAAAAATATCCTTAGAACTCATGGGGAGTGAATTAGTGCTCATTAACTGCAGCAATTTTGTAAATGGTTTTACCTGAAGATTTTAAGAAATTGGCATACACTCACATATTATGCTGTTTGTTCTGTCTTGTCTAGTGTCCTTTACAAAAAATGCATTCATGAAAAGAGTTTTGGATAAATTTTTGTCTGAAATTTAAAGCATAGAGTGAGATTGGTACATTAGAGGAAGGAAAATTCAGAGAAATGAATTATTCCAGTCAGGTGGGTAAGTTTGGACAAAACCAATAGATTACATAAAGACATTGGACGAGATTTTGCTCTGACTAATAAAATTGGACAAGTGTACTCAAATGGCAAGATTGATGTGCTCTTTTATATTTTCATTGTGGAGCATAGCCATCCTTAATTGCCTTGGAATTGGGACCTCTTAGTTGGTAAAAAAATAATCTCTATTTCACAAGAGAAAGGAGGAAAAATAGAGTCTGAATCAAACTTTTCTGTTATGTAATTGTATATTGACACTGTGATGGTGATATATTATTTGGATTGGATTCAACAATTCTATTATCTATTTGGATGTATTGATGATTAACTCTCCCTGTATTAGAATTATTTGAAATTATAGTTCATCTTGAGCGGTATATTTCTTGTATTCATACTATTTGACTAGAAGAACTTTTATTGAAGCTTCCGTAGGTGTATTGTAATTGGTGCAAACTGCAATCAGTATTTTGGATTTTGAATCTCAGTATGTCATTGTGGCAATGTTGTCTTTGATAATGCAGTAATACAGTACAATGATACTTGGCATCCAGAGTTAATATAATTATCTAAAGCTCTTGATTAAATTATTGGAATTATGCTCATGAATTGAATTTTTTCTTTTGGTAAACATAATTTTGTCCTGCTGATAGGTCATCTTGTTAAAAGATGCACGAATTTTAGTTTTTGAAGTAGGTCTTCAATTTTCATTTGAGATTATGAGTCTATTAATGACTCCTATTCAACTTATGTTTTGAAGTTCATGCTCGAAGATTGCAATCCTTGAAGGCACTTACATATGCTCCTGAAACCAACTCTGATGTTTTGTCCAGATTGTATGAAATTGTTTTTGGCATACTAGAGAAGGTTTGTGCTTTCCTACTATCTTTATTGTGTACAATGTTGCTTTTTTCCCATTTATTTTTAATTATTCTTGTAGCCACCTCTATCCAGAATTAGTTATTTGGATCTATTGACGTGTTTTGTGAATCCTTGTTATACCCTCAGTTTGAATTTTTTATTTTAATTGATTAAGATTTGGGTCTTTGGTCAGACAAAGAGGGCAACATTGTGTATAAGTGCATTATATATTTGCCATTTGGTGTCCTTGGCTGAACTGAAGTCATGTATCTTTAAAGGAAAATCTTTGTCCCTATAATGATTTGGGAGAAAACAATTTCATGGGGTCAGTAGTGGTGTTTAATGCATGTTTTTTTTTTTTTTCCAAAGAGTTCCCTTGGCTGATATACGTAGGGATTGAAGAGCTTCATTATTTTGTATTCTTTTTGTATCTTCTGCCACTTGAATGTACTTTTTCTATTTGGAGTTATTCTCCTGTCCTCGTTTTCTTCGTAAAAGTTTTCTTTCTTTATTAAAGAAGATTTTTAAAGTTATGGTACTTGAGCTTTCTTCACTTTTTCTGCCTTTAATGATTTTAGGTTGGTGATGCTCAGCAAAAGCGAAAGAAAGGCATACTTGGGGCTAAAGGTGGTGATAAAGATGTAAGATCACTGATTTGTACTATTTTTTCTTCTATTCTGATATTTGTATTTTTTTTAAATTTAAGGAGTCTTTTTTATAGCTAATGGAACATTTTCCTCTTTCCATTCAAAGGAATGTAGAATTTAAGGCTCATAAAAATGTAGTCAGATCAAGCAGTTAGAGCAACTGTGATGCCTATCTTTCTTCCTGTTAATATAGTATTTTTTTACTGAGAGAAAACAGCAGATTTTGACACAGTATGAGTCTTTATGTTGCATTTTGCAATAAATATATTGATGCTTACCTACAGAAAGTATTCCTAAATATATGTAGATCCTCAAAAAGTAGGACATGATGTAAAGTAGAAAGCCAATCAAGGTGGAAAAAGATCTACTAGAAGAGACTTTTTAAAATTTGAATGGCAACTCCTGACAAGATTAAACTTGAGAGCTGACAATGTCCTGCGGTATGAGAAAAAAGATAAAATAGAGGTATAACGCTGGGATGAATGTCTCTAGGGGATCACTTTTGTAGCTTAAATCTGTGTCTTTGAATACCTTCTATTTTAATCAGCCATAATGCTAGAGCTTTTAGCCAAAGATTGCTACACCTAAATATTTTGCGATGTTAGAGGTCCCATATCGATTAGAGATAAGGTCTTTTAATAGTTTATAAGTGAGTGTAAATTTCACCTTACAAACATGTTTTGTAAGGTTGAGTTATACTTAAAGTCTATTTCTTAAGACGCGGAATAGGTGTTTAGCTTCCTTGTGGTTTCTTGCTAATTTATTTTATTGGGGATTTTCTTTGTCAAATATTTAGATGGGGTTCCTTGAACCTTAAACCTATAACTGAAGAGAACCTTGCTGGAAGGTGGAAATACAGTTGCCCCAGAATTCATGATTGCTGGTACTGAGTATACTGCATCTGAAACACCGACTTTTACAGATATGATATGACATAGATATGGGGATATGTCAGTTTTGCTGAAAAAGAAAATGGGGATATGTCAGATTTTGTAATTGTTATTGACATTCTGATCTCTTGAGACAAGAGAACAGTTTATATAGTTATAGAGAGGTAGTATAAGATAAGCTGTTGATGTGGTACTAACTAGTCAATCAACTTGCAAAAAAAATAACTAACTACTGCAACTAACTAACCAATTAGGTTACAGTGAACTAACTTACTCTGCTGATGTGGCAGATAGCCAATCAGCTTATAGAGAAACGAGAAGAACTCTCTATTACACTATTAAGACCACATCCCTAGTGTTGATATTCAGCTATTCGTTAGATTGATGTGTGACAAATATCAAACTCTAGACCTCTTGGTCATAGAGGTTTTGATACCATGTCACAAACCAATAGTCCCAAAAACTTAAGTTATCAGATGAAGACACTTGAACGGTATGGTATTATGTTTCTAACGCGTTATGTACTTGATCATATAGTCTATCATCCGAAGCAATCTACAATATGCTGCCTTAAGTGCTCTGAGAAGGCTCCCTCTGGATCCTGGAAATCCAGCATTTCTGCATTATGCCGTACAAGGGTAAGTTACTCCTATAACCAAAACTTTGAGGAACAAATAGTTCTTGACCTCTCTTTGAGCAACTTTGTACAATTTATTATTCACTTTTGCATTCTTCCCTTGGTTCTGGTCTTTAGTTCTCAAAACTAATAAACAAAGTTGAATGCAGGATTTCATTTGCTGATCCAGTTGCTGTGAGGCATGCTCTTGAAATTGTTTCTGAGATAGCTACCAGGGATCCTTATGCTGTTGCTATGGCTTTAGGTAAGAGTTTAAATCTTCATAATATTTTTCCATTAAAATGGTGTTTAATTGCAGATTCTCTTGTAATATAATGTTAGAAACAATTTTCTTAAAATTCCTTTATATCTAATGCTTTCTGGATATTCTTACGCAGGAAAGCATGTGCAGCCTGGAGGTATGCTAATTGTATCTTCATTATTTCTTCCATCTTTCCTTTTTTTTTGTTTGAATTTTACATTGACGGGGAATCTTCTTTATTCGGTAAAAAACAGTAGATAATGACTATGAACCAGTTTTCGGTCAGTAAAGTATGTCAAAACACTTATATTGCTTCCATCTCATGATTTGTTTGTAAATGGAAGGAAAATTTCTGCATACTTAATTACTGAGTATTTCTGCAAATAATATGGCTTTGTGAATATTTATAACTCACTATCTTTAGGCTGTTCCACCACAATTAAATAGTTTTGTGATGGCTATTTGGTCTATGTACAGGGGCGTTACAAGATATTCTCCATTTGCACGATGTTCTCGCTAGAGTTTATCTGGCGAGGTTGTGCAGTACAATATCAAGGGCTAGAGCTTTAGATGGTTGGTGTATTAAAACTTGTGTTTAATTAAAATTGATCCTTGGTAAATATGCTATTATATAATTTCTGTTTTTCATGCAAATTCAGAGAGACCAGATATTAGATCTCAGTTCAATTCAGTGCTCTACCAGCTTCTGTTGGATCCCAGTGAAAGAGTCTGTTTTGAGGCAATTTTATGTGTACTAGGAAAATATGATAATACTGAGAGGTGCAATTTATCTCTACCTTCCTAATCATATTTTGAGTTTTGATTTTACTGTTAACCTTCTGTCTTGTGATTGGGGGATGCAATCTTATTATGTTTACACATTTTAGGACTGAGGAGCGTGCAACTGGGTGGTATCGTTTGACCAGGGAAATTCTTAAGTTACCAGATGCATCATCAAAAGAAAGTTCTAAAGATAAATCTCAGAAGATGAAACGTCCTCAGCCTCTTATAAAACTTGTAATGAGAAGGTTCAAAAACTCATTTGTGTATTTCTGCATGCATGTTGATTTTTCTTGTTGAATTATGAAGTCATTGACTTGGGTGATGTGGAAACTGTCTAATTTTTTTTTACGCACCTTGTCTATTATTTAATGCTTTTCAGGTTAGAGAGTTCTTTCCGTAGCTTTTCTAGACCTGTGCTTCATGCAGCAGCTAGAGTTGTACAGGAGATGGGGAAAAGTCGGGCTGCTGCCTTTGCTATGGGCATACAGGATATTGAAGAAGGAGCAAATGTCAATACATTTGCTGATTCTACAGATTATAATGATTCAGATGAAAGCACACATCCTGAAAGTAATGTTTATTTTATGTGTTTAGTGGTACATGCTTGCATAGCATTGTAAACAAGCCTTTTAGTATTTTTTAATTATTATAGATAATTAGATATAGATACAGATAGTTACAAAGGTTATTGAATATTAAATAGAATTGTCAAGAGATATAAACCAATCTTTGGCCTTCATGAAACGACTTAAGCTTTTTGGACAGTTGATCCTTGACAATCATAATATTTTTGCTCAGTTTTATGCGCTATTATCTTCGTGTTCTTCGCCCTCCGGTTTCTCTTTTGTTTTTCAGTTGTTCCTTTTGTTTAGCTATGCTTTTCAGGTTGTATTTTGAGATTTGTTTTGATAGTTTTGCTTCTGATTACCTTTTTAGAAAGCAAGACTGAGATTGGTATATGCTTGTATAATGAATTAAATTAATTAGGCTGCTTGTGTCTGTGTTTGTACTTGTACTCTAGGTTTAGTACACACATGGTTACTATCTGTGTTTAATACTGTTAACATACACATGATTCTTCTGTAACACTCCTTTTCATGTTGAATAATATAGGTTAATCTTAAAAGACTTTTGTAAAGATGTCTGGTAGTTCTCCATCCACCTGTAGTCAAAATGAATCCTTGCTGAGTTTTTTGCACAAAAAAAAGTCCAATTCAATGTGTCTTTGAGTTTCATGTGAAGTAAGGTCAGATACAATACAAGTGCAGTTTGTTTGCCTCTCAATAGTTGCACGGGATTAGTTATCCTAAAACAAATCTAATACACAAGTTTAGATATAGTCTTAGTGATATCTTGGTATTTTGAAATATTATTTTATTATGTACTTAATTGATACCTTGATGTAGGCATTCGAAGAACTTCTTCAGTATCTAATGGAACTGCTGGTAGAGATACCATCGCTGGTATGTTGGCTTCGTTAATGGAAGTGGTACGGACGACTGTTGCCTGCGAATGTGTTTATGTACGAGCCATGGTGCTCAAGGCATTAATCTGGATGCAAGGTCCGTTTGACTCATTCGATGAACTAGAATCTATAATTGCATCAGAACTTTCTGATCCAGCTTGGTCAGCATCACTTTTGAATGATGTACTACTCACCTTGCATGCTCGTTTTAAGGTATGTGGACTTTTTCTTGTGAATGATATATCACTGTTAAGCATACTTGAATATGTTCAATGAAGCATTACATGAAAAATGATGAGGCTATTGGCAACCAATATGGTTGAATTTTAGCAATCTTTTTGCCAATTATATAGATTGATCCGCTGGCTGTAGAATGCCAACTCTATTAATTTTAATCTGTCAAGTGAAGGCTTATAGATGATTTATACCTTGAATGACCCCTTTCACACGTGATCCTTTTGAGCTTGAAGCATAGAGTGTGCATTACTTTCGCAGTAATCCAACCTTATTTGAAAAAAAATAGGGTCAAACTCTTTATCATTTGGTCATTTAGAGTTTGATATCATGTCAAAGACCAACTCTCCTAAAAGCCTAAGCTGTTATGCGAAAGGATCATGAAGGATTTTATATCTAACATTCCTTTTCTTTTAACACCTTGTTAGTATATTTGATTCTGTAGTTATCATATGGTGAATTATGTTCAGATATTCAGTCTTTGTGCATTCTCCCCCGACCCTGTGCATTGCAAGGATAAAAGCCTTGGGTGCTATAAAGGAAGGGGTATATGAACTTGAATGTCAGTGAGATTTTTATAATTGTGCTTTGCTGAAGCGACAACAATATCTTATTAGTAGTCTTCCTCATAAACTTTTTATAACTTATGCAAGTGTTGTAAGTAGGATATTAAATGTACTACTAGAGGCTTCTTGTTAGTGAGATATTAAATGTACTACTAGAAGTTGTTAGAAGTTGTAGAAGATTCTATAGGTAAGGCCAATTCATAGTATATAAGTAGCATATGGAGTGCGTGAATTGTTATGATTGAGAATTATTCTAAAAGATCTTAAAGTGGCATGTGAACAATCTATGATTCTTTATTGTTATAATAAGTCAACTATTAACATTGTTTAGAATTCAGTTCAACATGATAGGACCAAACATATAGAGATAGATCGACACTTTATAAAAGAGAAACTGGATAGTAGCCTTATCAATATTTCTTATGTCCCATCTGGGTTTTAGTTAGCAGACTTGTTTACAAAAGGTCTTCCTACTGAAGATTTCTTGATCTCACATGCAAGCTGGGAATGATAGATATCCATTCACCAGCTTGAGGGAGAGTGTTGTTAGTAGGATATTAAATGTGTTACTAAAAGCTTCTTGTTAGTAGGATTATTAAATGTACTACTAGAAGTTGTTAGAAACTGTAGAAGATTCTAGAGATCTCTTTGTAATAATTACTTTAGGGTTAGAGTTCTCTATATATAGAGGCTGATGTACTATTTCGATTAATTCAATTGAATAAAAAATCTTCTTTCATTCAGATTATTCCTTTCAAGTGCAAGTTATGGGTAAATGTGCTTTTTTGTATTCCGGCATACTAGAAAGTGTAAGTTTGCTCACTAGTTTTTTCATTTTTGCTTTGAAGGCTTCCCCAGATATGGCTGTTACTCTTCTTGAAATTGCAAGGATATTTGCTACGAAAGTTCCAGGAAAGGTTGATGCTGATGTGTTACAACTGCTTTGGAAGGTCAGTTTACCTTGACAGGTTTTTTGAATTGATGTGCTTGGTACACATGTTTATAATGGAGTGGTCAAATAATGATAAGTAGATACAAATGCAAACTGCAAAACTTCTGAAGCAACACGTCCACATTACATTACATAGTAGATGCATGCACACAGATACCCTGTTCATTTGATCAAATTTGAGTTTCCTTGATGGTTTTTACTTATAATAGTGATTGACTAAATGATTATATGTTTTCAGACTTGTCTTGTTGGAGCTGGTCCTGATGGGAAACATAAAGCTTTAGAAGCAGTGACAATTGTACTTGATCTACCACCTCCACAACCAGGGTCTATGCTTGGTTTTACTTCAGTGGACAGGGTGTCTGCATCTGACCCAAAGTCCGCTCTTGCATTACAAAGACTAGTCCAAGCTGCAGTAAGCATCGTTATTTATTCAGAAGACCTTACTCACTCTTTGGCTTCTACAGCCAAAAAAAAGTTGAATGAAGTCTTTTTTTGACGCTTGTTGCTTTTAGGTATGGTTTCTTGGGGAAAACGCAAATTATGCAGCATCTGAATATGCTTGGGAATCTGCTACCCCGCCTGGTACTGCTTTGATGATGTTAGATGCTGATAAAATGGTAGCTGCTGCTAGTTCTCGTAATCCTACTCTAGCTGGTGCCTTGACGAGGCTCCAGAGGTGTGCATTCAATGGCAGCTGGGAGGTATTTATTACCCATATGAGTGGTTTTTCCTTTCTTTACTTGTTTGGTTGTTTAAATGGTATCATACTACACTATGAGAACAACGATATACTTCATTAGTTAACAGTAGTGTTGGTTGGCCTCCCCGAAATTTTGGTCTGATTCAGCCACTTGTCACATGTATTATTGCATATTTTTACCTCATGGTTATTTTCTGTCGCTGTTTAACTTAAGTATTATCTGTTAAATGAACATGCAGATTAGAATTATTGCCGCTCAGGCTCTCACAACGATGGCAATTAGGTCTGGTGAACCTTTCAGGTTACAGATTTATGAGTTTCTGCACACTTTGGCCCAAGGTGGTCTTCAGTCGCAGTTCTCTGATATGCATCTTAGTAATGGAGAAGATCAAGGAGCAAGTGGTACAGGCCTTGGAGTTTTATTAAGTCCTATGATAAAGGTTTTGGATGAGATGTATAGAGCACAAGATGATTTGATCAAGTGAGAGCCAGTTCTTAATTCCATACTTGCTTCAAAATGGATGATCCTGATTACTAATATTCATGAACTTATAAACAGGGAAATACGCAATCATGACAATGCTAAGAAAGAATGGACTGATGATGAACTGAAGAAACTATATGAAACCCACGAAAGGCTGCTAGACCTTGTTTCATTGTTTTGTTATGTTCCAAGAACAAAGTATCTCCCTCTGGGCCCGATAAGGTACCAATCTATTGAAGTGCATTCCGTATATGAACTAATTTTGCATATTTCTCATGTATCTAAAGAGACTTGTAGGCTCTTCTGCTTACAGGGTAGTGCACGAGAAGGATAACGTTTTAAAATGGGCCAAGGAACTTTTTTTTTTTGGCTTTTGAGTTTTAACACTTTTTGTGGTTCTGATTTTTTTCATTATTTGAAACTTTGTCCTTTAGTTATTAGGCATTTGCAAAAATTAAAACATTAGTGTATTTGTAGCTTAGTCTTTGGCATGTTTCAAAAGTAAATATAATCTGTATGGGTTTCTAATTTCTCTCAGTCTTGGTGAGAACATCTTCCAATAATAATTTGAATTGAATTGATGAAATTAGTGGTAATGTCACTCTATAAGATCTTCTCCTAATGAAGTTACAATCTATCTCAATTGAAATGAATACAAAAGAATAGAGAATGCATCAGAGAGCTTGATTCCCCTCTCTTAGGTTCTCATATTTATAATGACATCGGAAGTTCAGATACAATGAATGAGAGGAAAGAGAAAAAAATAAGAAAGGTCATCTAGAAACTAGGTGGAACACAAAGCAATAGAAGCTTTTCAATAGTCTATTTAAGATGACCTATTCTAACAGTTTGAGGCGATATAAAAGGTTGTCTGTTTGTCACGTATGATTGTCATTTGTGTAGCCTTCCCAAATCTTAATTCTTTGAGTAGCTGTTTGAGACAGATAAGTTCACAAGTACTGAAGCCATGACTTGATAATCAGTTTTGTGCTTGATTTTGCAACATCACTTCAATTTTTTATTTTCCAAGAAATCAAGTGTCGCTAATGTCAGAATTCCATCTTGTAAGTCACATAGCCCAACCTGCATTTGAGTATCCCACAATCAAGTATGACCTTTGTCTTCATACAAAAGACCTTTTCCTGAAACTCCCTAAATATATTTTATGATGCTAAATACTGCATTCCAATATCCTTCAAAGGGTGAGTCAAGTAAAAGACTGATGACTGAAACAAAGGAGATCAGGACAATTAACAATCGTTTAGTTTTCTGTACCCTTGAGATTGAAAATTTTCTTGCCTAGGCAGAAGTTTGGCACAAGGATTCATAGGATTGTCCACCCAATTGTCTGAGATATCCATTTCACACTTCCTATTAGAAATCACAATACTATTCTAGATTGTACCTCCTCTATTCTTTGGAAGTACTAAAGTCTGTCAGGATCTTTTTTGTTTGAAAATGGTGACAACGATATTCACATGTGCAATGGCATGTAACTATGTTGATGGCTACTTGTAATACAATTTCGTCAACATGCACAATCAAGTAAATATATTTTGTGGCTAAATAGCAATAACAAACTGAAGGGCTAGATTCACTCCAATTCTTCAAGTCCTACCAAACTGCTGAACTACAATGCTAATTCCATCAAACTATTTCTAAACTAGGAGTTGACAAACTCCCAAGTCTTGATCATCAAGACTTCATAAGGATTTTTTGTGGTGACAAACTAGTCTTAAATTGCTTGTTATATAATTAAATTAAATTTTTCAATATACATTTTAGTTACTTTCTATGTATATTAAATGTTAGATTTATAAAACATTATTTGTCTTATATTTGTATTTCTTACATTTAACAATTGATTAGGTTACCATTAATTATTAAAAAAAATTTCAAATATTTTTATTTGAGTTGTAAATCTTGTGATTCACATCTTGATTCAATTCTTGACATGGTTTACTATTTGGTTTCCTAATTGACATTGACAAATCTATGGTTTGGTTGTGACACTTGGTTTACAGAACTAGAAAAAGCAACCAATCCCAGTTAAAATTAAAAGTATATGCTTTTATACAGAAAGTCCCTGTACTTTTTGGAAATTATTTTCAATTTTCCACTTATTTATTTAGTAATTTTCAAACCAGAAAAGTTAACATCCTATTTGAATTGAATTTTTTGGATCCGATTAGTTTTAGTCTGGATATAAAATATGTTACTCTATCAACTATTTATTTTTAATACTTGCCACTGTTATATCAAGTAAAATATATATTTTAAAAGGAGATGCAAAAGTGAAGCAGAAGCCTCTTTTGGTTTCTAGGAGTGGACATCAAACCAAAAATCCCCCGTTTCTGTAGCAGTGGTAACATAATAGATGACACTTCTAAGGTCGTCAAACTCAGAAGTTTATGTAAAATTGTGAAGCTTCAGTAAACTAGACCATAAAGTTGACTTGTAAACTACTAGTTTACATAATAAAAAAATAATATTAAAAACCTATTAATGACATAAAGCCTTTATAAAATACTATTAACACAATATCTCAGCATATCGATTCTCAATAATAAAGTGTAATATGTCATTACAAGTAAATAAGATCAAACTGTACAAGCGACTGCATTATATATAAGTTCATAAAAATGTAAGTTATTAAAGTGAAAACATTTTAAAAAAGAGTTAATTTCTTCCAATATCAGTTTAGTAATGTTAAAATGCTGTCATTGTAGCAGTAGAGTCAATGATGAGCAAAATCTACAGTTGATTTCATATTTATCGACTTGCTTCTGATTCGAGAGTTTATGTGAGTTGATATGAATTTACTGAGTTTACCAGATTCTCTCTAAAAAAGGATTTGATAGTATTAACTTGTTTTTTCTACGTAGAATCATAAAATGGTGATAGTTAACTCGAGTTTGACAGACATAGACACTTCTTGCATATTTTAGTCATAATGTTTTGGTTAGACAATGAAACATTTATTTGTTGTGGCTATGTTATTACTGTTATTCTCTAAATATGATTTCACTGTAAATTTTTTGATAGTGCCAAACTCATTGACATCTATCGGACCCGCCACAATATCAGTGCATCCACTGGTTTGAGTGATCCAGCTGTTGCCACTGGTATATCTGACCTTGTTTATGAATCCCAACCAGCACCTGCTGAGCCTGATACACTTGATGATGACCTAGTAAATGCCTGGGCAGCAAACCTTGGTGATGATGGCTTATGGGGAAACAATGCACCGGCAATGAATAGGGTGTGTTTTTTATCTATTTTGCCTTGCTTTTCTTTAATTTGATAATAAGATATTTACTAATACTTAAGTGGTTGCAAAGTATATTCCCTTCTCTCTATGCACACACGCATAATAAGTTCTCAAAGTGTGAATCTTCAAGATAATTTTTTCAACCGTGAATATTTGTATTGAATCGTAAGATTCAAATACAATGACAAACTGCTTCAAATATGTCATATAGATGAGGATATATAGTGTACAGTAATGTAATAATTTTTAAGTAGAAATAGATAAAACAAACTAACCATATGTCTTATAAAACAAAATTGTCAGCTATATATGAGTTTCTGAAGCCTGTACATTTTTAGAAGAATGGAAACGAAGCAATGAAAAATAGATTTCATTCATTGGACGAGAGGGTGGAAAATGAAATAGTGAAATAGTCAATTAGGATAAGTACAAAAGTGCCCCCTCAATTCCTGAATCGTGCGACTCGTAATGATGATATGAAGATGCTCATATTTATTGGTACAGTAAGACACAGATGATTTAAAATTTATCTTATGATATAAATTGTGAGGTAGTCAAATTGTACAATTTGAGTCGTGAATCATAAGATTCTAATAACATTCTACAAATAGACGCTTTTAATCAGTCATAGGAGGAAAGGATAGGATCAATTGAGAGAAGTGTCAAACTTAAACCACTGAATCATGTGATATTATTTTGATGATTATGTATCCATAATTTTTAATAATTTAAACATTTGTAGATATGCAATGTAATAGCAGAAATTTATTTACTTTTTACATAACGTGTTATACATCCAAATAAAGTGTTATGAAGTATACTATCAATAAGTTTTTAAATTTATATGACATTTTGTAATGTCAATGTACTTCATGAAATCTCTTAATACCATGGTTGGATTAATAAAATTATCCTTTTAAAAATTTATTAAAGGTGTCATCTTGTCGAGTTTCACACCTGATGTGAATTGATCTGGTCTTTTGAGTTTTAACACACATTGCTAACCTTCTCAGCTTGCTTTGGAGATTAACACCTTTACATTTTGTTTTGGACTAAAAGCTTACATAACTTTTTGTTAAAATAACTTTAAATAATGGATATTTACTTTTTAAAAATTTAAATATCGGTTTTAATATTATCAGTTATTTCAACCACACTCCCCTTGCCCTGGTTTTTTTACATCTTCACATTCCCATGTTAAGAAAATTACTTTCAGGGAATTGAATTTGAAAATTAGAAACTTATTCTTTACTCGACTCTTCAATGTTCTTATTTTTAAAAAGGCATGCCAGACTAGAAAACTGCAAATTGTTGAGTGGTGACTACCAACCAGCCTCTAAATTTTTTGTTAGAATCCAGTAGTCGATCATTACCTTTTTCATTTGGTGAATGAGATGCAAGTGGCGGTTGAAAAATTTGTGCGTTTGTGATATAAGTCATGTAACAGCAGAATTCATATTTTGTTCAATTTATTTAATAAAGAACAGCAGCTTTATAATCTAAATCAAAACGTGGACTATGCTAACTTCCACATGAATGTGAGGAAGTTAGCAATGTGTGTATTTCTGAACAAAATTTAAAGCTAAATATTCCTTGTCATTTGAAACTAAATTGACTTTAAATTGAAAATACTTTTTTTCTTTGGATTTAGGTAAATGAATTTCTGGCAGGTGCTGGAACAGATGCCCCGGAAGTTGATGAAGAGAATATGATCTCTAGGCCTTCAGTTAGCTATGATGATATGTGGGCAAAAACACTTCTAGAATCTTCGGAGCTAGAGGTAAGGATTAAGCCAAATCCTTTTTAGCCCTGATGCATTGGGTCTTGAACTTTACGGTTTGTATCACTTGCATCCATTACTTGTGAAAACAGGAAGATGACGCAAAGTCATTGGGATCATCATCTCCGGATTCAACAGGATCAGTTGAGACATCAATATCATCCCACTTTGGTGGAATGAGCTATCCTTCACTGTTTAGTTCACGTCCATCCGGATATTCACAAACTACGGTACCAAATATTAAGATTAACAGTCAATTTGTTTTGCCGCATTTATCGTGCTTCTAATTTGATGCTATCCTGAATCCTCTATATTGGATATTTTATGCATATTTTTTGAAGCATCGAGAATAATGAGTGGTCAACTCTTAGTATTAGTGTTAGTTACAAACATAACTCAATTACATTGGCCCTGAACTTGAGATTACAAACTTCCATAAACATTCTGAAATCAGGTTACAGGTACAAAGGGAATTATATATATTTTCTGATCTGTGAAAACCATTTGAAAATGGATTCCGACATTAAGATCATGAAATCAATGTTTGTGTGCAGGCGATTAGCCTTTAGACCTCATTTATCTGTCTTTAGGGACTACTAGTATAATTGTCAGCTTTCTGTATAGTAGTCTCTTCAAGTTGTTGGTGGTGGGTGAAGAAACATGGGATAATGAGAGGGTAAAAAACTAATTTATCCTGGTTCTAGAAGGCTCGTTACTCTTGCATATGTGAAGAACTTGATTCTCTGGATTTGAACCCATGACTAACTGGTCTACAAAGCACAACTTTACCACTGTGTGAGCGCTTGCAGTTTATTATTGGAGGGTCAAATATAATCTTATTTGGGTTAACAGCACTTTAACCCGATGCAACCTAATTTAACACAATTTATTGTAATTTTCCCTTTCTATTCAATTTAATAGAAAATTTTCAGGGAGCGAAGTGCAGATGCTTAGTTGTACACATGTTTTTTTGATAGAAAAATATGTTGAAAGATAAAAAAGTTCTTTATCAAAGAAAAGTTTAACCAGAGAGTTTGGCTACCTTGTTACCCTAAACATGTTTGCCAGTAACGCACCTTTATTCATTACATCTCATTAGAAATGGTGAGGTTGCATGTGGCTCACCGAAGTTGATCGTATATTCTTCCTTTGAACTTCTCTAGTATACATTGTTCCTTTTTTGGACAAACCCTTGACCAGTGCATCGGATAAGTTGGTCCTGTATTCTTCGGGTGAACTTCTATAACTGTTCCTTTTTTAGATAAACCCTTGAAGAGTGCATCACATAATTTTGCATCAAAAACCACTTGGTTATTTCATGCGATTTTCTTTTTCAACTATTTGGATACAATATGAGAAGCTTTTAAAGCACTAAAAGTTTCCACATCAGCTTCCACAGTGAAAATATGGAATAGACACGTATACTTGTCTTGTAGATTTCAGCCACTTCAATAATTTTGGATTAACAGTTTTCACTGGCATTTATAATTGGTTTGTAATTTTAAATGACATTCCGGATTGCCATGTTGTATTGACACCTTTTTTACATACAGACCAACCACATTAACAAACAATTAAGTCATCAACACTATTCTCTCATGTTTACGTTCTTGTGAGCAATATACCTGGTTTGGAGACAAAATTTGATAAAGGGTTTTATCGTCTTTTAAATATATATAGTTAAAAAACAGTGCAAATGTTACTGTTCAAATTAACTATTAAATTGAAAAGGAAAATTTGCTATAAATTGTATTAAATTTGGGTGTATTATGCTTAAATTGACATACGAGGGTGGAAAGTGCAACCAAAGTGATATTTTAGAATGGTAAGTGCCTTTTACCCCATAATCTGTAATATAATTGTTGGACTGGTTGTGGGGTTTAGGCAGGGAAGGTAAAAAAGAAATAATAGAAACTCAAGTATGATAATAAACTGATATGGTGTTGAATTATGGGAGTGAAAGAAATAAATAGAATATATAATAAAGTGACATGAATGGAAGAAATTATGGGAGTTGGAATAATCCTAATTTACTGTGCATCATTCTCCCCCACTGAAATATTTTGTTTATACTCTAACAAAAATTTTGCATCAATGAGTCCTTAAACTAATTACCTTACCTTGAATGTTGTAGTATTATCACACATTTATTCACTTTTTATTGAGTCATAGCTCTGCCGTTAAAGCTTTTGTATTTGAAATTACTTATGGAAATTTACATTATCCATGGCAGGATAAGGCACCAGCAAGCCGAGGTAGTGGCCCCTCTATGTATGAGGGTCCTGGTTCTCCGGTAACATCCCTTTACTTGTTTTAGAGTATATATATAAAAGTACAATAAGGAAAAAAAATAATAAAACATGAAATATATTTCTCCGTAAGCTCAATTTAATCTGTATAAAAGTTATACATAGTATTTTAGAGAAATTAACGAGAGAATTTCTGCAAATAGTTTATGTACAAATTAAACTAATTTAGTTTATGAGGAAATTTATTTCTTTTTTTTTTTCCCTAGAAATGCTTATAGAAAAGATTTATCCAAACAAACACTTAGTTTCATTTTATTCTTCTGATCTAGTTTTGATATTAAATCTCATTTTTTTCAGATAAGAGAAGAGCCTCCATCATATTCATCATCTGTCATGCAAAGATACGAGTCGTTTGAGAACCCCCTAGCAGGAAATGGGTCGCACAGTTTTGAGTCTCAAGACGACGAACGAGTTTCATCCGGAAATCCTCAATTTGGAAGTGCACTTTATGACTTTACAGCAGGAGGAGACGATGAAGTAAGTTGGTTTAAGACCCAGCCAATTTTAACTGGGAAATTTGTGAATAGGTTAGGTCAGCTGTCTAAACAATCCACAAAATAATAAAGAATCGATGAAAATAGGTGAACTAGTGCCACTAAACACAATTTTGAACCTTGCCCTAAAAGCAATAACGACACAAAACTTAAAGAAAATGGTTGTTAATGTTAGAAATAAGAAATCAACTTTTAGTACGGGTAATTGAGACTAAAGATCTATGGCGGCAAGAAACATGCAGCTGTACAATGCAATGCTCGCATATGTGTTAACAAATCTGAACCTGAAAAGCGAAAGTATACAAAACTTAAAAAAGGGGTCAGTAATATTGAAATTAGGTTCACATGTTGATGACTATTATTTAGCCTTTTCATTATCGATATTTTTAACCTTTCAAGCCTATATAGTAGGCTCATTTTTTTTGAATTTAAATTTTGCATTATATAATATTAAAATATATATAATTATCACCGATTCAGCCAGTCCCACATATTCAGTGACTAGTTTGATGCATGTTCAATATTTCTTTGGACTATGCCTTTCGGCTTTTTGTGTTCATGAATTGATGTATTATCTAGAGGCAGGCATGGTTATTATAAATGTAAGCATGATATATTTTCATTGTTTTTGGCAGTTGAGTTTAACCGCAGGAGAAGATGTTGAGATTGAGTACGAAGTAGATGGCTGGTTTTATGTAAGTCTTCAAGATTTATATTTGTATTTCATCTGAAGTAGAGACGTAGATAAGTAGAATTTACATGGATTCCGCATGTTTTTAATTATGCATATGAGAATCAGTTGTTGATGGCCTACTGTGTGGTGCAGGTTAAGAAGAAACGCCCTGGTAGGGACGGCAAGATGGCTGGATTGGTCCCTGTTTTATATGTTAGTCAATCTTGAATAATGTACGTAAGCTGTTGTAACATCCGAGTCATGTACATGGCTTTTTTTGGTTTATTTTATCCAGTATTGCTTTCTTTCAAAGTTTCCAAGTGCTCCTGTCCTATGCCATTCCGGCTTTTCTCCCTCGATATCTTGTATCCTGGTCCCCAATTTGTTCAGTTGTGTGCTATGTCGATGTATCATTTTCTATGATATTTGCTTGCGAGTATTTAGTCATTTATCATAGTATAGGGGTTTCGAATTACTTGAATGAGTGTCTATTCTTATACAGGGAAAATTCAATAGACCAAGCGAAAGTCTTTTGTTTTGAGGTCAGAATTATATCTTGTCTTGAGATCTATTCAATACTTACATAATCACATCTCCTGATAATCTTTTGACGTCCAGGTCTTCCTAACATCCTTTCGAGCTTCAATCAATTTTTTTCCGGAATCCTAATTTTTATTGGTCCTTGATTTGGTTAAATTACAAACGTCTTAACGTTGGAGAAATATGGGATCATGGGGCATACAGTATGGAACAAGACAAGTACTTGAAAACGATGACAAGAGTAAGGGATCATGGGGCAAACAAAAATGGAACAAGACGAAAAAGCACATCAAAGCAGTGACAGATATGTGGTCGTATGTAATTTCTAATAAAATGGCAGAGTATTCACTTTAGATGCTTCTTGAGAATTAGAAATAATTATCGGTATACAATGAGCTAATATAGTGTACATAATGTCCCTAAGCAGCTGAAGTTGTAGTAAGTCTAAGAGGTTGTCCAATGACAAGCACTTATCCAACACATACAATATAACACGTGAACGAGTTGGTCTTTCAACGTTGTCAGTACTTTGTCTCAAGCTACGTAAATGCAATAATGCAGATTTCACAATTAAATTGAAACATTGTAAGAATCGAGTGTGGACAAAGTTGACTAAATAGTTTTTACAAAGAACATTTATTAGGTTATTTCTTTCTATAGCTCTATACTCATGGACACTCTCGCAATTTAGAAATGATTAAAGTGTCTCTGATTTTTTTTCCTTGTTATTTTTTGAATTAGATTTTTCGAAGCATTAAATGAATATTCCGAATTGTATAATTTGAATAGACGGATGGTTTCAAATTTAATTATCTGAAAAGGTATACTGTTGCTGTAAATTTTTAAAAAGTTGATCCAAAAATTTCCTTTATTTGAATTAGATAATTCGAAACACCTTAAAGCACAAATTTCGATATTGTGTTGTTTGGATTGTACCATGGACATGAAATATGCCAGAGCTACACAAAATGATGTCATTGCTTCCTTTGCCATTGCTTGAGGACACATTTCTCATTCTTTCTTCCTTTATTCATTGAAAATGACCGTGCCAACCCGTTGAACATCGAGGAAAATTGCCCCATCACCACAACGTGATTCCGCACACCACACCTTTTGTGGTTTTCCCGTATATACACGCATGTATACGGAATAGAGAGAATGAGGAGCAAGGAGAGAATTCTACAACAGCCCATAAAAAGAAACCGTTTTAACTTTTTTATTTTGTATCTTTGCCTTTTCCTACACACTTCCTTCTCAAATAAGAATGAAACGTGCAACAAGTTGGGGATGTCGTGGCTGAACATTAGAACAATTCCTGACTCATAAAGCTTAGAATATAACAATTATGCAGGACTAAGAATATTTCACTGCAAAAGAGGCATGAAAATTAAAAATATCTACGTAGACGTCAGAGTAAATATGATCAGAGAAAGAGAAAGGGAATAATGATAAAGAAAATCATAGATCAAAAGCTTTTGTGTGTTTTTAGAACAAATATTCCGAAACATATTTAAATTATTTTGGAAACATTATTTTTATAATAAAAAGTTTTATTTATTATAGATATTTTGAAATGATTAATTCAGAATAGTTAAAAAACAATCGCAAATTATGCATTTTAAAAGTTATTCAAAAATTTGTTTCAAAATATATTTTGTTAGAATGCTTTTACGTAACTTGTAAGTTTTTTTATTACACTCTAGATTACATTTTTCAAACAAAATATAAAAAATTAGAAAATGTTATATTTATCATTGTATTATGAGAGGTGCTAGAAGAAAGTATGGGATCTAGGAAACAATTGTCCATTTCTTCTTTACCAAAAAGAGTAAGCCACACTCTATCATTATGGGATAGATGTTTGTGTCCATGTAGAAGAATGAGTATATGTGTCTACTTGACATTACAACAAATCAACCCTTGTTAATGACATGTGCAAACTTGATGAGGGACAACTTGTTAATATTTAGGATGTTAAAACAATTACAATTTTCTTTTGTAGATTTCTTAAGAAAAATGTAGAGCTTTTTTCAATTATATAAATTCTTGTATACCTTGAAAACAATAAAAGCACGATAGAAAGTTAACTGCATTTTATGAGGGAAGATTTTATTTTATTTATTATATTATAAATAAGAGTGGGTGGATATGAGAATTTAAGTTAAGAATGTTTAATCACAAATAAATATTTATTAAACTATTTATAAAATAAGTTTTACAATAAAATCATCTGAAGATAATTTATAATGGATTTTAATCATGGATTTTTTTCTCTTAAAATTTCACAATTAAATGAAAAGGGGAAATATATAACAAATTATACCAAATTAAACGTTTTCTATTTGGTATAATATTCAATAACCTTTTTTTATATTGCAAAGTATACTACATAAAACTGATACTATTAAATATCTATGATTTAATTGGCAGTATTATAACATGCTTTATAAAAAAAATTCCAATTGACAAACTTGTGTCTATTTTCTTTCTTAAAACAAAAAATATGTAAGAAAACTAAAACAACAGTATGGATAAATTTATTTATTTTCTGAGAAGTCCTTACTAAGAAATTTTTCCAGACAAATTTTTAATAAATAGCCTAAGAGATTAATATATACTATGTTTAATCTATTTTATTATGAATAAATCTTATAAATTTATCTTTTTTTCCTCGTATCACTGATTTTGAATTACTATCCTTAACTTCAATTGAGAATTCACCATATGAAACGAACATTAATTTGAGTCAAGTAAACATTTAAATAACACTTTCACCAACTAAAGTTTTAAATATGGTTTTTAAAATTAAATACACTCATATATATAATCTTAGAATTTCTCTTGATAATCGTTCACTATTATTAATATCTTAAATGGTCTGTTCATAAAATAATGACAACTCTAGTGACTTGCCAGCAGATAACAGGAATGGGGTTTCCAATTCAACCCTCCATAAACTTGAAGAAACAACTATATACAAATACTTTGAAATTGTAAAGACTCTATTAATAATATTTATAGCATTTTTTATTTCTTTTTTGTTATGTGATTGTACACTTCTATATATATTCTCTCTCTACATCTAATAGCAATGGATGTTGATGCATATATGTAAAACTAATATCTAATAAATAAGAAAAGGAAGTTCTAAAAGAAAACAGATAGCGAATAGATGGGTACGTTACGTTGGCAGTGATTAACGTCTTTCCTCTTTCTCATCTCTATGCCTAACCCGCCTTCTTAAAGTGTCCGTCAAAGAATCATCCATAGTAAAATATTTTTTTAATAATTTAAATTCATTTATATGAATTAAAAAAATGTTTTTAAAAAAATTCATTTATACATATTTATAATTCAAGTTGGGTTGTGTTGAAGTTAATTCAAGTTAAACAAGAATGAGTCTCACTAATTTAAGATTTATAATTCAAGTTGGATTGTGATGGACTTAATTCAAATAGAACAATAATGAGTCTCACAATTTACATTGAAATTGAATTGAGCCTAGAATCTAACTCATGTTAGGATAGGTTAAGTCTATTCTAAATTAAATTTAGTCATATAGTCTAAACTAAGTTAAATTTGGTTGAATCTAGTTAAAATCAAGTGGTATTAATTGGATCAAGTCAAACTTAAGTCTAGTCGGATTTAAGTTAAATTAGATTAAATTTAGTAAACTAAACTTAAGTTAAATTAGATTTAATCAACCGAAATCAAATGAAGTTAATTCAAAATTAATTTAGTTCTAATTTAAAAAATCTAAATTTAATCTAATTTGTTA
>Ga0123340_1000724_pt1 | contig 24198 bp, 6 predicted proteins | sample SirMexnodulemix_FD_89961 | JGI IMG/M metagenome (GOLD analysis project Ga0123340, IMG submission 89961) | Root nodule microbial communities of legume samples collected from Mexico - Siratro Mexico nodule mix | ecosystem: Host-associated > Plants > Roots > Nodule | place: Mexico: Nepantla...
ATATATATTAGAAATTTTGAAATACTTTAAGCATATGTAGACCTTTTGTTATGTATGGTAGATGTATAATCTAAAATTATGCAAGTATGCAGTTATTTCTATAGTATTACAACATGAAATGGTTTATTTAATCAATATTAAAGTTTCTCCATGAGAAGTATTGCAAACACAATAATTATTATCAATATTGATCATGAAATGAAATACATGTATATATGACGTGTAAAATACAAAAATCATATTTTCTATAATTAATGAAATAAACGTTACGTATGGACAAATTGCCATGAAAAAATAGCTGCATATAAAACATGTTGATGTGTGAAGAGATTTTTTTTTTAACCGAGATCCATGTCTTGAAAGTTAAGTGATAATATGGCATTATTTGATTTGAAGTTATATGTGTAATAAATATGATTAGAGGAAAGGTGGTGTGAGGGTTGAAAAATTGGGAAGTGTTAAGGTGCATAAATGCAGTTTTGTGGTCCATTTATGGTTTTGGGAGAATGATGTTAGGAATTGATTAAGGGATAATGATGATTGGTGAGTGGAGAGAGGAGAGAGGAGGGTGGAAGGAGGGACCCACGGAACAGGGGTCACGCGCTGATGATGTGGACAATGCAGTGGGGACCACCCTTCGTTTTGACTTCACCAATACCCGCCGCCTCAATCAATACTACTACACTGTTCTATTTGTGGTCCCACCCTCTGTGGGACCCACTTTCCCGCTAAATTTTCCCTCTTCACGCCATTTTGTCCTCCTCTTCTCTTCTAACATCAAATCATATCTTCTGGTCCCCCCTTCTCTTCACCTCTTTCCACAAAAACAAAATACCTCTCCTCTCCCCTCATTTCTTCTACAATATATCTACGACAATTATTCAAATACGCTGTTTAAACTTTTATTTTATTCGACTGATTAATGTAATTAACAGTGAGGGGTGTTTGGTTTTTTCCCCTTTTTCACTGGTAATAGTATGGTCGGAAGTTTCGGGAGGTAGTGCTGGCAGAGATACCGTCACTACTACGCTGAACTGCATTTACTTCCACTACACGTGTCAATTTTATATTTTTGGATCAAAATATTGCATAAACAAACACCAATACCGCCACATGTAACTACCCCAGAATAGATATTATAGCGATATAAATATAAATATATATATAACCAAAATAAATTTGTGATTTCTTTATGTATTTCTCGTTCTACTTAATATGTGATTTTAACTAAAATATAATTTATATAAAACATAATTTGATTATGTATTTATTCAATGGGATGATGAATAAAAAATTTATTACAATGTTGAAAATGAAAATGTAATATATCTTATTATTTTTATCAACAAACTTATAAAATTTTAGTGAAATTTTGTCGTACTTACTTAAACAGGTTATTAAGACAATAAGTTTAGTTATATGTATTAATTTTTATATGTTATTAAACTTTTTAAAGAAAATAAAGACTTACTATTTTTATCTCTTTCTTAAACTTATTTACTTTTTCATTTTTAGTTAATATAAGATTCAAATTCATACTAAATATGAAATTATTATTTGTTTATATTATATAATACCATGTCAAGTATTTACAACACTTATACAATACTTCAATATAATATTTAATTATAAACAATTTCAAAAGTTAAAAGTTAATATTATAATTATATAATTTTTACGAACTTCGTATCTTGTAAGTTTAGCTAAAACAGCTACAGTAACGTGACTTTTTCAAAACTGCAGTCTTTGAGTTGAAGTATTCCGAGATTAGTTACAAATCTGTTCCCATATTTTTGCTAGAATAAGTCAGTCTTTATTAGTGGTTTCTATCTCGTAGCATTTAATTAGTTATGACGGTTATAACTTGCTCTTAAAAATCATATTCCATAAAGAGAAAATACTATTATGGTCTTAATTTATCAAATATTAATCTATTAGGATCAGATCTTACATTCATGCACAAAATCTATGCAAGTCGTATAATAAAAGAGAAAACTAAAAATTTAAATAGAAGAAAACTTACTTAAAAATACAAATTGATCAATTCAATTTGTCCTAATCTTTCCTGTATTATAAACAGTAGATTTTGATCAGCCAAAAAAAAAAAGAAAATAATCTCTGTATCTTAAAGAAAATTTAAGAAATTTTTTATAAAATTTGAGTCATTTGTCTTGTCTAAATTGAGTCTTCATACATTGTAGTTTCCACCCACCCTTTATGTACGGCAACAACTAAAAAAGGTCGGCAATCTTTGTTCCATTACGCAGCGTTATTTTGTAATACAAGTCAGAAGAAAAGAAACAAAGGACTTTGATACATTATTTTAAAGTTTTTAACCATATATATTTTTTCAAATTAAGTAATCTTATTTCACCTTTAAAAGTACTAAAACAGACAAAATATTGAATTTACTTGTATAAAAATTTCATAATTATAAACATATTTAGATTCGTTATTGATTATAAGTTATCGTTGATTCATATTCATTAGCTGTCCTTTTCCTAAGTAGTTGATATAGAGCTCTAATTTTTAACTATGGGGAGAGTTACACTAGATTTCGTTGATTTATAGGTGGTGAAAACAATTATATGCTGACTCATATTTTGGCTTTAAAGACTTGTTCTTTAAATATTCACTTTTTAAGCATCAAATTCATAAGTTCGATTTTTTATATTTTTTATTGTTTTAATTGTTTTTTTATTTTTTATAGTTTAAATACTGTACATTTTCTTCGTAAAAACTTTTACATTGGTGAAATGATTTTAGATAATTATTGTAAAAATATACCGGCTTAAAATTAAAAACCAAACTAACATTATTTGACTATGTCATTATATATAGTTTATTTTCTCACTATTTTTATTTATGAAAAATGTAACTATTTAATTATGTGTGAACTTTGTATTCTGAGATCGCATTGTCGTGTCTCACGTGTGAAACTGTTGAGTACGGAGAATCATTGTTCCACCACAGCGTGAATGGCAATTGTGTTAGGTTTGGAATTATTTGTAACTGCGACTTTATCATGCATAATTGTACTTTCAGATCTTAAATTTTAATAGAATGAGATTAAAGTTTTTTGAATTTTTTTTATTCATTCAGTTTTACAAATTATTATAATAAGATAATTTTAGCTAGTGACAAAAAACACCATATTATTACTTTTATTTAAAGTTTATAAATTAAAATTTCCTATATTTCAAATGCAATGGTCAGCTCCCCCAACATAATAACTACACTTTCTTTTTCGTCATTTAAATTGATCTATCTTTTAATTACTACCAAATATAAAAAATTATTTAAATGTCAAATAATTCTATTTAATGTTGATTGAATTTAAAAAAAAAGAAAACAGTTAAAACTTTATAAACAAACTATTATCAAATAATAACATTTATGTTGATAATAGAAAATAATTACTATAAACATTGATAAAAAAATCCCAACAAATGTCAATTAAAAATTCATATATGTCAAAATATAGTATTATAGTGGTTGATAAAATCCTAATTAATATCGATCTTGAATTAATAATGGTTTACAATAATAATAATAAAAATAATTTTAATAATTTTAAAAAGTATATTAACATAAATAAAATATCTCAGTTGACATTAATTATAGAGTAATCGTTTAAAAATATTTTGGTATCGAATTAAGAAAATATGAAAATAAGATATAGAAGTTTGAAAATATAAATAATTTTAAATTCTTACTTTTTAGTTGAATTTAAAATTATTTATTTTCAATTAATCCAATTACTTTTATAAAATTATTGAATTTCAATTTATTTTGACATTTCTTGCCAAAAAAACATAATTCGTTGAAAATAATTTCAAGTTATCTATAAAAGTGAATTACCCTCTTAAAATTATCCATCCAAATACACTATAAAGATTTCCAGTATACTAAACTTAATAATAATGACTGAGTGAAACAAAATTAATCACAATAACAAAGTTAAGCAAGAATCTCACTCGATGGTACTACCCTTAAAAAGAATTAACAACGTCCACGATAAAACAGATAAAAAAAAGTTTTTAATTTGTTTAATTATCAATTATTTGGATTAGTTTTTTTCTTTTATCAATATGGTTTTCAACACTCCTAAATGCAAGTGATTTGTAATAATGGTTTTAGAGTTCATTATATATGTTACATATATTCTCATTATTAGTTAATTAATGTCAACTTTTTGTCTATGTTAAATATTTATTGTTTCTGAAGTAATTTTTTTCACAACACTAAATAAGAAAAAAAATACAATAAGTTACTAAAATAATTAAATTAATTTGTGAAAAAATAAAGTAAATAATATTTTCGAAAAGTTGGTATAAGAGAATTCAGGCAAATTTTTCAAAGTGGTGTAATTTTTATCTGAAATTTCTAAAATGGTGTATTTTTTTTATTTATTTCTGGATATGTGTAAATGGTGCATAGGTGAGACCATATCATTGTGAAGAAACAATGTCCTTATTACACTATTTAATTTAACATTAAATAAAATCATGAAAAGATAACACAATTTTAGTTTACTCGATGAAATTTTGTAACTAAGATTTCAAATAATAAGTTAATTAAATCCTGAAAATACTGTATCATTTTAGGATAGTTAATATTCTTCACTTATTCTTTTTTTTCCTACTGTGCAACTAAAATAAATGGACAGTTACAAAGTCATTTTATTTATTGATAAATATGTAATGGTTGAAATTAATTCTGATTAAGTAATTGAATAATTGTGAAGTTATTTTGAATGGAAGAGTGGTTACATAGGAAGAAAAATTACCTAAATATAATTTAAAAACTAACAATAAATTTATTTAAAAAATTATATAATATTTTCAAATCTTTCTTTCTAAATTTACTGCTAAATTTCAATTTTATTTTAAATTATTTCTATATTAGTAACTAAATTCAAATATTCCACTTATACTTAATTTTGCTAAATATATTTTATTATTAAATTTTAATTTTATTTTATTTTTCCTTTTAATATCAAACTTACTCTTAATTTAATTCAATATATAAATCTCACTAATATTATTTTTATTTCAACCATCTATCAATAAACAACTTTGTAACATTATATTTATTTTAATTACACAGTAGTAATACAACACACCTACCAATGTTATCTTTTCATGATTTCATTTACTTATTCACATTGATATAGTGTCTCACAAGCACGATCTACCCATATACAGAAATAAATAAAAAAATACACCATTTTGAGAAATTCAAATAAAAATTACAGAAAATTTGCCTAGAATTCGTTAAATTCTTTGATATTTTTTTTCTATCAGTTACTTATTATAAAATGCATAAATTAATAATTTCAGTTTTAAATATGTGAAATGTTATGAAATTATTTTTTAAAATAACAAAGATTTTGATTTAATTTCTAAAAGTATGAAAAAAATAATTATAAATTCGTTATAAAATTCCATAAGATTATTTCGTGATTAAAATAATATTAAATTCATGAAACATTTTACTTTTAAACTATAATGTGAAGGATGAACTTATATCCTGTACATATTTATTAGATAATATTTTCGTTGTTTCTAGAACTATTTTTGACGACACATGACACGTATTTGACCATTTACCTTAAAAATATCTAATATATTCTTTAAAAATTGAAATATAAGTTAAAAGAAAAAAAGAAAGTAACTTCAGAAGTTATCCCATGCGAAACACGTAGCGGATGCTCCACGGAACCCACACCTTTCCTTTGACGAATAGTAACCTAATCAACGTCAATCACACCAACGTTAACCACAGTCCAATCCACCAAAACTAAATCTTTATTTCTCTTACCACACCATTTTTTTTTTCCAAAATGCGTGTGTGGAAATTCTCACAAACACCAACTTGTACGAACAAATGCCAACTATGTTGTTAATAAAAATATTTCCACTAAAAGAAGCAAGACAAGCAGAATGAAAATTGTCCATTCTTGTAGCAAATTCGCTCCGAAAGTAAAAAAAATATTTCATTTAATTTTGACGTCCAAGTGATAATAATGATGTTGGAAATTTATACAAGGCGTGGGTTTGACCAACAGTGTTTGACGCCAAAAACAAACAAGGCATGTAAACATGAACAGAAGAGGGTATAGAAATTTTGAAAGTGGATAGGAGAAAAAGTGGTGTAGCTTTTCCGGTGTGTTGGTAGATTCGTGATTATTACAGGCTTTAATAGATGCTCTTATTATGGAAGGGTTGAAAGAAAGGATTGGGTGAAGAGTGAGGACAAAGAAGGAGTTACAATCAGGAACTTTGGACTGCACTGTTTGAAAGAACCCTAAAAGTTGTGGTAAGAGTGCAAACATTGGACAAATGGGCATTTGAAATGTGTGAATGTGTGGTGGTCTTATCCAGATTAAGACCCTGCTTGTAGTTATCCATATTTTTTCAGTCTTCAAAAAACTTTACATTACCTCGTTCTTTGTTTTATGCCCATTTCCGTGTACACTTTTTTGAGGTGCACTTTGTCGTGGAAAATGATCGTTCGAGTCAAAGCAAAGCAATGCAATGCAAAATGGTATTTTTATTATCGGAATGGAACAATTACTAAGGAGGGAATTTGAATTGGGCTCAAAAAGTGGTATCCAAATAATGGTGTTTGAGGGAGTTAAAAGAGACGTGCATTTTGTTCTTTTATCATAACACCAACCATTCCACACCCAATCGCAAGATGCTCCCTATCTCTTATCCTCTACATGTTTATGTCTTATGCGTTACACATACTGCAGATTAAAATCAGCATAGTCAAAAAACAATTCTGTTAATATATTAAACACCACATACACCATTGTATTATTATATGACTCTATTATTTGTTTTAAAAAAAATTACATTGTCACTTTTTTTACATTACACGTGTATCCAATTTTAACAACACTATAATGATATGAAAAAAAAAGATATAAATGTAATTTACTATTATTTTTATCTTTTCTCTATAACATCATACAATAATGTTGGCTAAAGATTGGTGTTAACATAACTTTTCTTATTTCAGTGATGTATTAAACAAGTAGAAATTTATTTTACATAACTAAAACTTGTAATAAATAAATATTCTTAAAGATATCAACGATATGAAAATTAGAAATCATAACAGATAAATATTAATTTCTATATAAAATATATTTTAGACATATAATTCTTCCTGTCAAAATTCATGTACTCTTTTGATGACACTTGTTTATTGCTATGTTTGTCATGCAATTTAGGTCGACCAAAATACTAAATCATTTAAATTACGGTATGAATATACTTTAATCATTAATAGTTTATTTTAAATTTGAAGATAAAAGAGAATATAACATAGCTAAAAAAATTATATACACAAATAAAGAAAGAAAGAAGTTAAAGATGGCTGTCATATAATTTTTTTAATATAATGTATGAAATTGAGAGAGTTATAATTTATAATAAACGAGTATAATTTATCTTTGCCTTTGTTTTACAAAGGGTTGTTGACTAAAGCTAAATGGATTTCTCTTGTATTTGCTTTGCACTCAAATACTTCCAAAAAAAAACATAATAATGCAACCTTGAATTCATTACAGGAATAGAAATATAATAATGTAAAATCATTCATTCATGTTTTCTAACTTCACAATTTAAGCTTCTTAGGATAATTATTCATGACATGATACATGAGAGTAGTTTGTGATCAAATAATTTACAAAGAAGGTGATGGAATAATTGATATTTGATAAGGTAATAATGTTTGGAACCTAATTAATTGGTATTGTCCCATGATAGTGTGAGTGAGTGAGTAGTGTGACTTCCATAACCAAGGCCCCCCCTCTTTCCCACCATCTCATGTTCCTTTGCCCCCCTTCACCTGCCTCCATATTAGGCTTTCCTCAACTCAAATTCCAGGACCACAAAACCACTCACAACCACTGTTTCTTCCCTGGACCACTTTTTCACCTTAGCTACTCATGTTTTTTTCTCTTCTCTCCACTTTTTTCTTCCAACACCTATCCTCAGATAAGATGCTTGCATGGATAAAACCAACACATAAAATAATAATTTAAACCGTATGTGGAATTAAAGTAAAGAACGCAAATACTTATGACCATGGTGTTGTTGCCTCCACAACAAGGAGCCATTGGAGATGAAAACGTAACTTATAACATATAGGGTATAAGGGTGTAGCTTTGTGCATGTAAAACTTGTCAATAGTAACAACAATGGGAATAGGTAAGGGGACAAGTGTTCCGACCAAGGTATTGTAGGTGACATGATATATGAAGAAAAAAAAAAGCATAAGATGAGTATTTATATTTGATAACAGGAGCAAGCATGCATTCAGACTATACAGATGAACTATCACGTGTGTGGTCGATGGATTTCACTGTTTTATTTTCTTGCTTTCAATCTTATTTCTGTTTTTGTTTGTTTTGTTGGAAATTTTGATGTTCGTGTTCTATGTGTTCTTTCAGGTCTTGTCACACCAATCTGCTCTTTGTTTTTATTATCGTTTGTATGGGTGCTTGATTGATGAAACACAGAAAAAGTTAGAACCAAATAATAATATAGAAACACTTCATGAGAGAGGTGGGTGGCAAAGTGAAGACTTGGGGTTGAGTGGTTGAAAGTTTCTGCCATTTGAAATTACTAATTTGGATGGTTTGTTTATTATTTTTTTTCACCTTAAAAAAAAAAATTAACTGCATCCCCTTTTCCTGAATAGGTTTTAGAGTATAAATTTGACTTTTTAGGGCCTGGAAGAGCATAGACTTGTCATGATCATATTCCATACTTTTGACCAAAAATTGTATATTATTTTTTATTATTATCTTTAGAGTTTAATTAATGACTTTCTACATTACTATAAGAAATGTCTTTTAAAATTATTAAAATAATTTATAATTACTTTTTCTAAACTGTAATGAGAATCTAGTCCTTAAGCCATTTGACTTGTATAACTTGAAGGAGAAGAAAAATCCAAGAAAATATTATTTATTTCCCCAACATATTATAAACAGAAATAGTTTGCACTTGTAGAATTTGTGACCTTTGGATCATTGTAATGGTATGTGAAAGTAACTGGAGAATGAGAAAAGGATATTCTAATATATAGGGTCATGAATGAAAGGAAGTGATGTGGCAAAAGGGGAGTGGGTTGGTGAGATATATAATAAAGTATAGTGTATGAAATAAATAAAATATAGATATAGGTTATAAAAGAAGGGAAAGGTGAATGTGAAAATGGTGATATTCCTGATTTGTATAAGCAACTAGAATAGGACGAAAATGGATGGTGGAGAGGAAACCGTTAAAAGGTCTTTATACTTAAGGTTTGCTGCTATACTAATTAGTAAGTATGCATTTGTAGGGTGAGTTGGACATGCAATCACTTTCAAGGGATTGCCAAAGTACCATATTTTCTATATTCTTTTGGGTCACTTTCCTTCTTCCATTTTAGTTACATTCCCTTGTTTCCCTTCTCCCAACCATCCTACAATCTCATTTAACTCATTTCTACTGCCATCTGTCCCACCACCATGCTCCCTCTCTTCTCCTTATTTTAATCTCACATCTCAGTAAAACAAGAACAACATGATCATCACAGAGGACCAGCCCACACAAGGCCCAAATCCATTAATCCAGCCCATCAAAACAATAATAGAACATTGAGAGTGTGTTTGCTAAAAATAAGGCTAAGTTAAGTCAAGATTGAAAATTTAGTAGATTGGATTAAAAGTATTTTGTAACTTTAGCTGTTAAATTGTTGTTGGTAAGTGTAGAACCACAGTGAAGAAATATTAAAGAGTTTTGTTGACAATTTGACTTAGAAAAGGTTAAGAGTTTATTACATGAAAAACGAAAATGGTATTTCAAAAAAGTCTAACTGGATTAAACCCCTTATTTCCAAACAGGTTAAAAATTAAACTAGTTAAATAATTTACTAAAGCTGAGTATGTGTGTCCTGATTCATCCTGTCACTTCCTTTCTGGACAAGGATTTGGCCCAATAAGGAATCAACAAATTGTCTTCATAAATGATCAAGGACAATGATGAGAAGGTTAGAAGAATCTTGGAAAATTATATATTTCTAATGATTTATGTCGGCACATATATTTTAAAATAGTTAAATCAGTTATTTATTACAAGAGGACTTTTATTCAGGTGGTTAAAGTGAAGTCCAATAATTATTAAGGAACTTGATATTAAGAAGCTGAGTATATAGTATATAGTATATATAAGTGTTTATGGTATTGTCGTGCTTTGATATGAAGTGTATGTCTTTAGAGTTGGTTTCAATAATAAAGAGCGATTAAAATTAAATCCAACATCTTAAATACAAATTATTGTGGTGCCAACAATATATTTTATAAAAGAAACTAGATCATTTTATTATTGTTGATTATCAATACAAAAAGGTAAGTGATGATAAATGTAAGGATTATAATGTGTTAATTGGGCATATGACGTCAAAAAAATTAAGATGGGAAGGAAAATTCGACATGAATTAAAGCAGCTTGATATATTTTCCAATGAATTGCAGTGTGACAATCATAACAGGTTTCTTATAAATATGAATGATGATGGAGACTTTGAAATTTTAGTACGTAATTAATTCAAAGTACAGAGAACAATTTTTTTTTTCTCCATACCACTTATTGAAATGGGCACTTAAAAACTTCTACCAAACTCGATTTACTGTGGATTTTATTTTCTTTTTTGTTTGGAGGTGAGGTCCATAAATTTTTAAAGCTAGGCTTTTTCTTTCGGCACCCAATAATTAGTAATTCCACTCCCATATTACAAGCGAAACGACTAAAATACCCTACTTTGCTGTATCATGCTATTTGTATTGTTGCTGTTGACTCCATTGTCACTGTTGTCATCATGGCTGCACTCTGAGAGAGGAAGAAGAAGAATAAGAGAGAGACAAAGAGTAAAACGGTGGATTTGGTTGCAAGCTTCAAAAAGTATCACATATACTTTGAAAAAACTTGTTCTGTAAATTTTGTTCTTGAAAGTTTGTTTTAAAATATATTTATATGTTCTCTTCAAGAAATTATATTTTAAAGAATTAATTTCAAAAACTATTTTATATATTCTATAAATTCTATTTCAGAAAGTTTATTCTATAATGATGCATTTCATAAGTTTCCAAAAGTTTGTTCTATAAAATATTTTCTGGAAATCATGTTCTATAAATTCCATAATGCTTGTTACAGAAGATTCTGAACGAGGTAATCTGAAAGTCACATCATGGTGATTTTAAAAGTTTTAGGGGGTGTATTTTGAAATCATTGGGGTGCAGGAAAAAAAGGCTTAAAGCTATCATGATTTGGGGCAATCAATCCACTGGACTGTAGCCCATTTCCGGGAATATTTAGTCCATTGTAAAGTGCATTACTATATTTCTTTTTGTAATATCAACAAGTTAACTGACATCGATATAAATTTGAAGGAGTAAGGTTTAACACGCTTAATTGTATTAATAAATAGAGAAAATATATATTTTCTTATAAAACACTACTATCTATACTAAGTTCAGTTTTCAAGAAGAACATTGAAATGTTAGACATTGGGTTTCAATATAATATTTTATCATTTTTTAAAGATGGAGATATCTTGTGCTGTAACTGCATCATTAAGCAATTCTGAAATTTAGGGTCTCAGAGCTCAAAACACTACTTGAATTTCAGTTGTAACACATTCAAATCAATTTCATTTTCATTTTACGTTGTATTGATATATTTTGCATTTTCTTTAAATTCAGTTAAAAGAAATTATCTCAAACTCTAAGTTATTTAAAAACTACAATAAACAATTATTTTTAAATCTAGTTGGGTTGAATTCAACGTAATTACTTCATTTTAACTAAATTCTAAGCACATACTTACACCAAATAGAATATGAGTAAAGAGATTAAACTGAACTATAACAATAAATCCTTCTCTATTCAATTTTTGTTAAAAATCATTTCAGGTATTTTAGATTCACACATTAAAGTTTAATTTTAAAATCGAATTTAATGGTTATTTAGTATTATAATAACATTATTTGGGATATTAATTTAAATTCTTGGTTGAATAGTTTGACTTCTAATTTTAAGCATCTGTCAATAAAAATTAACCTATTCATGACAATTTTGCTTGTAAAAAAATTATACCTAATTATTTTCCTCTTATTTAAATTATATTTGTTAAGTTTTATTCTCATTTAATCTACCAAGCAAATACTTGCATTCAAACACACTTTGACACTCAAATTAATTAAGTCTTTAAAACATCAATAAATGCTGAATTGATGAATAACTATGCCTTAAACTTATATAATATTCATAATTTTTTAATAGATAAATCTAAATGTATTTTTATTACGTGTCTCAGATGTTTTGTCACATGATTAATATTCAGTTATGACAACTACTAAATATAATTATATTAGTAGAACAAGATCCTAATTTTTTTCTTAGAATGAAGTCATCTAAGCTATGAAAGTAGATATTGAGTGTATTGTTACCGTATAAAAAACCTTGCTTACTATTGATTTTCTTGCATTCATGTAAAATAAGAAATTAAAATAATCACATCAAACATCTACGAAGTTGAAGTTGGAGGTGTAATATTTTCAAGCAGTTTATTTTAACAACATATGCGGTTTTAATTGAGGTATATTTAAATAACAAAGATAATAATTTTGTTTTTAAAGATTTAATGTCTTTCAAATATATATTTAAACCCCTGCGTGTATATAAGTTGGATATTCCCCTTCCAATATAATTTATTTTTTAGTTAAAGTGATATTTCTAGAATTTGAACTTTTAATCATTCATTACTGAATACAAGTTACCGTCCACTAATATTAGGAATATATGATAATATTTAAATAAAAATAAAGATGTGTGGTAATCTTATTTTTTTCAAAAGTTAGATTGATTTAAACTTTTTATTAAAATAGTGTATTTTCTTTTATAAATTGTTAGAACAGGTAAAACATTATTTTTTCTACGTTTTTTGGTAAATCATTATTGAAGATGATAACTTTAAATAAAAGAAGTTATACTTATGATATACCATTTTAGTGACAGAAAATTTAACATCAAATTTATATCTTAAGATGACGATTTTAGTATAAAAGAAAAAACAATTAAAATCATTAATTGTCAACGCCAATGACAACTGACCTTAGTCTAAAAAATTATAACAGAAGTCGTCCATGATTTCAGTTTAAATATTTAGAATAAAAGTTATTAATGCTGATAATAACTTTAGTAATTAAAATTTGACTCAAGTTCTATATCATGAATATGATTTTCCTTATTCAGAATTGTCACTTAATAACAACTCACTCAAAATAGTAATAAACTTTTTCTTTTTACATATTATGATAATTTACGAAAAAAGTTACACCTAACAAAAACCTTGACTTTTCAAGAAAGTTAATTTGAGAAAGGTTGAATACCTTAGCTCATAGCTCTTTTGTTATTAAGAAAATCCACGTATTATAAACAACACTATGTTAATTTTGAGTATGATGCTTCATTAGTTTTATGATTTGGGCAATATTAGCTACCACAAATTCACAGTTGGATAACCTCCAAGATTTCCACTATTAAAAAATTTTAAATACTTTTTTTAAAATCAGTGAATTTAAGTACGATGTCCATTGATAAAATATTCAAGTAAAATAAACCTAACTTATTTAATTAAATACAATGCGCGATTTATTATAAACATGTTTAATTCATAAAAATAACCAACCCATTTTTTTTGTAAAAATAAGTATGCATAAGTTAGAATAAAGATCACCCTAACCTAGGGGTGGATTTAAATAAAACCTCGAAAAATAAATCCCATATCGGTTGATTAAATTAAAAGGTTCCAATTGGGCTGGAGAGTGACGATTTTATATGATGAATTGTTCCTCCACCCCGTACCCTCTTCCTGCACTTTCATACTTATTTATTAAAAAACAACTATGCCCTTAACTAAAAAATACAAAAATAAAATATCCTTTATCCTCTTCACTTTTATATTCAGTTCATAGCTTGTTTATTTCGTTTTTTTTCCCAAATCTTCAATTAAACCTTCAAACAAGCTGTAAGTAACCAATTTTTGATATTTATTAGCGATTAGTAATTAATATTGTTGATTAGAGTAATTGATTTGGTGTTTTGGAGACTGTCAATGGCAAACGGAGAGTTTTTCTAATTTGGCAGCATGACAACTGGATCATCCGATTCTCATTTTGTTTTGAAAATGACAACTGAATGACACCCTTATTTGGTTGTCATAATTTTTTTTGCAAATGACAACAGTTTACATTTTTTTAATTTTTTTTAAATTAATATTAACTTTGTGCACTGTGTGACAGATATGGTTAGGAAAATATAACTTTCTCTACTGTTAAATTATTCACCTTCTTTTGTACCTAATTTTTCAAAAACTTAATGTAATTAAATTATGACTTTGTTATATGTGTTGTCACCTACCACCACTTAATTAAAATTAATGTACTTAAAAAGGAAAAAAAGAAATGAAGAGTCTCTATTTTTTTGTGTCCGTATGTTTACTCCTAATTCCAATTTCCAACCCCACTTTAAATGAAGAGAATCTCTTCTACTGCATTTCTCCACTTTAAATGAAGAGTCTCTTTTGGGGCATTTCACAAGAGTCTATTTGTTTTGCACCTTCACATTTCCTCATTGGTTTAATTTCAAATTCAATTAAAATAAATCTAAACTAATTTAATTAAGGCAAATGAAAAAAAAAATGAGATTTGAGAACAGGACATAGCTGGCTGGCTGTCCGTTTTCAAATTAACCGGATGACTGGCTGTCTAGTTTTCAGTCGGGTTTTCAAATTAAAAAATGACAACCAAATGGCTAACTGTCTAGTTTTCAAATTTTAAAAGAGGTTGGAGCTCTTTAATAAAGCAGAGACAATTCAATAATTTTAACTAGATCATTTTTAGAATTAAAATTTGTTATGGAAGTACCGGAAGAGGGTATGGGATGGGACGAAGAATTTGTCATTTTATAGTCATACCAATTGGGCTGGAGAGTGATGGTTTTATAGTCATACCAATTGGGCTGGACAGTGTGTTTAAAAACAAGCATTCTTCCTGCACCTCCATAGCAAACCGAAAAGACGAAAATATCCTCAGAAGAATAAAATTTTAAGACACTATTTTCAACCATCTCCTGACTTCGAGGAATCTGAAATAATATTTTTTTTATTTTAATTTTCGGATTGGTCCAGTCTGAAATATATGACTACTTTTTCTTTCATTCCGAATTTGAAAATGAAGATTCAATCTGAACTACCAAATACAATCTCAAATTGTATAATCTAATTCTTTTTTTTGAGATTGACTCTTAGATTATAAAATCCGAAACATATATATCTATTTCGAATTGGACCAATCAAAAGTACAATATATAGGTTACAGATCTTACAATTTAAAAATAATCTGTAATACAATTTATATTCCGACTGTGTAATCGGGTACTCTTATCCCCTCTTCTTCTATGATTGCCATGAACCAGTGATTCCCAACATCTAACTTTGACGAATGCATAAACAATTAAACACAGCAAAAATAAGTAGACAAAGATAAAGAATAGGAATGGAACCGTGTGAGACAAACTCATTTTCTTTAGATGGGAGAAAGAAGAGTAATGTGACAAGTTCGACAACACCAAACCTCACCAAACAATTGTTTTCTTAAAAGAAGTGTACCAAAAATCGCACTAATGAAGGAGGGGTAGTAGGTTTCAATGTGTGGAACCCACTTTTTCAAAACAACACTACTTCCAATCATCATTATAGTTACCCAACCAAACACAACGTCAAGTTCTTAATCTGTCAAAATTAAAACTAATAAATTTGTGCATATTCTATGTAAAAAATCAAACTACAAATAAATGTAAGTTAAGAGGGGTATAAAGTTCAATTAAGCTTTATTTAACAGTTGTTACTTGGACTGCGTATTTCAAGCAGAACCCACATTTTTTTCTAATTATATTTTTTATTTGTAATTTTTCTTCTCAATAGAAAATTTGTAGAGATGTGAAAAGGTTTAAAGTTAACTAATTATTGCAATTCAACGTCCTATATAAATTTGTATTGATTACAAAATAATAAAGGTTCGAAGCAATGCAAAGAAAAGAAACCGGAACTTCTTCGGTTTGACTTTGGACAAAAAATTAGGAGTTACTCCGAAGGTTTGACTCCTACCATGCCATAGCTAAAACTGGTCCACACATTCACAACTACTTTTCTGATAAAAGAATTATCACTTAATTTAAATAAGGTAAATGTAACTAATTTTATTCTATTTAGTTTAATGTTCTTAAAGGAAAAAATAATAATTTTAATTTTTTTCCAAATATATTTAAAAGAATTTGATTGAAATATGTCCTTGAAAATAGAACGTAGCATATGGGAGTAAATGATGAGATATTTGAGTTTTGTACAGAAGCACCTTACCAGATTTTGGATTTTCATCTGATGCAACAAGATCACCCTAAAGTCACTATCAATGATTGTAGAAGCATTGTAGATTTTCTTTGTAATTTCTAAGAAAACCACTGTCTTTTAATTTGTTATACAAAAGTAGAGGTTTAAATCCCTCTTTCCTGGAAATTGCTTAGAGGTAAAGTAGCATATTGTGGAACCTTTCTCGCTTGGGCGGTAGCTTTTGTGAGTTTGTAGATGGTGGGGCCCATAAAAACTGCAATCAACAAAATTGTGTAAAAACGATTGGCAAGCACCGCCTTTTTCTTAAGTCATTAAAGATCTTGGCCTGTTTCAAGAGGTGTTTTACCCCTTTCGAACACTTTGTTTTGGTTGATTAATATTTTTTTTTTCAAAGAAAAAGGGAGATCGAATATTTCTTTTATTTATTTGGAGAGAAATAAAAAACAATGTGAAGTTTCACCCGGTCCATCACATTTCTTTCTACTTCAAGATGGAAGTTTTATTTCAAGTCTTCCGTAAAAGTTAAATGACATTTTTGAGGAATGACTGGGATGAAGTAGTAAAATACTGTTACACAAATGGGTCATTCTTTTTCATAAATATCTATAATAAAATAAAATTGTTAAAAAAAGTAAGAGTAAGAAAAATATTAAGGTCAACCCAACCCAAGAAAGTTGAATCGATTTGGCTTGAACTAATGATGTGTAAAGTCGATCTAGACCCAGGTCCAGTCGAGTCAAGTGAACAGAGGCTAAAGTCCAACTAAGTAAACCTAAACACAAATCGAGTTAAATTTCAAGCCAAGTTGATCCAAACATAGGTCAAGACTAGTGGTGGATCGAATACTTATCACTAGGTCAAAAACTATAATCATTAGTCAGGACACAATTCTTTCTACTTAATATAATCACTTCCTGAACAATTTTCCCACTGAGAATCAAACTCATAACCTTGGCTCTGATACCAATTGTTGGATTAAGTACTTACCACTAGGTCAAATGTTATAGTCATTACTCAGAACACAACTCTTTTTACTTAAGAACATAACAATCTAAGCGTCACGATTGGATTGTGACTTGGCCATCTAACCTTCATCATGGACCAATTGATTTCATCCGGAACAACTAATCGATTGAGCTCAAGTTGAGTTGAGTCAACCCAGACCCACGTCAAGTCAAATCAACTAGAGCACAGGTTGAGTCTATTTGCCTAAACCTAGCTTGAGTTGGGAGCAAGTCTAGTCGACTCGACCCAGACCCAAGTCGAACCAAGTTGGCCTGGCCCTAGGTCCAATCAAGTTAGAACGGACTTGTGCTCAATCAGGCCCAAGTCGACCCAATTTGGAGCCCGGGTCAATCTGATTCAACCCGAATCCAGCATGGACCCTCGTTAAACCGAGTTAGCCGAAGCCTAAGTCTAGACATATGAAATCAGGTCTGGCCAAGTTGAGTTAGGCCCTTGTTAGCCCGCGACATTGAATGTATATCGAGATGAAGCTATATCAAATTAAGTTGACGTTTCGACATTAAGTCTAGATGAAAGCATATTCAATAGAATTGAGCTAACCCAAATGAGGTTATGTCATTGAAACGAACTTGACGAAATCCAAGATAAAATTATATTTAACCCATACTAATCAAAATTATATCAAATTTAGTTGAATTAGTCTCAAACTATTAGGTTTATCTAACATTACATTTGATTTGATTGACAACTTGAATTTAATCTGGATTTTATCCCGTTTAATCAAATCAATTTGATTGAGTTAAAATGAATTTGTAGATCTAATATATTTTATTGGGTTTGAATTGGATCTTATACTATATTTACATGTTGGGGTTTAGGGTGCGTGAGCTTGTGTTTATTATGATAACTTCCTAAACTATATCAATAAGTTGATGTGTATACGTAACGTTTGTACAAGAACTACTAACTTACTAACCAGTTATGAATAAAATTTGCAGAAACGAGGTTTTAAAAAATATTATAAAATGTATGTAATAATCAGTTAACTTTCTTATAAAAAATATTTATAGTGAGTGTTTATCTAATTTTTAGTTTATTTAAATTGCATTGATAATATTTTTAATACCATGAGATACCTTCAGTTGTTCGTTAACTTTTCATTTGGTTCATTCTACCAAATTCTTGAAAAGGTGGGGTAATGCTCTTACATTTATACCAAGTACTCAGTTTTACTGATTGTGATAAATATGAAAACATTTTCAATAGTTTTTAAATTTTACATAATCATAACCAATAATTATTATAATGTAGTTTTATCAACTATTCCTGAGCACTTTATGTATTTCTAAAGAAAATGTTTTGTTTTGGAGTAAAAAGCGTAACAAAGCATAAAAGAAAAGAAAAATCCACCCTAGTATTTATTAGAATAGAAAGCAAGCATCCTTACTTTCTAATCCTAGGAAATGATTATGATGAACATCTTTACATGCCATATAATCGCTATAAACACTACTAGTTTACGAAGAGCATCAAGCAAAAATAAACATACTATTTTGGATAGAAGAACTAATCAATTAAAAATCTTGTCTTCCATCAGAAGAATGAAATTCAATCATGTCTCGCATTTTATCCATAAATAAATAAATAATGAGATTATACGAGGAGGACAATTTCTGTGTTGTCACAACCTCCCAAGAAAGACCGAGGGAGGCTTTCAACTTTCCAAATCTCGGAATAATTTACAAATAACCCTAAATGCTTACTTTTATACTCGAAACAAAAAGCAAATTTCCAAAATATTGTTTATAGGTTGCAGGGCTAAATTGTTAAATACCAGATTATTTATTATATGCCGTATGTATCACATTATAAACTTGTGATATACCATGTCATGTCACGGCATTGGTAAAACTTAGTGATAATGCCACAAAAAGGATATATTGTTTGCCTCCAGTTTCTAAATCTTGATGGATCTTTGCATCACTATTAAACTCATAATGAAAATAGTTATGCAATGATTGATCTCAAAAAATTTGTAATTAAAATTAGATGTGCCATCGCTTTCAATTACTTCAATTTTCGAATTTACACATAACGTCGAAAACGACTTGATTTTGCGGTTTTGGACTCGTTTTTCACATAAAATAGTTTCAAAAGATGAAAAAACATGTTCTGAGTAACCTCTTCTATTTTCACTAAAAATGAAAAGAGAAAAACTATTTATTTCATTGCCCAAACGAAAAATCTAAGGAGACCCTGTCATGAACTTACGGGTGGTTGAAAATAAGTATGTAAAAGACCTAACCTCACAAATACCCATATGTACTGTATATAAGAAGTAAAAACATGGGACCACCACTGCTATTTTCATCTGGTTGGATGCATGCTTTTATCTCTAGTGCACAGTGCTGGAATTTACCAGGTTGGATCTTTTACGAAGTAAAATTGTTTGGACATGGGGAGGGGGTGGCATTCATCAAATAGAATAATAAACGGTGTCAGGATCTTGTGTTCACCAGTCACCAGTGAGATAAGCGAATCTTCTTGCACACCATGATAGTGCCGAATAATCCTACAAAAAACCTTATTCTCTCCGTCCCTTCAACTTCCAGAAGAGGCATGAATTTGACAACACATTCTCAAAAAAGAAACATCCTACACTATATCCAGGAGGTGGAACATTTAATCTGTATAAAAGAAATGAAGGAGCAACCAATGGAACTGATGAATAAAAATATAGAAGTGTAGATTAATTTTAGATGCCTTCTAAGGGGGGAATCCAAGAGATTTAACCTACAAAAGAATGGTACATCTTACAAGATCGAAGAATTCCAAAGGCTAGGGAAATTTCGGAAAGGGAGGAACCTGCGACCTTAGCATATCACTACTCTACAGCCTAATGGCTAGAAGTACCCAAGAAAATTTTCCCATATATGACTACCAAATTCTTTTGTATTCATAAGAACTGGTAGTCACAGCAAGAATGCGCACCATGTTGTCCATTGGTTTCTATTGGATAGAGCCTTCAAAATGGCCTGTACATTTTTTTCAGCTTTGTTTCCCCAAACACAAACAGCGCAACTGTTTCAAGAGGTCCACGTTCTGAACTATGAAAGCAAAAAAGGTCTGAACTCATTCAACATAGAGCGTCAGTGCAAGAAACATCATCGGATGGCGTCATATTTAGATCTGGTATCAAGAAAAACCTTTCCCCGGTTGATTCTATCTCGTTTGCCCTAGATTCTGATGCTTGTGAACGAGCATCATCTTGAGTGGGACGTATGAGGGTCTCCGGAGATACTATTCTCTGATGAGGTTGACCAGCAACCGCACACTGTGGTTCAACAGATGTTGAACTTGGATTCTTCTGAGATTTTGATCCGATATCAAGCTAAATATACAAAAAAAAATAAAAAAAATGAGGATAAGCTTTCATCCAATGTATACGGTTGATTCACTTTAAACATAAAAAAGTAGAGAGGGCATTTGAACATACCTTCATCCTCTTCAGACTCTCATTTTTAGCTCTCTGTGCCTTAAAATTTGCATTTATAGTTGCTATTTCCTGCAAAGCAAGAGTGATATTAATATTCATGAATAATTACTCCCATGTTGATGCATGCCAAACTAAAATTTATAGTTCTTGAGAATATGTGCGAAGCCCAGGGAAATACCTTTTTCAAATATATCCTTTCCTTTAGCAGGGAGCTTTCCTCTTCCTTTAGTTCAGCAAAAGTCTGAAGAACGAGTAAAAAATAACAATTAACATTCCTACACAGTATTTGAAGAGCTTAAGAAAGGCCACTGCCAACGGCTTCTCAACCCAGAAATCGTTCACCACGAATATACGATCTTTGAAATCTTTCGGAGAAAAAAAAAGAATGAATGTAGCAATGACTAGGATAACAAAGTGTAGTTTTACCTTTTTTCTTCTGCACCTCTTGGTAGAAGCTGAGTTGCCAGTGTATCCACTCGTGGCAGTAGCCTGAAAATTGGTGTGAGATCACAAAGGATTAGCAAAAGGTTGACATAATCATAGTAGAAAATAAGGGAAAAAGGACCTCTATTTTTTGAAAGAAAACAGAAACACACAATCTGTAGCTAAATCCTATCGATAAGCAACTCAGAAGAATATAAAATTAAAAATAAAAGGTGAAAGGAGATTCAATCCGACCGAGTATCTCAGCATAACAGCCCAAGGAAAGGGTAGAATGAAAAGATCGAGAAGACATTGACGTTCGGATCCAGCTAAGATGAAAATATATTAGCTTATAAAGTTTGCTTAGAGGGAGCTACTAGATGCTTAGAATTTATAATAACAAATATTTAATAATATATACGTAATTATTAAAATCAAGAACCCGCTCCACCTCATTATCGATATGTTTTTTAATGGGACACGACTGAGGTCATTCGGCCATCCATACCCCACCCACCCTCCGGCCCACTCATAGCCCATTCATAATTCTTGCCGATCAAAGCCCAACTTGCACATAATTTAATTTTTTTGTTATTATCGCATAAAACTGATCCTCACGCAGATACGAGTCAGGAGGACAACTCAGCGTAGGCACGCACGAGACGGCACGTGATGACGATCGTGTATGGAATGGTCACGTGACTGGGTCACATGAACTCAACCCAATAGCCCGGCAATTTAAATTAAATTGTAATTTTGCAAAGGGTAGAGAATAGAGAAACAAATATTCGAGTTCACAGCATGGTGCACGGCCTCGAGTGGAGTGGGCCAAGGGGGCGCAAATGCTGCGTGTCTTCCCATTTCCCACCCAACCGAATCCTAATGTATAGGATTTTAATTTCCTATTTAAGGCACCAACTTTAACTACCATCACCCCCGTGATACTGATACCCCATCCACCTCATAATGGCACTGTGTCGCGGTGTTATCCTCCTCTATCACATCTCATTTCAACACGAGAAACCCTTTACATCAACACCAACAACTCTATCTCTCTATCCCACATTCCTACTATACCTAAATTTTCAAATTTTAACTTTAATCACCATTATTTTAATTATTATTTAAATAAATAGATGCGGCACTTCTTATAAAGACACAGGTGAATTTTCCACTCCAGCCCAGGTCCCGGTGTAAAAGCAGAAGCGATACAGCTAACTCAGGAACTTACAATAAGTTATGACACTAACTTCAACGAATCGCAGGCCCGTCATCTATCCACGACATAACGAAGCAAACCTTCCACAGTCCACATTCGCTTCGGTCTTTTCTGAACCGTACCCATCCCCATCTAAATCATGGGGCCCACAAACCTCATTTACATTGACCAAAGTACCCACGCTTTCCATTGCCAATTTTAACGACTTTTGTCCATGTAATAAATATTAAGAAAAAAGATCTCTACCCTCATTTCGATTAAGCCCACCGGGAAAATTAGTGTTAGTGGTCAAATTATTGATTTTGTTTTTTCACCACGTCAAAAGAAAAAAGGGGTGTCAGCGGAATATTAGTTGCACATAGGAAGGGCGTTTTCGTCAATCAATCGAGAACATAGAATGACAGGCGGGTACCCCAAACAAAAACAGGCGATAACAAAACGCCGAGTCTTTCTTCCAGTGCTGACCTAATGCCCCCACAGACATCACCGGACATTTCCGTCACCACAATATCAACTTTAACACCGAAGGAGCCCCCAAAAATAATTAAAAAAATAAGAACGGAAAAAATATCCTCCGTAAAGAGAAGTAATCAGCACAAGTGACTGGAGGATAAAAGTTATAATTCGATTTAAAACCTAAAAGAAAAATAAAAAAATAAAAACAGAGAAATTGACAGATTCGCCGTCAGCATCTGATGTCAGCGGAAAACCGAAAACGATGCGCTATTGGAAAAAGGAAAAAAAAAGGAAAAACAGTTAAAAGCTTAAAAACACCGCTGGCCTTTGGCCAGTGAATAAAGAGGTCAAGGGCAAAATTGTCAGAGCAGAAGAAAACGTCATGCAAAAGGAAAGAATGTTTCGTGAGGCACGCTAAGCCATCTGAACCGCCGAGAACTACCACAGGTCTCGGAAGGCGGAGGATGTTACGCGCACGCGCAGTCGTAACGGTGTTTCGGAGAAACAACGGAACTCTGGGAACACAACAGAGATCAGAAGAAACGGAGAGGGGAGAGGAATAGGGAGAAAGAAATATAACCTTGGATCTGACGGCATGGTGTTGGCGGCTGGAGTCTTCGTAACCGTCGGCAGTGGCGGATGGCGAGGCGCCGCTGCTCCACGAGAGCGGCGTGGTGGGACTGCATCTGGTTGAACCGGCGGCGTCGCAGCGAGAGACGGCGGCAGTTAGCCTCGATCTTGAGCGCGGCTGTTTGACCCCCCAGGAGAGAGGCAGGCGGTGGTGAGATTTGGTGGAAACGGTTTGCTTGAGTCGTAGGAGAACTTCGACGACGACAGTTTCGTCCGTCATGGCGGCCCTCACCCAGTCATCGTTCAGCATCTTGGCGTTTGGGCGATAACAGTCATGAAAGGGAGATAGTGTGTGAGTGTTGCGTTGGTGTGGCGTGTGGAGAGAGAGAGAGAGAAAGAAAGGGGTGGCGGAGGTATTGGAAGAAAAGATGAAGAGTGAGGGGATGATAGGTTTATATATAATTTATAATAAATGAGATAAATAAAAAAAAAAAAAAAAAAAAGGGGGGGGGGGGGGGGGGGAAAAGGAAAGAAAAAAAAAAAAAAAAAAAAAAAAAAAAGCCCCTTTGGAATGGAATCTGCAAGAGAAGGAAGGAG
>Ga0123340_1000729_pt1 | contig 24120 bp, 20 predicted proteins | sample SirMexnodulemix_FD_89961 | JGI IMG/M metagenome (GOLD analysis project Ga0123340, IMG submission 89961) | Root nodule microbial communities of legume samples collected from Mexico - Siratro Mexico nodule mix | ecosystem: Host-associated > Plants > Roots > Nodule | place: Mexico: Nepantla...
GTAATATATGATTTTTCTTAAAATTGGGTACAAAAAAATTATATACATGTTTTTTTTTTTTTTTTCTTTCTTATATTTGTAATTTCTTAAATAACTAAAACAATTTAGTTTACTTGATACTTTTATTTAAAAGTTTATTTAATTTTATTTTTTTTTTAATTTAGAGAAGAAAATATATAATTTTTAAATTTGAATTTTTAAATTATCATGTATTTTTCTGTGTTTTCTTATAGTTTTAGGAAAATGTTATTTAACAAATATTTAGATAAGAATAAGGTGGATATGGGTACACTTGTAACTTGATAGGGATGAAACAATTTTTATATTATTTTAGGTGTTAATTATGATTAGTTAAATTTTCTATTATTTTTATTCTCGATGTTAAATACAAAGAGGTGTATTAGAGATTATATTAACAAGATATCATCATATCAAATTATATATAATTTAATGTAAGTTTATAGTAAGTCAGTTTGTTTCGGTTTCCTCTTCATCTCCAAGGATGGGACGAACTTCTTTGCATTGAATCCAATAACTCAACCTTCTCTATTGAAGGTGGGGAACTACATCGAATAAAGGACAAAGTGGTAGTCATTGATAGCATAATTTTTGAAAAGTAGAACATAAAGGCAACAAGTGCTTAAAAATTAAAAGTTACCAAAAGAAGTAAGAGTGCTTAAAGAGTATAAAAGTAAAAATACTATATATAATCTAACATGAGGAATAAGTTAAGGGAAATGTTATGAAATATTACTCTTGATATGCTTCTCTAACAGAGTGTATATCAATAAACCTATCTCTTTATTAGACTCTTCTAATGTAGAATTGTAGACCGTGCCTGCGATAAGACCAATGCATGCTTGTCGATCAACATCTAAGATAGAAAAATCTAGATCTTTCCAAGTAGACATGAGATTCCTTTCTTTCTAAAATTTCTTATTCTTCTTTCTCTCTTCTTCATTTTCCTTTTCTTTGTTCTCAAGATATAGATATTCTAACTTGTAATGCCCAGGCCTTTTACAATCATAATAGATGACCTTCTCTTTGTTGTCTCTGTGCTTCAATCTTGTACCATTATAATTCCCATGCTTTTTTCAATATCTTTTTAAACTAGTTGGTGAGGAAGGAAAACTCATCATTTTTTGTATCTAAACCTTCTTATGCATCAACTATTGCTTCATAAACTTTAATAGATGTTTCTTTCTTCCCTTTTTGTGAAGTCTTTAAAGCAAGATTCTTGACTTTAACTTTCTTGGCATCACTCGACATGACATGTTCATGGATAATAAGAATTCCTACTAGTTCTTCCAAAGGCATTGCTTCCAAGTCTTTAGACACTCTCAAGGCAGTCTCCTAAACTCTGCATAGGTGGAAGGGTCCTCAACACCTTTCATTGATTTCATACTAGTTAATAGTGGTTCCAAGAGATCTCAAACTATTAAGAATAGTTTGTAGCCTAACAATCATAGACTAGATGCTTTCATTTTCTTCCATCATGAACATCTCATACTAAGGACTAACCAGTGTTAACTTATTTCTCTTTACTTCCTTAGATCTTTCATGTGATAAGGCCAAGTTCAAGAGGGAGGAGAATTGAATTTTCAAAATTTTTCACAATGATGGTATTTATAAAATGTAGAATGAAAGTTCTTTATAAAAACTACTAAATATTGATATTAAGAAGTGCACAACAAAAGATCAATAGATTCCATTTCAGAATCAATTAATTGAAACAATACAAAGAACTGAAAATAGTAAACAACAGTTAACTGAGATCACAAAAACAATCCACTGAATATAATATACTCAGAACTAATTAACAGTAAAAGCACTTAACTGAAATCAGAGTGTAAACCAAGTCAGTCAAGAAACAATTAATCAAGATGATGACAACAATACAAATGTCAACCAGTAAAAAACACTAGAATCAGAAACAGAAACAATTTATTGATTTTACAAAGTATTTTAGAATAACACTAGATAATCAGATAAACATTATTTTTAGTAAACTGCATATCAATCACTTAGCACTATAATCTAGATTAATAGACAGAACAAGAAACAACACTCTATTCAAGAAAAACAAATTACCAGAAATTCAATCTATTAAACAGTTATATCAGAGAACAATAGTCACTCTCCAATATAATCAAGAATAGATTCAGTTATACAGATGAAATAACAGTTCTACCAGAAGAACGAACAATCAATTATATGCGATGAACAGTTTATTGTGCAAGTGACAAAAAATACAACAAAGCATTCGAGAAAAGAGAAAGAGAGATCAAGAACACAAGATTTTATACTTGTTCATCCTTCCTCAAGGGCTGCGTCAAGTCCTTTGCCAACCAGCAAAGATTTCCACTAATCAAGATCTCAAAGATTAGTTTTACACAATACACAACACTTGCAACCCGCAAGCAACCACTGCTCCCAGTAGCAAACAACCTACTGCACCCTATAGTTACAATTACAAACCCTATGTAATATGTAACAATACTCTCATAGTACAAAGATGATCAATAAAAGAACAATCACTTCAGTAATTCTACTCAACAGATTACAAATTGAATTAAGATCAGAGTAGAACACTTAGATCTGGATCAAAATCACAGTTACACGGATTCACACTCAAAGCAAGGCTTAAAGATTAGTGTTCTTGAGGATTTTCTCGATGGAAATAAATTTCCAAAAGATATCAAGGTGTTCGACTTTTTCTTTCTTAGAAAAATTCGCAAGTACTCGCTCAAATGTCTTCGTTGTTATGAAATCACGTGCTTGCCCTTTATATAAGAAATCTGGTTATTAATCCTATCAAAACTTCAATCGATTATATTAATCGTTCAATCAATTGAATTTTCTGTGACTTAAAAGAAAATTCATCAAGTTCAGATCCTGAAAACAATTTACTAAAATCCTTTTTGAAATAGTTTTGTCAAAATATGAATTAACCTTATTTAAAACCTTTTAATAATTTGTTTAAGCAAAATCAATTTTGAAGCTTACTTTGAATTATGTATTATGCAGCTTATGATTTTAAACAAAAACTAAACCCTCTCTCTCACACACACAACCTAAGTCTAGACCAAAAGCCCATCAAGCTCTATGAGTCTTCAAGCAATCCACGTTGCTAGCTTTGATCCATTTGTAGACTCCATCCTTTTGTTGGTTTCATCAAATCATTTAGCAACTCTTGGTGCTAACAACATCTCCTTTTGCACTTGGCATAACACAGTCTTTTTCAATCTCCTCTTCAAACAAAGCACACATCAGAGTATGTCTAGCTTTAGCATTCAATTGATATTTATACTTTTATTCTTCAAACCATGTATTCCTTGGTAACAGCTTACCATTGGCATCAAGTAGAGAAGGAATGTAATTTGAATTATTCCCAACAAATCAATATTACACTATTCAAAAGACAATCATCTTGAGTTTCCATAATTCAAGCTTTTCACCATTGAACAAGGATAGATGATGAAGAGCTTGACATTTAATGTCCATACAGTCTAGCAAGATCGTTTCTCTTGTCTTGTTAAGAACTAATGACCGAGGTTGGTCTAATACCAACTGCCAGTACAACTAACTCTAAAAGGAAGGTTGAGTGGAGCCTTAGAATCTTTTCACAATGGATAAAATAGATTATTTGATGAACTCATCTAATAGATCATCTAACAGAGTAGTCTTAACATACTATTTAACAAGTAAAGAAACATATTTATATTGGTTCACCCCAAACCTAGGGTTATGCACATTTATCCCTTAAGCAACTACCTAATAAGTTCCACTAATAAAAAATTTAATTAAACAAATCTCTCTAAGTTACACAAGTTAACAAACCTTTTTAGGTTATTCCTTCTAAACCTCCTTTTGAGATTAAGGACTTTAGAAAATAACAAAAGAACACTCTCAAAAATAGCACAAATACGACTCACAAGGGTATAATTTTGCAAAGTGAAGAATTACAAGGTTTAACACTCATCCCGAAAGAGTAGAAGCTCAAAAGGTTGACAAGACATTCTCACTCTTATTTGCAACGAGATTATTTGCGTAGCTCATGCTGCTTGGTTTGCTTTTTCTTTATCTTCCATCTCAATCCCTTTATATAGCTTTTCGAGTCTAACCTAAGACTTAAAATAGTTAAGCTTGGGTTCTATATATCTTCATATGTTTATCTTTTTGAAATAGACACTCAATAAGGAATACTTGAATTTACAATCTTTCAATACATTTCAAATATGTTTTAGATAACAATTCAAATACATTCAAAATATAACACAAATATTTCCAAAATATCACAACTGAACAAATTCATGTAGAAAAGATAGATTTAAGGATATTCACAAAACCCAATGTCAAGTTCAAAATCCTTTCGTATCTATGAAACAAGTAAATTAAAATCTTTTTGTTTCCATAAAAATTCAAAATATTTGCAATATATCACAAAGATATTTACATGATATAACAATTGAACAAATTTGAGAAAAGATAGATTTCAAGATATTCACAAAAACAAAGTCAATTTAGTATCTTTTTGTTTCCATAAAGCATGCTGATTGAAATCTTTTTGTATTCATAACAATTCAAAGATATTTGTTTTTCACAATCATCTATATTTTAACCAAATTCGTTGAACATTCAACTAATCTATTAGACTATCTATCATGAATCAACTTTGTAGACATTTAGATGGTTTACTATATATTGAAGCTTCACAAAACACTGTTAGAACATTCAAATCAGGTATAACATATTTAGTTTCCTTCTATTATTGATGACTATCTTTGGCAAGTATACCAAGTCAAGAAGTAATATAGAGAATTAAGTACAAGTGTCGAATCCACAGGGAATGGTATTAATCGAGCCTCAGCTAGTGGAGTAGCTTAAGCGAAAAGCGTTTAAGGATTTAATGTAGAACAGATTGCAAACAGTACTGGGTTATGTAAAAATGAATAGTAAAACAGAGTATAAATGAAGCAATGGGGAAACTATCTTGAGATTGAACTCATTAACTCAACTATTTGTATTCCTAACCATAAATCATTAATAGCGCCCGTTTATCCCATGACTCTGCACAAATAAGATTCATTCAACCCGATTCCTCGTGATTTGAAATTCATAGGTTCTCTTGCATGATACTGTTATTCCCAACTTTCATGGAGGGTTAACCCACATTAAGTACAGTTGTTTCACGCAACCATTACAATGTAACTCATCCCTGGTGTTGCATTGTAATGGGTACTCTAAATAATTTCCAAACCTCAAAACTACTTTCCAGTTAATTTCAAGACTTTTAGTTCAAGCACAGTTGTGCAAAGGATTCAAGCATTAAGTTCACATAGAGAAGAAAGTTTGAATAACTCATACATTATCAAGATGAACAACAAGAATACAAAGTGTGAGGAAATTACATTCAATCCCAAAATAGATGAAAGTTAGTTACACATGGCAGCCATGAATACAAGAGAAATTCTTTTGCAGGGCACTATTGGTCACTGTAGCCGCCAGCCAGCTCTGTTTCCAGTGAAGATTCTTTCCTCTTTTATACCTCTGGCCAATTTTAGGTTATTTTGCTAGTAGGCCTTTAGTTACTTCTAGCTCAATCTGAAATTGATGCTTAAGCAATTTGTCACTAACAATACTTTTCTTCTCTTTTGTATTTCTTTCACAACTGCATTGTCTTTCCTTTCCAGCTCATCTTCTTCTCTGATTCATCTCAAATACTCTTGAAATTCTTTTCCTTATCCATTTGGGGTAATAATACATTCTCCATCAATTGCAAGGCAAAATATGAACATTAAATGCTTGCTCTCAACATTAAAGACATTAAATCATCCAAAAATTGTAGTTGAAAACACTAAAATATAGCCTTTATCAATTATCACCAAAAACTCAAACTTCATATATGATCTGTTGGTCATCAAACTGTCTAGTGGAGTAAAAACAGGATCTCAATAAACCATTTAGGGTTTTAACGCATAAATCAATGAGAAACTTTGTGTGCTAAAATAGGAAAGGCTAATGAAAAACTTGTGTTCATGTCTTGTTATGTGATTCCTATATCCATTATTCAATATCTTTAAGCCTTTTAAATTTCCTATATATCTAGTTAATTGTTAGCATGACTTGTGTATAAGAATTTATCTTTTCAGTATTTTTCATCTTTAATTTTTTTTCGTCTTAAAACTTAACTTTGATTTCAAGTTACTCTTTCAATCTATGTTCAAATTCTAGTTTTGAATTAAAACTTACATTTTATGCAATGCCTTTGTTCATAACAAACCTAAAAATAGTTTATGTGGTTAATGAATTTAAATAATCATTTGTTTTCATTTGAATTTAAATACAAAATCCACAAAGATGTACATGTAATGTTTTCATATATATACTTAAAAATTGAAAGTCTCGGATCTTTCTAGAAATTAATATACATATGTTGCCTTTGTGTGTTACATTAAATTTTATTACTTTACATAAATTTTTATTCCTAATAAATTATTGCAATTTTATTCATTTAAACTGACAACTTAACGATGACTAATTTAAACAAAAGGCATTTATAATTATTGTTTATTTGAAGTTTAAATAAAAAATTAAAATATGTTTTCACATGAAACAGTAATTTATTTATTTTTAATGCATTTCAGGTAATATTGTCGGAAAAGCTTGAAGGATTTCAAAGTGTTATTTTTGTTCATCAAGTGTACCATGGGATGTAGATATAAAATATGGAGTGTGGAAAGAATGTCATTGTAGTAGACTGGATGTACGAATTATAAAGGCCCGACAAATTTGAAATTTGGAAGCTCGTTTTTACCTATACATTTCAGGAGGGGTTGGTGAATCTCCTTTTGTAAAGATCCTCACTAACGAAGACATATCGAGCGATTTTCTTTGCAAGGGCTTTATCTGATATGGCTTCTCCTTGTGCCAAGGTTTTTAAGGCGTTGGCAATAGTAGTTCACCAGTCTTCTACCACTTCAACATTCAAACAACTTTTTTCTGATATGGTTGGACCATTTAGGGTTACCCTGGTACGATATCGAACCTTCCCTTGCCCTTACCTAGCGCTAGTTTTGACAACACATATGCTCGTTCATTCTTGGATCTGGGAATGTACTCAACCTTCACAGACTCAAAGTGGGAAAGGAAAGTCGTGAACTTTTGGTAGTATCTTATTAGGAGTAGATTCTTGACTTGAAAAGTGTCATTTATCTGCCCGACCGTCAGCTGGGAGTCGGTCAGACATACCAGTTACTTTGTTCCCATATCCTCAGCTAGGTGTAGGCATGCTATGATAGCTTCATACTCGCTTTGATTGTTGGAAGCTTTAAAGTTAAAGTGCAATGATTGCTCTATCTTTAGTTCAGTTGGGCCTTCCAACACTACTCCTACTTTCCATCCTTTATCGTTGGATGAGCCGTTTAGACACAGAGTCCACATGACCTGCTATTCCTGATGTGTTTCATGTTTTGATGCAAAGTCAGCCAAGCACTAAGCCTTGATAGGTCCCCTCGGTTCAAACGTCAATCCAAACTCTGAGAGTTCGACCGACCAAGATTTCATTCGTCGTGCCAGTTCAAGTTTTAAGAGAATCTTTCCAACTGGGTAGTCGATTTTGACCGTGACTGGGTCACTCTAGAAGTAAGGTCTGAGTCTTCAGGCGGTGTAAACGACTACTAGTACTGCTTTCTCGATCACTTGATATCTGGTTTCAAGATCTTGCAATGCTTCCCAACAAAATAAACTGGTTTCTACTAACGACTCTTTTTGAAACTGAGATGTACAACAACAACCTACTATTCGGAGTTGGCTTCTCCAAGATGGGTGTTAACGATACGGCCTCCTTTACCGCTTCAAAGGAATTTTCACACTCACTGCTCCATGTGAACTTATCGGCCTTCTTCAATGCATTTACCATCGATATGATTTTTTCTGCTATTCTAGGCAAAAAACGAGACAGATATGTTAATTTTCCAACAAGACTTTGTACCTCTTTCAAACACGAAGGACTTCGCATTGAAAATACTACAGAACACTTGTTGGGGTTGGCTTTTATTCCACTATGGGTAAGCATAAAGCCTAGGAACTTCCCTCCTGCTATCCCGAATACGCACTTTGTCGGGTTCAAATGCATGTCGAATCGTCGAAGTTGTCCGAACACCTCTTTCAGGTCGGTCAGATGCTGATCAAATGTCTCAGATTATGTTCCGGCCTATCTAATTCTTGAATACTCGATCCATCATCCTTTGGTAGGTGGCGCTTGCATTTTTTAGGCCGAAGGGCATCACTTGATAGCAATAGTTTGAGGTTTCTGTAATGAACGATGCCTTTCTCACAACCGCGTCATACATCGGATTTGATTGTAGCTAGAAAATGCATCCAGAATTTGTTATCGGCTGCTCCGTCTACTAACCGATCAATGTTGGGAAGTGGGTATGCGTCCTTTGGGCAGACTTTGTTTAAGTCTGTGTAGTCAACGCACATCCGCCACTTCCCGTTGCTCTTCTTTACCAATACCACATTAGCCAACCATGCGGTGGATTGTATTTCCCTGATGAACCCGGCGTCTAAGAACTTTTGTATCTCGATTTCTGCTGCTAATCTCTTCTCTTCGCCCATTCTTCTTTTCTTCTATGCCACCGGTCGAGCTTCCCTGCAAATGGACAGTTTGTGACACATCACTCGGGGATCAATCCCTAGCATGTCCTCGACCGTCCAGGTGAAGAGGTCTTTGTTATCCGTTAGCACTTGTTTAATCATTTTGGCTTCGCCGTCCGTCATGCCTACTCCTATACGGGTGTTCTGGTCGACCTCCGCTAGTTGCCACTCCACCACATCGTCCTTAGATTTCATTCAAATTTCATCATTTATCTTGGGGTCGAGCGAGGTCTATTAGTTCCACCATCCTATGATTGACTACTCGTTTGACCGTTGTCAAGGTTGGTGTTATTTGTAAGCTGGCTACATAACATTTGCGCGCTGCCTGCTGGTCGGCGTGTATTGTCGCCACTCCTTTTCGTTTTTACAGAAACTTCATGGTGAGGTTAGGGGTAGAAACTATGACACCCAATTTGTTCAACAACGGTCGTCCTAAGAGCGTGTTGTAGGATGTGTTAACATCAACTATGACATATCTGATTGAGATGGTTTTCTATCCTCGGTTGGATCCACCGAATTTGGTGTGCAAGTCCATATAACCTTTCGTGTCCATCCTTTCGCCTGAAAATCCCACTATCTGCTTGTCTAGAGGAAGTATGTCCTCTTCATCTAATCCCATCCTTTTAAAAGTTTTCCAGTAGAGGACGTTTACCGAACTTCCTTGATCGACCATCGTCTTCCTAACTTCACAGTTTGTCACATCAATGGTTATAACCATTGGGTCATCTTGTCGTGTATCGATACCCCTGAAATCTTGATCTGTGAATGTGATGTCCGGCATGTTTCATCGTTCCCTTCTACTAATCATATGTACGCTTTTGATCGCTCTATGGTGTCTCTTCCGGGCCGAGTGTGATGGACCACCGCCACAAAATCCACCTGATATGGTATTGACTACTCTCTTGTCAGTACCTTCTTGGTGCTTGGGACTTCTGTCTCTTGATCTGCCTTGTCGTCTCTCGTACTTCTAGGGCTTCTTGCCTTCCATTCGGGGCTTCTTTCTCTCGGGCTTCTTTCTCTACGACGCCAGTACGGTTTTCGCTCGCACCTTACTGTGTACCTTTGTAACTGCCGCTCTTGGATCAATTCTTCAATTTTGTCTCTTAAAGTTGTGCATTTCTCGGTATTGTGACCACGATTACGGTGATACTAGTAGTATTTACCCTGATCGACCCCGGGGGTGAAAGACGTCTATGGGGTTCCATAATCAGATTAGCGTTGAGGGCTTCTTCCAGAATTCGAGCGCGGCCGGTGTTCAGAGGTGTGTACCTTGTAAATTTTGAACTCGGGGTCCCTCTCTGGATTTCGGGGGATTATAATCTCGGTCGCTACGATCATTCTGTTTTCCCTGCTATTCAGCTCTAGCGAATTCTCTTAGCTCTTCGACCTGCATATATTTTGTCGCCCTCTGTCGTAGATCATCCATATCTGAAGTTGGATGCATAGCTAGGTTGTCGGCAAATGGTCCTAGCCAGAGTGTAGTGATCAGGTGATGTATAGCTACTTCCGGAATAAGTCTGCGGATTTTCAAAGCAACTTTGCCGAACCTGTCCATGAATGTTTTCAAAGATTCTTCCTTTTCTTGGCGGATGTTTACCAATGCAACAGACGTCATACGGTGCGGTTTGCTGGTTACAAATTATGCCACAAACTTAGCTTTTAGGGTTGCAAACGAGCTTATCGACGGTGGAGGAAGTCGGGTAAACGAAGAAGTATTGTTAACTAGGCACGATTTTAGTAAAAGTTGTGCTAGCTACACATGTCTTTAGGTTTTTTTGGTATTATACTCAAGTCGTGTTAGGATGACACGAATTCAGTTCAAAACATATTAAAGTGAAATCATGTTAGGATGACATAACTTTAGTATAATATGTTTTGGCACAACTTTAGTCTAATATGATTTGAACAACATGCATGTTGACAAAACTTCACCGATGAACGTCCGTTTTGTACAAAGTCAACTGAGTGACGTATGCGTCGATGTGCTTGTCTGAGTCTGTTGATCCGTAATAGCGGTCTAATACGGGATTATTCCAGTTGGGAGGTAACTCGGTTGCTAGTATTTAACCGATGAAGGGAAATTGCCCCGATGAATTAACAACTGTGATAAGTAAAGTTTCCTCCTGCCTGTCTCCTCGGCCTGTTTGTCGATGGGTCTCATTGCGGTCTTCCTGTCTCGAACCGCCTTCTCTCTGGTCTTGACGAACTTCTCATCGGACTTCCTGTGGGGAACCTTGCTCTTCGACCGAGACTTCTCTATTGCTTCGTTCCCCTTCGACCCTTTCGACTCTTTGCCTGAGCCTCTTATTCTCCTAGCGAAGCATATCCAATGCGCCGACATGGCACGTTCTATCTTCCTCTCGTAGTTTCCTCATCATCTCCAGTTTGCTCCTCATTTCAGCCAGCATCGCTGCCAAATCCTCCTGATTGTTTTGTTGGCCTCCATGATTTATGGTCGTCACCATTGTTGTCAGGCTAATCTTGACCCCACGGTGGGTGCCAAAAATGTTCTTGCAAGAGACTGGTTAGCTCCAACAACAACACTGCCTTCTTGTCTGTTATTGGTCACTCTAGATATTGCTCATTTCCTATTACTCCAATGCTCCAAGATCCACCGTCCCGGGAGAGGGGTCCTAGAGGCACTTCGACGCTCAAGTCAGTTTAAGGTTAGAGTGTGCAGGTGATTTAAATCAGAGTTTAGAAATACCTTATCAATAGTGAATAGACTCGTATTTATAAGCGTTATGATGAGCCTAGAGTGTTCAGGTCCATTTGATTTGGGCTTAGAGTGAAATCCAGTTTATTATGGTTTTGATTATATTAATATTTATTGTACTTACTTTCCGCGTATCTCGCGAATGGGGTTGCCACGTGTCAGGTGGTTGGTAGACCGTGTTCGTACTTGTGAAATAGCACATTGACATCCTAAAATACCGATTGTTATAGTTACCGACCACTCCAGGATGCTCGTCTCAGTCGGTCGAGTATGGACTTCGTAATGTATAGTGCAAATGTAATTGGTCGTGCATGGTCAATCATATAATATATAGTACAGCTTCTCTCTTTTCTTTTAACTCTCCAAGTGCAATGCACAACAGAAATGGAGGTGTAGGCGTCGGGGGAAGCAACAATAATGGCGGCTTGGCAATGGCAGCGATGCGTACATGAGAGAGGACATTTTAATCTTTTTTTCTCTTAATATGAAGGTGTATTTAGTAATTGTGGAAGTGCAAGAAGCAAAATTGTTTAAATAATGCACACTGATTCTAGAAATGTCACGCTAATAAATAAAGAAAACTCAAGCCGAGGAGAAAAGAAGATTTGAATGAACAATGAGAATGTGCGATTTACTCGTAAATAAGTCTTATTGGTATAAAGGTTAAACACATATAATAATATTATTAAACACATATTCAATTATTTTAATGAAGTTCAAACAAAACTAATAAACTTATTTTGTTTTTACTAAAACTATAATTTGTTTATTAAACTAAAATGAAATATATCTTTACTTGTGTATACGCTAATAATTCACCTAGTGACTTTTCAATAGGTATAACAATGACCACGCGTATGAGATGAGCAATTTATTTTCAATATTGATTTTCTACAGAAGCATCTTGGAGGTTTTAGATCCCAATTCCTAGAATGATAGGAGGGTGCAGCCGGTGCAGAACACAAGAATATTGACCTAGCTTGGAGAACATAATGCAAAGAAAATAAAACTAGAACCTTGGGAATAGTGCCAGAGAATTATGCCACGTATGTCATAAAGTAAATGAACAAGGAACAATCTAGCCACACAAAATAAAATGAATAAAATTTATCCTCAAAAGAATATGAATCAGGAAAGAGAGTTGTTTTCATGCACCAAAACCAGGAAAATGGCATTAGAAGTTACTGGTCGACGTTTATTGCGAGATGTGTTTCTCTTTTGTAGTTCCGATAGTAAATATCTTAATATGTGGCCAGTAGTTCAAGGCTGACACCTACTTTGCTGGCCATAGATCATGTAGCTCAGGTTTTTTTTTTTTTCTAACGTCATTTTCAATCATTCAATGTCTTCCTCTCCTCATACGTGATTTGTCATCACAACGATAAGACTTCACCACCAACCAACCAGGAGTGAAAGAGTTCACTCTAACCTTTTCATGCGATAGTAGTGAATAAATTTACTCACTGTAACAATTGATTCTGAATACAGAGGAGTTGACTGCAACAACTTGCACTTGATATTATATTTCACTTTTGCATTTAACAGTGCAATGCTTCTTTGTTTCTTCTTGGCTCATGAAATTTGGTTTCCTTTCATAAAGGGGCAGCTTCTACTTATATTTTTCCCCTCCACCTAGTTTCCAACATAGTCAGCATCACAAAAGCTTTGCATTCATAAAGTTTCCTTATACCTATAGCAAAACCAAGGTTAGACATTCAAATGTTCTTTCAAATATTTTGTTTCATAAATGTATATTCAATTTTCAGTTTGTTTGATCTACTAGGAAGAGCTTAAGTTCACCCATCATGTTCGTTGAACCCCTTTTATATATATTTTTTTTTACAAAGTCCTTACATAAAGGTTTGTTAGTAGCATCGAAATTTATATACCAACGTAAATTTGTATAATAAGGAAGTGACTTAAAGTCTTTGTGGAATGGAATGATACCAACTCTTAATTATATCAAAAAGTTTCACAGTAAGAGGGTAAGACATCTGTCAAGTACATACAAAATTATTAAACTAGAACATAAGTATTAAAAAAAAATGGCTTGATTAAACTAAGAGAAAGGATAAGTATTAAGAAAAAAAGAATGGCTTGATTAAAATAAGAGAGAGGTAAATTGATTTTAAAAACCATTTTTTAAAGAATTTACTTTATTGAAAATCTTTTTAGACTCGAAAACTGAATGTACTTATAAATGATATTAAACTTGATTCAAGAATTAGGTGTAAATAAATTAAAATAATATAAGAAAGAAAAGAAAGTACAAAGAGATTTGTATTAGTTCTGATTTTCAATCATCTTAGGATTGGGTATGACTGGGTAAGGAAAGAAGTTACTAAACAGTTTTTTAAGTATAGATGACACAAGTTGTTGGAGTACTTTGTTGCGAATGTTTCTATGATAATTTCTAAGGTCGAGGAGGGGATTGTGTTGATGGAGAAGTATTTGGTCATTGACCATGTTTGTCATGGTCGAGAAGAAAGTGAGTTAGATTTATTCTTCATGTATGAGACCTTTTTCATTGACGTCCATGTCCATCTTCCCTTCGACGAATTCATTATGGGGTGTTGCGCATCTTAAACGTGACACTTAGTCAACTTCACCCCAACTCTGCTGGTTACCTTCAATGTTTTCATCTATTGTGTGAAATGTTTGGTCTTACTCCCTCTCCTCAATCTTTCCTTCACTATTATAGTGCAAGGCCGAGTACCCCAGTTCGATGGGTGTCGTTGGTCAGCCAGTCCAGGATTGCTTTGTTTTCACCTTACACTATTTCCTACAAGCGCTTCAAGTCCGGCTTCTTCCGCGTTACCATAGAGGTGGCTAGTCAAAAGTATTTTTATTATGGTGATGTCCCAAAGTTCCCTTTTTAGTGGACGAGTAGCCCTGTACACTATCTGCACTGGCCGAGGTCTTCAATCATCGATGAGGATCAAGTGATTTTTAGTCTTTTTTATAGGCTTCCGAGGAGGTTACCTACTCGCAAACTTCTCAAACTTTTTGTTTGTAATCAACGCTAGGTTGATTTGAGTGGTATGTATACTTTTGTGCTCTCATGTTGTTCTCGTCCTTTAGCTTAAACAAACTTCGTTTGCATTGGTTGTAGGGATTATGGCTCAAGAAGGTGCTTTCGATATGTTGACGAAGTTGTAATTAGAGAAAGCGTAGAGAACCAAAGAGGCTACCGCCAAGGCCACCACCTCTCTTGCTGCTAAGACTCCGGTCTCTCATTTTTCTCAACAGGTTCCCCCTGTTACTCTTGCCCCTCCTCTGGCCGAAAAGAAACCAAATAAGAAGAAGAGCAAGGATAAGTCGAGATGCCATGACACTCTCCAGCGTTCCTCGAAGAGAGCCAAAACTTCAGTTGGGGATGTCAACTGTAGCCGAGGGAGTGAACTTGTCTCCCATGACTTGGAATTCCATAAGGGTGTGAATATTTCTCTCACCTTGGCCAAGAACGAAGTTTTAATGTCGTCTTACAAGGGGATATCATGACTAACTTGTTGGAGCTCCAAGCGTAGAAAATGGCCACTATTCACCTCTTGAGCCATGAGCTCTCAAAGGAGTCGGCCAAGGAACTTGAAGATTTGAAATTGAGATTGGCCGACTCCAGGGGTGCGTTGAAGAAAGCCTTGGAGGTTAAGTTTTCTCTGACTGACCAGGTTACCAGGCTCAAGGTCGAGCTCTCTGCTTTTGAATCTGATATATCGTAATTGAAGATGCGGTGTGGTGACTTGGAGAGGAAGGAAGAGGCGCTTATGGCCGAGATGTCCTAGCAGGGAAAGAAGTTTCGCGATACTATCCAAGAGCAGGACGAGTTCATAGCGGGAAGGGACGAGATGATTGCCAAGCTTGAGCAAGAAGTGGCTACCCTCAAGGATTATGTTTTAAATGTCGCTGAGGAGGAATTTAATCAAGTTGTCCGGTAGGTTGTCCTTCTGTATGGGGTATCTGCTGAAGATAATGAGTTTGATGTTAAAAAGGATGTCTACCAAGGTCAGCTCGTTCCTATTGACGATATGGCTAGCAAGGAGGCCGGTAGGGCGGATGGGGAGGAGGAAGATGGTGGTGGAGATGAAGAAGAGACCCTTGAGGGGGAGGAGGAAGAAAGGGCCTCAATCAGTGGTGGCTCAGATGAGGCCAAATAGTTGTCAATATTTCTATTTTCTTTGTATTGTAGGAGGTCACTTTTTGTTGTAACTTGACCTCCATAAAGACTCTGTAAAGCTTTTCCAAAATCAATGAAATTATTGTTTTGTCTAAGTGTTGGTCGTGCTCTTTTCTTTTCTCATGCTATGCTTTAGTTGAGTATCGTACGTGTTTCCACCTTTAGATGTGGTTTCTTGATAATATCCTTAGAGTTAGGGTTGAGGTGTTTCTCGGCCTCTATACAAATAATTTTAGATTGAGTTTTCAGGTAACGGTCGAGGAGTTTCTCGGCCTCTATACCAATCATTTTAGATTGGGTTTGCAAGTGAGGGTTGAGGTGTTTCTTGGCCTCTATACCAATGGTTTTAGATTGGGTTTCAAGTAAGGGCAGAGGTGCTTCTCGACCTCTACACCAATCGTTTTAAATTGGGTTTCCAAACAAGGATCGAGGTGTTTCTTGGTCTCTATACCAATTGTTTTAGATTGGGTTTGCAAGTGAGGGCCGAGGTGTTTCTTGGCCTCTATACCAATCATTTTAGATTGGGTTTCAAGTAAGGGCTAAGGTGTTTCTCGGCCCCTATACCAATCATTTTAGATTGGGTTTCAAAGCAAGGGCCGAGGTGTTTCTCGGCCCTTGTACCAATCGTTTTGGATAGGGTTTCCAAGCGAGGGCCGAGGTGTTTCTCAGCCTCTACACCAATCGTTTTAGATTGGGTTTTCAGGTGAGGGTCGAGGTATTTCTCGACCTCTATACCAATCGTTTTATATTGGGTTTCAAAGCAAGGGCCGAGGTGTTTCTCGACCTCTATACCAATTGTTTTAGATTGGGTTTCAAGTGAGGGCCAAGGTATTTCTCGGTCTCTGTACCAATTATTTTAGATTGGATTTCCAAGTGAGGGCCGAGCTGTTTCACGGCCTCTATACAAATCATTTTAGATTGGGTTTTCAAATGAGGGCCAAGGTGTTTCTCAGCCTCTATACCAATAGTTTTAGATTGGGTTTCAAACCAAGGGCCGAGGTGTTTCTTGACCTGTATACCAATCATTTTAGATTGGGTTTCAAGTGAAGGCCAAGGTGGTTCTCAACTTGTATACTAATCGTTTTAGATTGGTTTTTAAGTGAAGGCCGAGGTATTTCTTGGCCTGTATACCAATCATTTTAGATTGGGTTTTGTGTGTCGACGATTGATTACTTGTATTTTATTAGATAAGCTTAGTCTTTCGAACATGGCAAAATGACTGAATGATTTCATTTGATTAGAGCCTCGTTAAAACCTTCTCAGCCAAAAGCCTTCTTAAGAAAAACAAAAAGAGTTAGGATAAAGTGCTCAAAGTATAATAGATTCAAAATACAAACTAATTGTAATAGAATTTGAGGTGGGACGCATTCCACGTCCTTGGTATCATCTTTCCGGATAAGTGCTCTAGGTGATACATTCCGTTAGCTGCTACTTGCTGGATTCTTAATGGTCCTTCCCAGTTGGCTGAGAACTTATCATCTCCCTACCTTGCTTCACTTCTCATCCTCCACACCAAGTCTCCAGCATGAAAACTTCTCGGTCTTACGTTGGAGTTGTACTTTCTTTCTTCCCTTCTCTTGCTTGCTTCCTCCATCACCCGAGCTTTATCTCTTAATTCACAAATTAACTCTAAGCTAGCCATTAAGTAGAAGGCACTCTGTCGCTCAAGTCAGTATTCAATTATCAGAGGTTTATAGTACAAGTTAGGGTTGATTATAACATATCTTTCACTCTACTTACTATTCACTATTTATACTACCATATAGATGATTATTTATTTGCTTTCTATCAGGAGGAAGGTGTATAGTCCTTCCTATCAGAGGTATGATTGTTGTGTTGCACTCTATGTCAGGAGAAGGTGTAAGGTTCACTCAATCTGGCTTTTGTCAGATGGGATGCGCCTATCATTGGAATTTGTTCCTGTGTTAGAGGTCTGGTGCTTGTTCCAATGCATAGGAGATGAAGAGACTGGTCTATTAGATGTGATCGAACACTTGTCGACTTATGTGTTATCTGAAGTTCTTGGCTCATGGATATGGCCAACAACTTGTCGACTTGACCAGTTGTCAACCGCCATGTTCACATACGGTCGCATAGTACACTAGTCTTTCAAACTTGAATAGTTATAACACTATAAAAAACCTTATAAGTGAATGTTGTCGGCCATACTTTCTGATGGCCGTATAGTACAGTTTGTTTATGTTTGATTGATATGTTTATTTTGAAGTGTTATCTTATACATAACTATTGATTCAAATTTATTGGCACATTGAAATGCATAAAAAGAAGTTAAAATGATATTTATACCTATTTTTTGAACTTTCTTCTTGAGATAAAAAGTTATGATGCATGTTTGATTTTCATACTTATCAAGGCCAACTTTAATCGTTCTCTACGTCTATTTTTTTTTTGTATTTGATTTTTTTTTTTTTACTTGTGCTAAGCATCCTAAAAGATGTTAATCCTCGAAAGTAGTAATTCTACTTTCTTGGCCCAAAATCTTCTTGGAAATTCCTTTTTATGCATTTCTTCCTCTTTTATTTCTTTTCGACCTCTTTTACTTCTTGTTATATTCGATATTCATTTTAGCATATGTTAGTGACACTCCTTTCTTGCTGACCGCTAATTACAATTTACCCCATTTTTTTCCTTCTTTTATAGAATAGTAAAGGTCATTCTCTTTTTTCCCCAATATTTATCCATAATCAATCATCCCGCATCAGTTATCCTGAGATATTGATATCAATGTCCACATAATCAATTATAAACCATGCAAAACCGATTGTTTAGATACATTAAAGCAAATTTAGTACACTTCTGAGAACATGCATGTGCCAGCTGCAAATCTCATCTCACCTTCAACCAATAGAAAGTAACACTAGTGCAGCTCCCAGAACTTTCCTAGCCACTTCTTGGAAATCAACTCAAACTAATCATTACAATCCTCTGTAATCTTCTCATTTCCATCCTTTGTATGAGTTAAATGAACTGAAATAAACATTGGCTATAAGGTCTAAATTCACAAGAATTCATTGGTGGCAATCTCTGTTGACAGAATGAATGGAAACATAGACTTGGTTCTATTCAAGGATTTTAGAGTGCGACATAAGAAAAACGCTAAGTCCAGAAAACTTCTGGCAGTAACTAAGATTTATTTTAATTTAAATTTAGATTACACTGGCAGCAAATTTTGCACCGTACCTTTCATCTTTTGTGATTGCAATAATCCTCGTAATTGTTCAAGACTAGTTACACTGTGTACAAGTGACCAAATGGCGCCACTCAGGAGTGTGATGTAGAACAAATCAAAGTGCAAAATGCTGCTGGCAGTAACTCAAGGATTTATTTGAATTTATGGCTCTCAGCCAGTGTTTACAGTTACACGCAATTTACGAGTGAAGCCAATAACTCAAGCATGATTAAATTAAATTTACACTAACAGACTCGGAATGGTCCTATAACATATGCTCTTTCACAAGATTGACAACACTGACAACTCAGGATGGGAAAAATTTCCAAGCTGAAACTTGTCTTAGACAGGGACTGGTGTGGCTTCATCAAGAGCAAGGACTCCAGGAAGCTCTTTGCCTTCCAATAACTCCAAACTGGCACCACCACCAGTAGATATGTGGCTCATGACATTGGCAACTCCAACTTTCTCCACAGCTGCAACAGAATCTCCTCCTCCAATAATTGTGGTGACCCCGTTTTGACTGAGATCAGCTAGTTTCTTGGCAATAGCCTGAAAGAAGGGTACAAAATGCAAATTATGTAATGTGCACACATTTATTAGCCAAACAGAATAGATTATTCCTAAGCCGACATTTGAATCACCCCTAATCGGACACATCATTTTCATAAACGAAAAGCATATAGTTAACGGAGATGTACAAATCACATCACCAAAAATAACTCCTACTGCATATATTTACAGCTAACATGTTTGCTTTAACATTTAATTTGAACAGAACTCCTTATGAGTGTGTTCTCGCATACCTCTGTCCCAACAGCAAACTTGTCAAATTCAAACACTCCCATTGGTCCATTCCATATGATGGTTTGGGTAGTACCCAATGCTTCACTGAATGATTTAACAGAATCTGGACCAATATCCAATCCCATCCAGCCATCAGGGATGGCAGATGCTGGAACGACCTAAAAGGTTAACGAAGAAATTAAGTGGTAGCTGCAAATGATTCAGATTGAATAAAGAACAATATTACAAATATGTGTTTGCAATATTATTAACATTTTAAGAGATTTAAATTTGACCGATATCTTTAGCTAAAGAAGCTTAGAAATTAGAAAACAAACCTTGCTGTTTGCATCCGGAGCAAATTTGTCTGCAATCACCACATCACTTGGTAACAAGAGAGACACCCCCTTTTCCTTAGCTTTTGCAAGTAGTGATGTAGCAAGATCCAATTTATCTTCCTCTACAAGGGAAGATCCCACTGAAAGACCTTGTGCCTTGTAAAATGTGAAGATCATTCCTCCACCAAGAAGAAGGATGTCAACCTTTTCTAAAAGTGACTCAATCACTCCAATTTTAGATGAGACCTTGGAACCACCAACAATGGCAGCAAATGGTCTTTTAGGGTTTGATACTGCCCCAACAAGGTAATCAAGTTCCTAAAAAATGAACAATGCACGTGAAAATAGTTATTACAACATAATTTGATCAAATATACGTATAAATTTAAAAAAAAATAAAAAAAATCAACGATAACTTTTCATAGAAAAGTAATTGACGTTTTAGATAAAGTTATATTTTACATGAAGTGATCAAACTTATTAATTTATAAGATGATTCACAATGAAAATGGTAGTAATGTGGGATTGAGACTTTCAGAAGCTTTATTGAGAGTTTGCAGAATTTTAGAGTTAGCTGATAATAATTGATAAGTAAAAGCGAAGCCATTAACACACCTTTTGCAAGAGAAAACCAGCAACAGATGGCTTCAAGTATTTAGTAACCCCCTCTGTTGATGCATGTGCCCTATGAGCAGTACCGAATGCATCATTCACAAACAGATCTGCCAGAGAGGCAAGCTTTTTTGCATGCTCAGGATCATTCTTTTCTTCCTCCTTGTAAAACCTCACATTCTCTAGAAGAAGAACACCTCCTTCTGGAAGAGAACTCACCAACTTTTCCACTTCTGGGCCAATACTATCGTCAGCCTTGACAACCTGCAAGTTATCCATATCAAAACACAAGTCAAGAACATTGTCATAACCAATAAAACCTAAAAGATCTCTTTATACATATTCCTTAACGATCAACACATAAACATACCGGGGAACCAATGAGTTCAGAAAGCCGAGGTACAAGAGGCCCCAAGCTGTATTTGGGAGTGACACCCTTTGGTCGCCCCTGGAAATTACATAAAAAAATTGCAATAATTCAACTTACAAGTTCAATCATAATAGTTCACACAAATGTACTCTTAAACTTGCACAAGACAGCCTACATCTACATTACCAAAACTATAACAAAACCGAACATTTCTTCTGACTACAAATTTCACAATTATGACAGGAAATTTGTTTAACTAAGCAGCACCCTTTTGCTCCCAATATTTTTTAAGAAAATAACCACTTTCATAAGCATAGACCCAACACACAAAGCAAATAAATAAACTTCATAATTATAAAATATGATAAGGCAAATACAGCATAATTGGCAATAATTAAAGAATCCACGAAAACCCCCTGAATCCACATACCGAGTTGCTTAAAACCTGATCTTAGAAAAAATTTCAAAAACAAAAGCTCATTGAAGTATATAAATCACTTAAATTCCCTCAAAAAATTAGCACAAAGGTTATAACTTGCAGTGGCAGTTCCCTCACAATTATTGATATAGTGGGAAATTGGAGACAAATTGATGAATACCTCATTAAAGATTAGGTAAAATGGACCGTTTCGGCAATTCCTACGAAATGATTAAAAAATAGAAAATGCGAAAGGAATTCGGAAGATGAAGATGTCATCCGTCGAGAAAAATTCGTCATCACGAATTAACAATTCAAATATAAGAATCAGATCCTATATCACTCACAAACCATAAGCTTCAATTCAAAACATGAGTTTAATCTATTACAAAAGTCAACATAAGAACTTCAGACCAAGACTACTGGGTTCATCCACTAATTAGACTCATCCAATAAGTCATGTAACTAACAAAAAATTCATAAAAAGTATCTAATTACAAAAAATGTAGAAATAAATAAAAAAATAAAAAATTATTATTGTAGTCTCCAGTCTCCTTTTCTCATCCTTCATTCATGCACTCATCACAAATGCAGCTGCAATCAAGGAGACGAAGACACCAAAAAACCTTAAGGAGACCGAAACCATGGAGTAAGTATAAAACATGGTCCGAGATGCTACTTAAGTTTCTTCAGGTATTAAAAATTTTGGTCAGATAGAAGTAACTTCCGTAATGTATTGCTAAAGCTTCACGAAAATAGTAGCAGCACAAAACTTCAACAAGTACTACACGAGTGATTAACCAATCAGAATTGAGATTTCTCATCTATAGTCTCTCCAGACCCTTCTTTACATCCTTGTTACCCTGATCTAGAGATGGAACTCGAATTCTCTAATTCTAACCGAATAACAAATTTTGCGAGACTCATTCAATTTTGATGAGGAGGAACTTCTCACTATGTAGTTGTATCACTAAGAAGACAAAAGTGAACGTAGGAAAGAGAGAAGACAAACCAAGTGGCTAGAGAGGATGACTTTGGCGCCGTTTTGGATGAGGTATTGGATGGTGGGAATGGCGGCGCGGATTCTGGTGTCGTCGGTGATGTTCTGGTTGTCGTCGAGCGGGACGTTGAGGTCGGCCCTCACGAACACCTTCTTTCCTTTCAAGTCCGCCGCAGTCAGGTCGCCCACGCTCTTCTTCGCCATCGACACCACCCCTCTCGTGACCCTCCCGACCCTCACCGCCGCCACCCGCGCCGCCACATTCGCCGCCAGCAGCGGGTCGGCCGCCCTGAACCCCAGGCGGCGCGCGATCGGGCGGACGCGGAGGGAGGAGGAGAGCTGCACGCGAGAGGAAGAGGAGGCCGGGGTGGCGGAGTGGAGGAGAGAGAAAGTGGTGGGGGCTGCGGCTGAGGCCATTGTGGAGTGAGAGAAAGAGAGTGTTTGGTTTGAGTGAATGTGAGGAAAAAAACGAGTGCGAAAGAAGGGGTTTTTGTGAGTTGGAGTGAAGGGAGTGAGAGAAGAAAGATGTGGACGTGAAGTACAAAGAGGGAACGATTGGGTGTGGTGAGAGGATTTTGGATTTCTCTTATCGTTCAGGAGAGGTTCAAGATCTTCCTTTCTTTTTACTCCTATTTTATTCCACCCACTGCCTAGCCCATGTTTTCTCCTTCAAACAACACCATTAATTTCTCTTTGCAAATTCTTCTACTTCAACATTTACTTCTTTACTTCTAGTCTTATCAATCAAGACAAAACTGCATTTTAGTTCTATCTATTTTTCTGAAGTTTGATTTCAAGTTGAGATAAATTATTTTGGTTTCCTACATTTTTCCTTAGATTATTTTTAACTTAATCACATTTTAAACTCTCTTGGGAATCATGCAAATGAACAATAAAAGACCATTTTCTCCAACAGATACTGCAATGGGATTTCTTTTGAAGGGATAACAAGCATCATACCAAACATTAAAAAGAAAAAAGAAAAAAAAAAGATTAAAAGAGAAAGAGAGGTACGTGAAATGCAGTCTCAAGAGTCTCCTAGTGTTATTGGATGTGATTTTTTTTTTTCTTTCTTATTTCTCGTTATTTTATTCTTCTCTCCTACTTTTATGTATATTGCGTTTATAAAAACGAACTTTAGTTTATTTTTAGATCTTTGGCATTTTCATACTTTTTTTAAATCATTAATATTAACTATAATTAATTTACTATCTAAAAAATAAATGTTAATTGAGATAATTAGATTATTTTTAAGTATATAATTCAATTAAGTAACAATGTTATCCAATTTATTTGTTACGTCATCTGATCTTAATATTTGGCTTACTTCTTGTCACAAGTAGATATTGTAACACTAAAAAGGATATGGACAAAATAAATAATATATGTATATAGATAGATAGATGAATAACAAAATTTACAACAAAGAGATATTTAAACAAAATTTACAGCGAGATATTTAAACAACATAAGTAAGAGTCATACATTAATATTTCTAAGTTAAATGATACATGCCAAGTAAAATAAACTACTATAAGTAAAAATATTTATACAAATGATCGAAACAATATATAAGCATTTAAAATAAATGATAATGGTACAACTTTAAAGTTTTGTTTGAATTAGGAAGTAAACTTGAGTTGATATAAAATAGAAGTGTTTCAAAAGTTAGATTGTTTGCATTAAAAAAAATGGTGAGATCTGAATGAAAAGTCTATAAAATTTTTTTAGTAATGTGATAGATATAATAGATATTTTAATATATAAAATTAAAAAATTAAAAAATTACAAATTTATCTTTTTACTAAAAATAGTTAAAAATAAATTATAATTTATTTATTTAATGTAATTATAA
>Ga0123340_1000733_pt1 | contig 24084 bp, 19 predicted proteins | sample SirMexnodulemix_FD_89961 | JGI IMG/M metagenome (GOLD analysis project Ga0123340, IMG submission 89961) | Root nodule microbial communities of legume samples collected from Mexico - Siratro Mexico nodule mix | ecosystem: Host-associated > Plants > Roots > Nodule | place: Mexico: Nepantla...
TATATATATATATATATATGACTGAACTTTTTATTAGATTATACTTTTATTAAATTCTTATATATATAACGCCTGCACCGGAAAGTCTAGTTTACTGCAATTGTTAGAGAATAATTTAAGGTATCATCGGACAAGCAGCGCGGGCCGTGAGGCGCTTTCGCTCTAGCCGAGTTGCCTTGAATCATCGCTGGTAGTCCATACTTTTGTCGACCCAAGAAACTCTGCCAAACAGCATTAGAGAAGAGGTAAGACTAAAATCGTAGGGTACATGATCTCTATCCATTTTTGCGGTGGAATTATGGAATCAATTACAATTATGTTGTTCATTCATTTTTTCGCTTATTCAACAATAGGACAATCTATGATTTTGAGTGATATTTTCTGTCGTGTTTCTGATTTTCTTTCTCTATGCACTAAGCCATAGGTTTTTTACTCAGTTTATTAGGGTTTGTGTTCAGTTTGTGCACACAGTGACAGTATGTCAGCTAAAAGAGTTACGAAACCGTAAACCAAAGGCTATAGTAGCCCAGCCCAATTCTTATTTTTTATTTTAATTTAATTGTCTGATTTCCCATCATTGTTATATATATAACCTTCGTTTATCTTTGTTTACGTCAATACTTTTTGAGTTAGCTGTTTTACTCCTGTTTTTTCTAATAGTCCTTTCTCCGCTTTCCCCTTCAAGAGATTTTGTTGGGATGGTTGACTATTGACAAGAAGATAATAACGGGAAACAGCGCACATGGATTCCGGCGGCAATTCGTTACCATCTGGACCTGATGGTGTTAAGAGAAAGGTTTGCTATTTCTATGATCCAGAAGTCGGGAATTACTATTATGGTCAAGGTCACCCTATGAAGCCACATCGTATACGGATGACACATGCTCTTCTTGCTCATTATGGATTGCTTCAGCACATGCAGGTCCATAAGCCATTTCCTGCTAGAGATCGGGACCTTTGTCGTTTTCACGCTGATGATTATGTTGCATTCCTTCGAAGCATAACTCCTGAAACACAGCAGGATCATCTGAGGCAACTCAAACGCTTTAATGTTGGTGAAGATTGTCCTGTTTTTGATGGCCTCTACTCTTTCTGTCAAACTTATGCAGGGGGATCAGTTGGGGGTGCTGTCAAGTTAAATCATGACCAATGTGATATTGCTGTCAACTGGGCTGGTGGGTTGCATCATGCTAAGAAGTGTGAGGCTTCTGGATTTTGCTATGTTAATGATATAGTCCTCGCAATCTTAGAACTTCTTAAACAACATGAGGTTTGTGTAACCATGCATTTCCTTCTGGTTTTCGTTTATTGTTGTGCTTTAGAGGTATATTGATTTCGTGGACATGTGCATTTTTTACACTTTATATATTCTTAAGGATTTTTGCAGGGAATTAGCACTACTGAATAGTGATGGGCATAGCTCAAATTTGTAGGCTATTCGAGTTTTTACATGATATTCTTTTCTTTTGGATCCTAAGAGAATTCTTCCAACACTAAATTTAGTCGGACATGAGCCCCTTAAACGTTCTATATCATCTTGAGAAGCTTTGGTTGTAAACTCCTGATGTCAGATGTTGATAGGAACCATGACTTTGTTTGGTTGGAGGAGGATCAGTTTCTGAATCATAGTCCAAGTAATCAAGCCATCTAGAAGGTGTACTCTAGAAAGAACAAAATGGCTTCAGGAACTGCCATTTGGATCTTGGGATTTCACAGCTTAATCTGTTGAGAAGTGTTGTTAATTGTTATTATTATTGGTTACATTCCAGGATTAACATTTCTGAAATACACTGGAATTTATTCCTTAATGCATATAAACAAAAGTAAGTTTGTTCACTCTAATTTTATTCCAATAGAAAAGATTCCTCCATATATAATTGTAAACGACACACCATTAAAATAGTACGCATGTCTACCAGAAAGGCACCAGGGGTTATTTGTCATCGCAAAGTACTTGGTAAACTCAAAGGCGAGTTTTATCACATAGTTGTATGTCTAGCTATACTATATGATAGTGAATGGTAAGATGGATGTGTTATTAAGAATGAAAAAAAATATAAAATTGCTATATATGAAAAAAAAGAGAAAAGATTGATGAAACACCAATTGAGGAAAACATTACAAAAGCCTGATTGAGGTGGGTTGGATATGTACAAGATTACATGATTGCTAGTCCTGTGAAGAAAAGGACAAGGAGATGAACAAAGACTTTGGAAAAAGATACTATCAAGGTAGATCTTGAGCTAAATAATATTTCAAAAGCTTTGATTTTTAACCATGCCAAATAACATGAAATCCATGTAGTTGAACTCACCTAGTGGTATATTGCTTTGTTGTTTTTGTAATCCTATAATCTACAACTTTGTCGCAATTGAGGTGGTCACAAATAAGGGCATTAAAATGGAAATTTTCTTTAGTCAATTAAGACTTAAGTTGTGAAGTATCCTTATTGTTTGAAGAAGGCTTGAATATTAAAAATATCTAGGACTAGTCAATTTAGGGAAGTAGTTTAGCATCTCTTGTGATTGCATTGCAAAATGAAGTTTAGACTTCAAAGGAGGTCTTTTATTTTAACCTTCATTTCTTTCATGATGGCTACTTAGCATTAATTCAGAGGTGATATGCTGTCTATGCAAGTCCCTATGTGGCCTCAAGAAATCACTTCGTGCATGGTTTGGGCGTTTTCAGATTGTCATCCAGCAATTTGGAATGATACAAAGTGATGTAGATCATTCTCTATTTTGTTGTCATTCTCTCCAAGGATATACATATCCCATTATATATGTAAACGACATTGTTATTACTAGTAGTGACATGGAGGGTATTGTACAACTAAACCAATATCTTGCTAAAGAGTTCAACTCAAGAGATCTTGGTCACTTGGTATCTTGGTATAGAAGTAGCACAATCCAATGTTGATTTGGTCATATCTCAAAGAAAATATGCTCTCAACATTTTGAAAGAAATAGGAATGATACATGCATGCTAAGCATGTGGACATACCATTGATGTCACCCGCAACACATTGGAGTGCAGTTGTACAAATCCTAAAGTATATTATGGAGTCTCTTGAAAAAGGCTTCATTTATGAAAGGTAAGGGAAATCCTCAAATTGTTAGGTATTCTGACGCTGAATGGGTAGGATCACCAAGTGATAAACAATCCGTGACAGGGTACTATGTTATTTTTTAAGGTAATTTAATATCGTGGAAAAGTAATAACAAATGTTGTGCCAATATCAAGTGCAGAAGCATAATACAAGGTGATGACATTAGTCACTTGTGATCACATATGGCTAATACAACTCCTTGAAGAGCTTAAATTTGAAGAAAGTTCTCAAATGCACCTTGTATGCAACAACTAGGCAGCCTTACACAGTGCTTCTAATCCTATGTTTTATGAGATGACCAAACATAGGTGGATTGTCATTTCATAAGAGAAAAATTGGAGTCTTGAGACATTACCACTAGATTTGTCAACTCTAATGAACAGTTGTCTAACATATTCACCAAGTCTCTAAGAGGATAGATAAAGAGTTGATCTTATATAATCAAGAATATCTAGATTATATATGTATTATTAAGAATGTTTTTATTTATCCCTATCATATATTTGTTATAGAATATATCATATCTCCTCTATTTATTGTATTTATTTATTTTTCTTATTATAATCTCCTCTATTTATTGTATTTTTTTTTTCTTATTATAAATGAAGCACTCATGCTGACTCAGAAACACAGGATTTCAGCTCAATGTTTCTATCTTCTCTAGAGTTTTCCATAAAGAAATAGTTGGGTGTGGGGTTTGCTTTAGGAGACATTTTAAGGGCAGAAAGGAGGAAGAATATGTGTTTTACACTTCTTTCTACTCTTCTACTCATCCAAACATGCAGAGAGAATTGTTTTCATCTCTTCCTTTATAATTTCACTTCATTTCTTTCTTTATGTCTCTTTCCTTCTTTCCTCATCCCAACACAGTGTACGAGTCTTATGAATTCTGGTCATAAAGAGTAGAACGTAATATATGTGAAAAGGTTACATACTATGGTAGTGAATTTTTGGTCAATGATATTATATTGGGCATGGCAGATTTACATTGTCAGTCTCAATTCAATTGCTGATAATTCCAACATAACTGGATTTTCAAGGGTTTCAACAGGTTGCAGTAAAGTATAATTTGAGGGTTAAAATATAAGATTTTAAACATATTTAAATTTGATCTTGAGGGTAACTTGTAAAATGTTACAAGTCTGAACTTCTCAAATTTCTCATATCACAAACTTGTGCCTCTTTCTGATTTCAAATGCTTATATTACATTTGTTGCAGCGTGTTCTATATGTGGATATTGATATTCACCATGGAGATGGTGTGGAGGAAGCATTCTATACTACTGACAGAGTCATGACTGTTTCTTTTCATAAATTCGGAGACTATTTTCCTGGTACTGGGGATGTACGTGATGTTGGATATGGAAAAGGAAAATACTACTCTCTTAATGTTCCACTTGATGATGGCATTGATGATGAGAGTTATCATTTCTTGTTCAAACCAATAATTGGCAAAGTAATGGAAGTGTTCAGGCCTGGTGCAGTAGTTCTCCAGTGCGGTGCTGATTCTTTATCTGGAGACCGATTGGGATGTTTCAATCTTTCAATTAGGGGACATGCAGAGTGTGTCAGATACATGAGATCATTCAACGTGCCCCTCTTGCTACTAGGTGGTGGTGGCTACACCATTCGGAATGTTGCTCGATGTTGGTGCTATGAGGTAGAATGTTGTTTAAATTGACAATTTCTCCCATTTATTTATTATATGGTCATTAATCATAAAAAACAATTAAAAAGGTAGCATGGTTATCGCATCTGAGCGGGGTGCCACAACCCAAAAGTGGGATTATTGTCATAAATTCCAGTATTTTCTCAATCTTTAAATTTTAATTATAAAAAATACTGCACATGAAGTAACTTGTTCAGTAACAGTAATGATGTTGGAAGGGTCAAAGTACTTGAGTATTGTTTCATTTTGCTTGTCTTGAACTATAAAATATAAATTAAGATTTCCTGAAGTGTCTTAGTATTCTGTGAGATATAACTTGTAGTTGTTGTTTCTCGCTTCTCAACTTGTTTGTCTTGTTTTAGTAGTTATATGTTACTTGATTAATTCTTTTGTATAGAAATTCATCCAAATACATTAAATTATTCATGATATATGTTAAGGCAGACAGGAGTTGCTCTTGGAATAGAAGTTGATGACAAAATGCCACAACATGAGTATTATGAATATTTTGGTCCAGATTATACCCTTCATGTTGCCCCAAGTAACATGGAAAACAAGAATTCCCGTCATTTACTTGAAGAAATTCAATCTAAGCTACTTGAGAATCTTTCCAAGCTGCAGCATGCTCCTAGTGTCCAATTTCAGGAAAGACCTCCGGATTCTGATCTTGGAGAGGTAAACTTCTGTCACTGATTTTACTGCATTTTCCCCAATTAGCTCTTTTTGAAGGATTTCTTTTAATGGTGTTAAATAAATGTATGTATTTTATATTATTATGTGTCTTGTGGGTCCATCTATCTTTTTCTGCTGTGGCTGTTTGGGCAGGTGCAACAGTCTGCACTCCTGCCATCATGATGTACCTTTTTTGACTGTTGTCATGTGTGTGTGTGTTTCAGCTTACTGAAAAACTCAACGTTTTCTCCCTTAAAACTTCAAATTTAAGTTGGTATCAAAGTGGGTTCAGATCCTGCTCTGCTATTTCAGTCACTCTTTGTCGCTGATGCACTAACCACAACCATCTGCTGTTGGCCACCGCCCTCTGTTGTCAACTACCATCACCTGCCGTTAGCCATTACCACGTGTTTTTGTGACTACCAGTGACTTAATTTCCTCAAACAAATTTTAGCTCAGATTGACAAGAGTGGAAGGTGAAAATTGATAATGAACGATTCCTGAATAAGGGAAAAGACAATGTAACAGTGTCTCGAGGTTCAAATAACCAGTACAACCCTCAATGGAAATTTAGCAACAAGGTTTTTTTCTACGAATTTAGAAAAATTAGTGAATCCGGTGAAAACAATTGATCAAGAAATTATGCTCACAACAGCATGTCCTGTGTCAACAGGGAAAAGGAACAGATGAGGAGATAGTGAGAGAAAGAGAGATAACAAAATTTGTCAGAGGAGAGAATAAGGGAGAGAAATTCACCAAGCACTCATTGGTTACCAAGCATAACCAACCATTCTCCTATTTGATGCTCGCTTCCTTTGGCTCCTCTGTGGACCCGTGACTTAAGGATCTTCTACCACTTGTCCTCTTTGTGTAACAAACCCATTAGTCTGATAATGCTGTGATATCTCATTATTTAGGCTCATATCTTCGTTAGTACTGCTGTTAATATATTGCTCCCTTACATTACCCTCCCCTTTAGCCTCAACCTTGCCCTCAAGGTTGAATGAAGGGTACTCTTTGAGAAACTCAACAGTTGTTTCCCAAGTTGTAGTAGCTCCTTGGTCTGGCCCCCATTGCACCAGAATTTGTTCCATTTCTTTGCCTTGATGCAACACTGTTCTGCTTCCCAAGATGGCATATGGGTCTATAATTAGTCCTTCTGGAACTGTTTTTAGAGGCCAGGGTAGATAATGACCCTGATGCTCACCCTTGAATTTTTTTTAAGACAGATACATGAAAAGCATTATGTATTTTTGCCTCCTCTGGTAACTAAAGCTTATAAGCTATATCACTCAATTTCTTGATGATTCTAAATGGGCCAAAGTATCTTAACCCAAGCTTTTGATGCCTTCTAAGAGCCACATAATGCTGTCTATAGGGCTGGAGTTTAACCAATACTAGATCACCTTCTTCAAGCTCCATGTGTCTTCTGTTTTTGTCTGCATATAATTTCATAAACTCCTGTGACCTTGCCATGTTCTTCTTTAAGTCATCTAATAACCTATCCCTTGCAAGGAACATTTCTTGAAGAGTTTGCTCATCTTGTGAAGAGTATTCATAACGCACCATTGTAGGAGGATCCCTACCATATAAAGCCTTAAAAAGGAGACATTTGAATGCTTTTATGGCAAGATTTATTGTACCAATACTCAGCCCAAGGCAATATACGCAATCAACTCTTTGGATTATCATAACAAAAACACCGTAAGTACATTTCGAGGGTTTTGTTCAACATTTCACTTTGACCATCCATTAGAGGATAATAAGCAGAGCTCATGGCAAGTTTAGTACCATGGAGTTTAAAAAGTTGTTGCCAAAACCTGCTAATGAATATTTTGTCTCGGTCAAACACAATAGATTTCGGGAAACCATGAAGTTTTACAATGTTTTGCACAAAATTTTCTGCTACATATCTGCTATCAAAGTCATGTTTCAGAGGTACAAAATGAGCATATTTTGTAAGGCGATCAACAACTACCATAATCATAGAGAAGCCTCTGGCTGGAGGCAAGGAAACTATGAAATCCATGCTAATATCCTCCCAAACTTGGACAGGAATTGGCAAAGGATGCAACAATCCATCAGGTAATTTAGTCTCGGTCTTTGCTTGTTGGCAAATCGCACAACTCAATACATGCTCTCTGATCTGGCTTTGCATGTGTGGCCAATAAAAATTGGATGAAATTCTGTCCAATGTTTTGGCAATAATGGAAATAAGGTTGTTGTTTTGGGGAATCACTACTCTTTCCTTCCACAAAAGAATGCCATTTCTGCAAGAATAATTGTTATGATAGAGACCTTCACTGCTGCATTGACGTAAGATTGTGCTCAGCTGAGTGTCCTTGGCAATATTAGATCACAACACCTCCAACCAATGTGATTTTAGGCTAGACCAAGCTCCAAAAAAAAAAAAAAGCAAGAGCATTGGCAGCGACATTATCGTGACCGGTTTGTATTGTATTTGAAAGTTGTAGCCCAACAATTTATTGAGTGTGTAATTTCTAGTCCATTAGAGCCTTCAAACTTTGCTGATCAGTGCGGATTATGAATGTGTTGCCCAATAAGTAATGCCTAAACTTGGCAATTGCTTCAGTTATGGCAAAAAAACTCTCGGATATAAGTAGACTTCTTTTGCATAGTAGGAGATAAATTTTTTGAAAAGTAAGCTATAGGATGCTTGCCCTGAGATAAGACTGCCCCAATACCACTCCCGGATGCATCTGTTTCTAGTTCAAAGGGCAAATCAAAATTGGGCAGGGCCAACACTGGTTCCAAAGTTATTGCAGCCTTTAAATTCAGAAATGCGGAAGTGGCCTCTTCATTCTACTGGAACGCCTCTTTTTTTAATAAATCAGTCAAGGGAGCAGTAAGGGAAACATAACTCTTGATGAATCTGCGATAGTACCCAGTAAGGCCTAAAAAAGCATGTAATTGCTTAATATTCATGGGCTATGGCCAATCCAACACAACTTGAATCTTGCCTCTTTCCATGTGAACACCCCCTCCTGATATAGTGTGGCTTAAGTAATCAATTTCCGTGGTCCCAAAAAGGCATTTAGAGAATTTGGCATAAAGAGACTCCTTTTGTAGGACTTGCAAAACAGTTTCTAAGTGCTTAAGATGCAACTACCATGAAGGACTGTAAATGAGTATATCATAAAAAAAGCCAACACAAATTTCCTTAAGTAAGGTTTAAACACATCATTCATGAGTGATTGAAAAGTAGCCGGTGCATTAGTTAACCCAAATGGCATTACAAGTCATTCGTAATGCCCTTGGTGGGTTCTAAAGGCTGTCTTGTGGCGATCCTCAGGTTTCACCAATATTTGGTGATAGCCGGATCAAAGATCAAGTTTAAAGAACATTGTAGCACCATATAATTCATCTAGGAGTTCATCCACCGTGGGGATTGGAAAACTATCCTTCACCGTTATGTTATTCAAAGCCCTATAATCAATGCAAAACCGCCATGTTCCATCTTTTTTCCTAACTAAGAGAATAGGAGAAGAGAATGGACTCTTACTTGGTTGTATGATTCCTTCTTTCAACATTTGATCTATCATCAATTCAATCTGCTCCTTTTTGCTATGAGGGTACCGATAAGGTCTCACTTTGACTAGAGCAGCCCTTTGCACCAAGGGAATGGAATGGTTGTGGTCTCGATGTGGTGGAAGCCCTGATGGTGTAGAAAACACCGAAGCATAATTTCTCAGAAGCTCCGCTAATGTAGGGTCCATATTGGCCAGCGGTAAGAATGAGTTTAGTTACTCTTCCTCCTTTTGTTGTACTTGTATAACATAAGTCTCTACTCTAGCATCAATGTGCACTAAACATTTGATATGATTGTATTGAGCTTGGGCCGGCATTCGAGCATTTTCACCAAAAATAGTAACAAAGGCACCCTCATGCAAGAATCGAATAAATGAATTCTGATAATCCACAATGTGAGCACCTAATTGCTTAAGCCATGTAGTACCGATAACCTTATCACCCCCTGCAACATTAACAACATACACCTCAGGAATCTACACTGTGTAACCTTGCATGGTAACTTTTATTGAAGGAATATATCCGTCTGCTGTCATTAGTTCAAAGTTTCCCACCATTACGCGAAACCCCGGAGCTGGTTGCATGGTTAGATTGAGGAACTTAGCAATTCTGGGTTGAAGGAAACTGTCTGAACTCCCACCATCAATGAGGGCGTGAATGTCCATGCCATTTATTTGTGCTCTGACCCGAATGGTAGCTGGACCACTAGTGTCATACATTGCATTAAAAGACATGATCGAGTTGATGTAATTCACCACTGTCCTCGGGTTGTTGTTCAAGGGTTTCTGATTGTAAGAGATCACTATCATTCCCAATTTTAAGTTGATAAAGCATGAAGTGTCTATTGGGACATTTGTGGTTAGGTGAATATTTGTCATCATGCCAAAAGCAAATTCCCTGCTCCCGACGTTTCTGTTGTTCAGTTGGTGACATTCTTTTGATTGGGTTTTTTGTGGTTAATGGTTGTTGGTTTGGTGTAGGAAGCAGGGGTGGTAGTGTGGAGGTGAATGGAGGTCGTGGAGGCACTGTGGTTCGAAGTGTGGGTTGTGGAGGACGGTATTGGCTGGGACCAATCGTGATTTTAGTGTTGGTGTTACATTTATCCTCAAACAATCGAGCCAAGCTAACAACACTCATTAAAGACGGAGGGCATCTGGATTTTACTTCGCGCTTAATCTCCGAATGTAGCCCGCTAATAAAACAGTCACGAAGTGCATCATGGGGCTCGATATTAGTATGATTTGCTAATGATATGAACTCAGTATAATAATCTGCAATTGATCCACTTTGATGAAGTTTAAATAGTAGCTTCCGAGGTGATTCATACAAAGACGGTCCGAATTCAATCTCGAATTGATCCCAGGAACAGAATGGGGTATGACGCTGGGACATATGAAACTAGGGTATTGCCATGCCCTGCATATGAAAAGCAGCAATGCTCAATTGTTCTTCCTCTGGAACTCGACACAGTTCAAAGTATTGATCCATGGAAAAAATCCACCCAAGGGCGTCATGACCATTAAACTTTGGGACTTCATAGTTCGATCGTCTAGCCACAAACGAAGAACGAAAATGGGTGCTAGGGGTACTGCCTGAGTTCTCGCCATGGACCTGTTTCTGGTGTGGTCGAGAATGAAAGCACCAAAATGGAAGGTGAAAATTGATAATGAACGATTAGGAATGATTACTAAATAAGGGAAAATACAATGTAACAGTGTCTCAAGGTTCAAATAACCAGTACAATCCTTAATGGAAATTCAGCAACAAGGTTTCTTTCTACGAATTTAGAAAAATTAGTGAATCTGGTGAAAACAATTGATGAGGAAATTATGCTCACAGCAGCATGTCTTGCGTCAAAAGGAGAAAGGAACAGATGAGGAGACAGTGAGAGAGAGATAACAGAATTTGTCAGAGGAGAGAATAAGGGAGAGAAATTCACTAGGCACTCATTGGTTACCAAGCATAACCAACCATTCTCTTATTTGATGCTCGCTTCCTTTGGCTCCTCCGTGGACTCGTGACTTGAGGATCTTCTGTCACCTGTCCTCTTTGTGTAACAAACCCATTAGTCTCATAATGCTGTGATATCTCATTATTTGGGCTCATATCTTCATTAATACTGCTGTTAATATTTTGCTCCCTTGCAAAGAGATTCATAATTGAGAAGATCTTCAATAATCACATATTACTCTTGTTCTAAGATTGGATCACCACTGAAATTCAACGAATCAACCAAAATAAATTCTCGATTGATCTATCACCTTTCTCCATATTCCTAAGCTCAATTCATAGTTGAATGGCCTGGCGCTAGTTTTCAAATTGAAGTTTGTGAATCTTATCCCGTAGTTGAAACAAGTGCTTGCAACCAATTTCTCTAAGAGTGGAGCAAGCTAGGATTGCAACTCATAAGGTGGTAGTTGAGTTTAGGGGTTAGAGTTTAGTAGATGATCTTCAAGTTCCTAGGCATGTTAAGTTGGATTCTTGAAAAAGGGAGAAATTGCAAGGGTATCCAGGGCCAATAACAAATTAGTGGAGACAGTGTACTTTAATCACTTGACTTGTTTCCAGACAAGAAAGATTTTCAAAGACCACATAGATGATTAGTAGTGCAGGCGGGAATAGAGTTTGTAATTCACGGTGAATGAAATTGAGACGGAAATGGAGTTGGTCCTCATCGTTTTTAGGTGGCACAAACTGGGAAAAAAGATCTGGTCAGAGAGAAGTTGGAATTTCATATTTTCCAGCGTATTGAGAGTCATAAAAGTAGCATCTCAAGCTCTAGATAACACAATAGATTTTGAATATTGTGGAGAGTACAAAGAAAATAAACTAAAAGTATAGAGAATTATTCAACTGAAATAGATGTAGAGTAGATTTCTATACAAAGTGTAGACTCTAAGAAGGGTCTTGAGGAAGCCAATGACAGTACTGACTCAGAAGTAATGTGATTCAATATTAACTATACTAACAGAGTTACAGTTTGAGAGAAAGAAATCACATACTACAGAGACTAGGAAAGTACTGAACAACCAAATAATATGAGTGGATTGTATACACTAACACCATATTGACTAGAGATTGGTGACTGATAAGATAAAGCTTAGGCGCCCTAAACTCATCCTAACTAAATTTTGATTTCATCCTACTATTCATGCTCATTTCCAAATACTCACATTCACATGCTTACAATTTTACAGGCAGATGAAGATCATGACAATGGAGATGAGACATGGGATCCAGATTCTGACATGGATGTTGATGTTGAACGGTATTTTAATTTATACTCAATTTATTTCTTATGATTAAATATCGCATGATCATGTGCTCAATGTGTTGCCTCATTTATCAGTGAGCTTGTACCAAGCAAAGTAAAGAAAGAAATAGTCGAACCGCAACTCAATGATTTGGTACGTGTCTCTCTTGGTTTTTGAAAATTTAAACAAATTCTTAATATTTTCATTCGTCTCGAGACTAGTGGTTAAACATGTTATATAATTTTAGAAGTTGTATAAATATCTACTTGTATTAGCAATATTTTCAGACACCGTAAATGACATGAGCTGGGTAGCTACATCAACCTGTAATAAAAGGATGCGTAGTTGCTCATGGCTTCACACTGACACAAAGACTAAAAGAATAACGAAAGACTAAGAGTTCAGAGCACACAAATATTATGATGTGTGTCTTGGTACCTAGGATAATTTACAAGGTTGTCTAACCCTAAGTTTATAATATTTGAACTTGGGTTTTCTCTTTATGACCCACTCTCAAAATGTCCCCTTAGGTCAAGTAGCGAAAGCAATAATGGCAGAGTGCACGTAGCCCTCATTGTTGTAAAGTGGAGAGTGCAAGCCATGTGTCTCTTGCTTAAGTGCCCTCATGATTTGCTTAAGAAAGAGTACCTCGCCTTAACACTTGAGTGAGTAGCAGTCGCTTGCTTGATCGAGTAGCACTGGCTTCAATTGCTTTAGTAAGTAGCACTTGCTCAGACTGCTTAAGCGAGGATCTTGGGTTCCTACTTTTGGACCAAAAGCTTCTCCTTTTTCTGAAAAAAAAAAAAACAAAACTTAAAATCATAAAAAATATAATTTAAAGTTGAACTAAAAACTACTAAAAATATATCATGATATAACGATGAGTGTCTAAATACAAGTTGAAAATAGGGTCAAAAGATACCAATATTTGGCACTTATGAATCTCCACCTTTGAGCACTTCATCACATCATTCGAGATCTTCTTGATACAATGACCTATTCTTCCTTAGTGGTTATTCACTCCCATAGTGGGACACAAGAAAATCTACTATCAATTGGTTTATGTTCTAGGTGATTCTCTATTTGTTGGTGTATATTCTTGGCACTGAAGTAGAGTACTGCACCTTGTTTGTTGCTTGCTTTGAGATAATTTTGTTGCATGTTGTCTTTATAAAACTTGGTTTTACTCAAGCTCAACCAAAGACATTACATGTTGAGTTATAAAAAGATATTGTAGATTTACAAGGAGACGTTACCAATCATAATAATTGTAATTATGACAATTAAGATACCGTAGGATCCTCTAAGAGATTTTGTGATCATTATTCTAGGGTAGTTGATATCTGTATATAATTTCTTCTATTGGTTTACTATCAATTTGAATTGTATCATTTTTCTTCTCTTAAGTGTTAAAGTAATTTCAAGTTGGTAACAGAGTTCTTGATCTTGGGGACTTTGCTTCTGCATTTAAATCCTAGTCACCTTAGTTGTGGTTCTTTCTCTTTTTTATGCATCCTCCTTATTTCTTCAGTTGCCTAAAGTGCTCTCAATATGTGGACGTGGCAATATTTCTCTTGTGCCATCTCTCACTCTTAAAGATCTCCTTCATGTCCCAAAACTTTCCAATAGCCTTGTTTTTGTTCACAAATTGTTCTGTAACACTCTTTCCCTCGTTGTGTTTTTCAAGATCTTGCTATGGGGAGGACGATTGGAACTTTTAAGGAACATGGAGGGTTATATTCTCTCCAAGGCTTGGGAACCAAGAGTAGTGTCAATAAAGAAATTATTGCCTCTTTCCTTCAATCATGCACTACTTATGAGTCCTTTCGAATTTGACTTCTTCATTGTTGTCTTGGACATTTGGTGTTTTATATTCTTAAGTCCATGTTTTCTTCTTTACTTTCGAAAGAGTTTGTTAGGTCATTCAAGCGTGATGTATCTCAATTTGCAAAGCACCATCATGTCACCTATTCTCCTAGTGATACAAAAAGTGTTAATCCTTTTTATTTGATCCACTCTAATGTATGGGTCTCACATTAAGTTCTAGTATATCCGATGCAGAATGGTTGTCACTTTTATTGATGATTGCTATTGTATCACATGGATTTTCCTTCTGAAACAAAAGTCTGAAGTTTTTCCTTTATTTGAAAAAGTCTTTCGTATGATCCACACACAATTTAGGAAGTCAATTAGACATTTGCTTTTTGATAATGGGAGGGAATATGTAACCCATGACATGACTAAATTCCTTTTCGAACAAGTTATTGTTCATGAACTCACATATATGGATACACCATAACAAAATGGTTGTTGTTGTACCTATCAACTCCTTTTCTGTTTCTCCCATAATTTCTTCGGAGGAGGTTAATGACAAAAATTACTTGTCTTGGTCTACATCAATATTTAGAAGAAGATGGTAGTACAACACCATTCAACAAGGTTGGCTAGTGGAAGAAGATGGACTTTTAGCTTTGTGCCTTGTTTTAGCAATTTGTGAAAACCAACATATTGGCAATTTATGATTGACCTCCTTTATTGTTAAAGTCCAATCAGCTACTGAGGAGTTGAATATGTTTCTAAAAGTTGATTCTTTGGAAGATATTAAGATGTTGGATAAGTTCTACATGGTTATGACTCTTTGTGCCATGCATCCAAATTTTGATCCTGTTTGAGACCAAATCTTGATTGGTCAAGAAATTCCATCAATGGAAAGTCTCAAAGCACGACTACTTTGTGTTCCCACTCTCACTATTGGAAATTTGCATGATTCTGTTGAATCATTTGTCATGGTGTCTACTTGCGAAAGGGGTGGTCACGGAAATAAAGGAGGACGAAGTGGTCCTGACTGTCCTCAATGCTCTTACTACAATAGGATGGGACATACTCAAGTGCTTCTCTTTACATGGTTTCCCTGACATGACAACCAATGTGATCAAATCTAAGAAGGTTATTCCTAAGTTTTCTTGTGAAAAATATCTTAGGTTAAAATCCAATGGCCAAGCACAATGTTCCACCCAATTTCGTTTGTCAATGATTTGAATTTCTCAAACCATGGACATTTAAAGTTCATAGGTTCTTGTTCAGCTGCTTCTGATTGTATTTATGGCAATACTCATGTGTTTTCTTCTCTTTGTTCTTCCAAATTTCCTATTTATTACATGAGCCAATGTGTCCAAAGTTGCTTCTCGGGGAGTTGATCAAGTCTCCCTCTCTTCTTCCTTGAACGTAAATGTTGTTCTTCTAGTCCGTGTTTGTCCTTTTAACCTCATTTCTCTTTGTTAGTTGACTAGATCATTAAATTGCTGATTACCTTTTGATGTCAATTCTTTGTTATACACGAGCGTGGTATGAGTCAACTAATTGGTCAAGGACATGAATCTAGAGGACTCAACTACCTCAGATCCAGATCTTCTATTTTGTTTTGCTTCCCCATCTCCTAAACTTTTGTATGATTGCTTGTGTCATCCACATCCAAATTAAAGAAAATGGTTCCTAACCTTAGCAAACACCAAGTCCTAGACTGAGTCATGTAAACTAGAGAAACATGTTACATCTTCCTTTCTAAACAAATCTGAAACAAAATGTAACTCTGACTTCTCTATAATTCATTCTGACATTTGCGGTCCTAGTCGAGTCACATTTTTTGGGTTTTAGTATGTTGTTATGTTTATTGATTAATATTGTCGTTGTACTTGGTTTTATTTAATGAAAGATCAACCTGAATTGTTGTTTACTTTTGTCTTTCCTTAATGAAATCAAAAATCTGTTTGGCCAAGTTATCAGAGTTTTGAGGAGTGGTAATGCAAAAGAATAATTTTCTTCTATCTTTTCTACTCATGTTCTCATGACATTCTACATCAGGCCACTTGCCCTTGTACACTTTAGCAAAATGGTATGGCATTGTTTGATCATAGGATTGAGAAGTCCTACGTAGAGAGTCAAGGAGATTCGGGTCCAAGTTGACATCCCTCAAAAAAAACGGGGGAAGAATAAGAGGAAAAGTCTTCTGCAAGTTTTGCCATCAGAAGATGCAAAAAAATGCAACGAGGAAGGAACAAACAGTAGGCCCCATGAAAAAATAGTGTTCTCGGATCTGGTTTGAACCCCTTAAACAGACTGAGGAAGGGCCAGCTAACCTGATGGTGTGGTTAACAATTCGAGATTAGCAAGGGATGGTGGTGACGACATTGAGTAGTGGGAAATGATGGAGCCTGTAGCATTGTTAACAGGAGGCTTGTCCATAAATTAGTTATAGAGATTCATGTGGAGCTGTGGCATCAGTTCCCGAAGATTGAATGTATGTTTGTATTAAAAATAAAATATCTAGTGCATGTGTTAAAAATAAAAATCAAGTGTTGTTCCACTGAATGGTATGACTACATAGTTCATTCAAACACTATTTGGTTCTATCTTCTGAAGGATGAGTCTAAACAAGCTAATTGAAGAAAATATTCTGAGATGCTTAAATGGCTGCCTATTTTAAGAATAAGCAAAGATATATGTTCAAAGACTTACAACGGTGCCATATTCCCCTTAACCCTTCCACATTCCTCAAAAATTAATAAAGAAGAATGAAAACTATAACCTTTGGGATTATGTCTGTGCTTAGTAATGTATATGACCGATCTTCATAGAACTTAAAATGTTGATTTTTTATTTTGACTGTCAAGCATCCTAAACAGTTCAAATACACTAATAAAATTGTGTGAAATCACGTTGTGCGCTGACTGCCGATCTAGGAATGGTCATGTAATCTCAACTATCTGCTGAGGTTCCCCTGTAGTGTTGTTACCAACAGTTCATTTATTAATAATTGGCAACCTGCTGACGTTAAATTCTGGAGACACAGTACATATTCTTTCTTCTTTTTAATTATGCAACTCATCGCCATATATCGTCCGTTGAGTAACTCTTCAGCAAATTGGTTTTTGTTGTACATTCCTCGGACTGCTGTTGAAAAGCATTATGTAAATTCATACATAATTCATTTGCAACTTGGTACAATGTGTGATACCTGTTTAGTTTCAGGATGACCAGAGAAGAAGTGGGGAGCATATGAGAGGCTCTGATACTGCAGTTGCTGAAACTTGCATGAAGGTGAATTTCACAACATAAAGCACAAATGCATAAACACTAAGCGTGTATGCAGATTAGTGTCAGTGCATTTTATCGGAAGTGTGTCATTGACAAAGTTGTCTAACTGAATTTGGTTCTTGCAGGCTCTAGATATTTCTTCTCAGAAAGCTGACGAAGATAATGTGAAAGTTGAACAGAATACTGTGAATGATTTGACCAAAGAGACGGGCCTGAAGTGCTAAGGAACATAGGTTTTAACTGATTGGTGAACAGTGAAATTAATTTTCCATTTATGCTGTCGCATTTCGAATTAATTGAGATGTGGCTGCTACTTGGTTCAATTATAGTCATCATTGTATACACGCAGTCTCATTTTCCTAAGGTGAAGGGCAAATTTAATTTGATTTTATCACATCCAACTGGTTTTCTTACTGATACATTATATCTTGTTAGAGAATAGTAATAGGTAATTATGTGCTATTATGGAGCTTAATTTATCTTTCCTGTACTGATCTTTATTTATCAGTGTATATAAGTTTCTCGGATTCTTGTGGTGCTTACTTTTAAAAAGGACAGTAGATACTTTTAAAACTAAAATTTACATATTTGAATCATCAATTTTATCTTACTAAAGATCAATATCTTTAATTTTATTTTTTGAGAAAAAGCACATTAGCTGTGTCGTAACACTCAAACAAAAAATAAGTTATTTACAAAATTATTTTTTAGTAGACAGTAATTAGGAAGATTTTTTTTTTTTAAATTCAAACAATGATATATTTGAATGGTACACTTCAACACTAAAATCACATGGAATAATACAAACAATAACAATATATAATTAAATGTAAAACTATAAAAACAAGAGAGATAATGGGAAGACCAACGATTGAAAAAAAAAAACTGATTAATGTGTCACAATGTCCAGATTTTCAGTCCTTTTAGTGAGCTTATCTCATTAACGAAGGGTAATAAATAATTTTTAATTATCAAATCAACTTAAAGTAAAAAATAATAAAAATCCATTTAATTGTAAATATAATTACTTGTATCCTTTGAAATAACAATAACAAATTTGAAATAAAAATAACTGCACCCATCACTTCTGACATTTATCTCATCATTTTCAAAAAATTCTAAAAATACCTTTTAGATAAAAATAAGTTCTGAAAAACAATTTTTAAAAATATATTTCGAATTTTGTTTTTGAAATATAAATTTTATATTCTAATATTCTTAGAATGTATTTCTAAAAAGTATTTTCTAATATATAAAATTTGCATTCTAAAAAATAACTTTCTTGAAACGTAATAATTAAGATACTTTTTTACTTCATGGAGTGTGCGTCACAATTGATGGTGCAGAAGTTTTCGCCCTGTAACAAATTTGTTGGACAGAAATGCAAAACACGGTATCCATTTCGGTGCAGCACGTCTGTAGAGGGCCGATTGTTTCTGTTTTTAAAATCTGTATTTTGAATGGTATAATTTTAAATATAAAAAATTATATTTTAAAATCTAAAATATAAAAAAAAAATCTTCTAAATTATGCACTTAAAAATATGAGAAGGGGAAAGGAGATACAACAGAGAAGATGAAAAAGATAAAGAGGGTAAAACGATATCTTTACTTGATACTTGATGAAGGAGGAAAGTACGGAGATGCAGAAAGAATTTGCTTAAAAACTTGTATTTCAGAAGGTTAAACTTGCATTTTGAAAAGGATTTTCAAAAATTCATTTGAGAGGATGCGTGTTGTGTTTGAATTATGTATTCTGAAACCTTAATTTTTTATTTCGAAAAAAAAAAAATTCAGAAGTCATTTAGGAGGGTTGTGTTATATTTGGGAAGTTTAATTTTCCATTCTAAAAATAACTTTTCAAAAGGTAATTGTAACATTCCAAAAAAGACCGAATGTTAATTTTATATTGCGAAATGACTATTTCATAAGTGTTTTCCCCTTTCCAAAAGCAGAAGAAAAAAAATCCTTTGCACACCTGCACCAGCACTTAATAGTGAGACGGCAGTGATCGCCCTACATTGTTGGGCCTGAATCGTCCAATAATACCAAACACCCTAATCAAAACAAGTTTTATTACCAAAATTTAATCCAAATCATCTAGATTAAATCCAAATTCAATTTCACAGCTTACAATAAGATGAAACCAAATGGGACAGGGAAGCAACCAACTACCCTGACCGATAATGCATTACCTCTGACAACTAACAACACCACCTCCGATAAACTTAGTAGCAGTCCAAAATTCAAACCTCTTATATACTAACTCAGAGTCACACTTATGTTCTTTTCTCTCATTGATGGAATGCATGAAGGAATTGCTTGTATTTTGTTATTCGGATATGGGCCATAATTTCTAACTAGACCACCATAATTTTTAATAAAGACCATTTTATCTTTTGTAAAAATAATTTTCCAGTTATTTATTCTAAAGAACAAGCTTTCTCAAACATGTATTTTTCAAATATAATTTTTAAAATAAAAGTTTTAAAACAAATTCAAAAATTGAATTTTTAAAACAAATTTTATGAAATACATGAAATATACATTTTAGAACAAAATTCTCAGAACAAATTCTCTGAAATGAATTTTTTAAAATACATTCCAGAACAAAATATTTAAAAGCTTTTTAAAAATTAAATAACAACTTTAGAACGTGTGTCTTTGGAATTATTCTCTCTTTTCTTCTTTTTCTGTGTATGATAAAGAATAGAGATGGGACAGAGTGTACAAGGGACTCATGTAAACATCTTTAGTATTTTAAGACGGCTTTGGAGGCATGATTGTTATAAAAACATATGATTTATTGTGCGTTTTGGATTCAAATTGAAAAACGTTTTTACGTAGTGTATCATTCAGTATATTTCCAACCCATTTTAACATAACAATTTGGAACAGTTTAATGCATTTATTAGTTAAAAATGTATTATTATTTAAGGTGTTTGCCATTAAGTGGTAAAAGAAATTAGAAGAGGTGAAGAAAAGTTAGAAGAAATTCTTAAAAGTAAAAGGCAATTGGGATAATTCTTTAGAAAAGACAAGGTATCCTAATTAAAACTTAAGAAGTAAAAAACGTGTAAAGATCTCACGTATGGGTTCACTCCATAAAAGGGACTAAAGATATTACAGGTTAAGAGAAAACCGCATAGATTCTAAATACTTAATATATTGTAAAAATATTCTACAAAAACTGCACAATTAAACATAATTGTTAATCTTCTCGTCTTTGATATATCGCTACTTGCAAAACGTTATATCTTTTAGAGGTCAAGCATAGTTCAATATTTTCGGTCAATTATTTTAATAATTTCATGTATTTTAAAAGTTGAATTATATAAAAATAACAAAATAATATATTTGCATGCAAATGTTAAATATCAAATATTTAAAAATAGTAATAAAAAGAATGCAGAAAATGATAGAAGGAACATTTAAAAAAAATGTTAAACTACGAAAAAAAAAGTAAACGATCTCAACAATAATAAAATAAATATAATTGTATAATTGTATTACAAGGAGAACCAAATATCTAAACTAATATATAATTGCACCAAATGGAGAGTTATATTGGACTGGAGGGTCTATTCACTCCATGGCTCATCCGAATACTATTCATCCAAATACTATAAAAAGAGAGGTGATATGAAAGAATCAAGTACTGTTATTTTATCTAATTTTACTCTGCATTACTCAGACTTATAAGAGACATCATTGTTTATTGGAGCTCACTAGTCTCTTACAAGAACAATAATCATTCAAGAAAAATAAATAAAAAGAGTAATATATAAATAAAAAATGTCCAATTTTGGTATCAAATATGTTTAATGATATATAATGTTGTTATTGTGATTGTGGCTCTTTTAATTTTTTTTTATTATACCTGTTATAATATTAAAATTTTGTGAATTAATGAAAATATGCAAGCATTAAAATTTTAATGTATGTAAATACATACATATTTTAATGTATGTAAATATATGAAAATAATTGGTTATTATTAATATGATAAAGATATTTGATGACAAGCTATTTTAATACATGTAAATGTATAAAAATAATTGGTTATGATTGTATATAGTGAAGACAATTATAATGACACTAAAGTAAACAACTAATTATTTTAAAAGCTTATTTTATAGGTTTTTGGAAATGGAAAATCTTCTAAAAGTGAAAACTTGGTGTGATTGACAATTGGTTATTTGAAAAGTGTGTGGTAGATACAAAGATAAAGATTGGAGAAATGAGAAGATAATTAAAGAGTTACTTAGTAAGATTAATCACAGGCTACATATTTAATTCTTGACCAAATTTTTAATACTTTTAATATTTTTATTGCTAGAAGAATTAGTGTCACACCCATTACCAAACTCTTAACATACTTTTATTGCTAGAATAACTAATGTCACACCCATTCTATTAAGAAATACATAGTCTAAAAGACCACTAACCACACTTTTTAAAACCTACAATAATAGATAAAGGCATGTAGACAATAAGGTATTATGAGCATTAAATACTCCTATCCCAATGAAAATTTACATGTATGTGTATGTTTATGTATACATAAAGTGGATATATCACTTTTAATTTTGTTATATTAATGTTTATGAATAGACTTGTCCCTAAAATATGAAGTTATATTTTAAATTAAATGAATATTATTATTATACAACTAATTTAATTATCATTTTCAACTATCTTTTTTATAAAAATATTTATGTCAAGACAAGTTCTAATAATTTTAAGTTAAAGTTTAGTGGTAGGTAGAAGACTTATCCTTATTTTTTTTTTTTCATTAATAGTTTAACTATGTGAGATGAACTAGTTATAAACAATATGTGAGATCAACTAGTTATAAACAAGAGTCAGTATAATTTTTCTATATAATTATAGAGGAGAACAACCTTTTAAAAATATGTTTTGTTTTAACCTATAATCATGTAATGATTTTTAAATTTCTTTTAATATTAAGAAATTATCTACTATATCTTTAGTTTAAAGTATGATAATGTATTTAAATCTTTAATTTTTTATTTCTTTAATGGAAACATAGACACGATATTCCTTTTAACTACTCAGTAAAAAGAATGACAGACACACACCTTGCAACTGATCCTAAAACTATGAAACTCACTTCATAAAAGTTGGAAATTATTAAATTCACGGAGAGGAAGTTTTAGACTTGTGACTAATTTCCCATTTTACACGTAGTTTTATTAGTGTATGATAAGATTCAATCAAATTTTCAATGTGTATATTATATTAATCCTACTCTTTTACTGGAAACACATAAGCAACTTCACTTTATTTTACAATAACTCCTAATACTGTAAATTAATTTTATACATAAGTGTTACATTACTTAATCTCTATTTCATAGAACTCATTTCTTTTTTAAGTTTTCAATATTTTATGTCATCTCATTAAAAGTTTTTATAAACATTAATGGATAACGTGAACTTCAAGTGGCACGACTAAGAAAGATAACAGAGATGATATATTTATACTTACAAGTGGTTTTCAAGTTTACTTATTCGAACTCTTTATCATTTTGAAATAATTTTTTAGGAAATTTTATTTTATAATAAAAAATAAATAGAAAATAAGGAAATAATTAGAGGCGTTAGTGTTTACTCATTAAATAATTATAATAGTCAATAAATATTTAAAAATGTGTAAATATTGTTAATTACTTCAATTTGAATATGCTGTAATTTTGAATTATGTACTAGTATTATCAATTAATCTGAATCAAAATTGTGATTGTATTCAACAAGAAAAATCATTAGAATAATTTAAATATTTAAAAAAATGATTAGCACAAGTTCAAAGACATGGGTATCTAATAGAAAAGGGAAGAAAGTTTAGATTATTTTACAATTGTTTCAATTAATTAATAATATATTAAGCTATATAATTTTCAGTTTTTTAATTAAATAAACTTATTTTGATTTTAGTTCCTGTTTGGATTTTAAATTACAGGATATTGTTAGAGTTACTATCTACGAAGATATTTATAAAATATTACTTGGATCGAATTCTAATTCTAAACCATAAGACTTAATAGCTCGTAGAAGGTCGAAATCCGAGTAGGAAAACAACTGGTTACTCCATGTTCTTCGGCAACCAATTTCTTTGGATGAACTCCCTTCTAAGGTACGCCCTATGTCCTTTGGCCTCACATTCTTCTTCTTTTCTTTTCAACACAACAATGTCCGCAGAGAAGGAGAGAGAGACCCAAGTTTACGTGGCCAATTAATTTGAGATAAGAAAAGTTGGTTGAATGCATGAAGGCAATTGCAAAATTGATCTAGAACTGACCATGGAAGAGAGGAATTTATTGTTGACGGGGCATAAAAATGTGATCGGTGCACAGTGAGAGCCTCGTGTGAATTTTGTCATCAATTGAACAGAATGAAAGAGTAAAGGAAATGAGAGTAATGCAAAACTATCAAGAATTATTGCCAAAAGGAGAAAGAAGAACTCTCTCCAAAATTTGGAGTGACATTTTGTCAATTATTCACAAGCATCTCATTCTTTCCACCACCTCCGGAGAAGCCACTGTTTCCATTATGAGGAGACTTTCAGCACCTCGACTAGTCATCAAGGAGAGTACTGTTGCTACTCAAGTGCAAAACCAAAAAAAAGATAGTTTGAATTAACAGAAAAATATGAAAAATTAGTGAAAAAATCACATTAGATATGAAATAGAACGAAATTTTTTTTATATATTTAAAA
>Ga0123340_1000736_pt1 | contig 24060 bp, 25 predicted proteins | sample SirMexnodulemix_FD_89961 | JGI IMG/M metagenome (GOLD analysis project Ga0123340, IMG submission 89961) | Root nodule microbial communities of legume samples collected from Mexico - Siratro Mexico nodule mix | ecosystem: Host-associated > Plants > Roots > Nodule | place: Mexico: Nepantla...
AAATATAACTATAAATAGTAAAACAAACTTGATTTACTAACTTAGTCTATTCATTTAGTAAATCAAAATAGTTGAAAATGGTTAATTATGCAATAATGTTATTTTAAATAGAATTAAATTGTTTCTTGTATCAAATTGAACATGGATACAATTGTTTTTTCAATTTCTATTTTATTTTCACATGATAAAAAAATATGTGACAACTTCTATAATTTATAACACATGACAACTTTTATAGTTTTACAAATTATTACATCATCACTTGATTTTGTAAGATGATGAAATTTTAGGGTGATATATAATGACCAAAAAGACTGTAAAAATTGGTTCACTGTTGTACATTGATGAAAATAACAGTCTCTATAGAGAAGGTATAAACCCTAGAAATGTTTGATCAAAATTTTTTCATTGTTTTTGTCATTTACTATTGATTATTGCAATAAATAAGAAAGAGGTTAAGGTTTGGCAGTTCAAGATAAAAAAAAAAGAGGAAAAGAAACTGAGAAAGAGATTTACGAGTTTACAATACAGATACGGTCCCATCCCTGTCTTTCCCTTTTCTCTTTCTCAAGTTTCTCTCTCTTCGCTCTTTCTCTCTCTCCTCTTTCGCTCTAATCTCACTTCCTTCCTTGATCTCTTCCCAACAAAGATTTTCTCCGAAATCGGAAGCACAATGGTTCAAACTCAAACCCCTAACTCGCTGCCGTGTCACTCAGCGCCGACTCTCCGATGATCATGGAGCTCTCCGATTCCACCGGCGGCGACCGCAACCTCAACGCGCCGCCGCCGCCTCAGCACAACAACCACCACCAGGACGCTCGCTCAGGCCTTGGAATCGACCTTAACGAGATCCCTTCGCCTTCCTCCTTGTTCGTCGAAACCCTACCGGACTCCGTCACTGTCGACGTCGTCCGCTCCTATCACGAGAACCCCGGGCCGCCGCCGGGAGGCCCTGCCGCCCTCCCCAGCGGTGGCCTCGCTCCTTGCGCTGCATGCTCCAAACCCTGCCCCGCCGCCGCCGGGAGCCACCACCACCTCGTCGTGTGCGACGGTTGCGAGCGCGGCTTCCACCTTGCATGCGCCGGAATCCGCGGTGGAGGACGCCAGGCCGCGAGCCTCGAGGAGTGGGTTTGCGGTGAGTGCGTCGCATCCGGAGTGAAGAGCAAGCGGTGGCCGTTGGGAGTGAAGCAGCTTCTCGATATCAACGCTCCGCCACCGAGCGAAGCCGAAGGCGACGGCGTCGGCGACGGAGACACGCAGGATTTGAGGTAAGGAAAAAACTGTTGTGCTCTCCTTCTCTTGTCATTGTTATGTACTATGAAATGTATGTTTATTGTCTTGTGTTCTCAGCTAGCTTTGCATGCTCTACGGTGTGGCGTGAAGCTAATCCCTTTTGTGAGGTTTTTCAGTGAGGTTGTTGGGAATGAGTTGTTTTGAAAGAAGGAAGATGTTTTAAGTGTGGTGAGATCAATGTGGGTGGTTTAGCGTCTGGTTGTTGTGCTGACGATGTGTTTTTCTCTTTTTCAGTTCATACTGTGTTATTATGTTTTCGAAATTTGGAGTGTGTTATATTAGGAGTATCGTTTTTTTATTTCTTTACGAAAAATGGTGACTTTTGTAAAAAGAGTGTAGTGAGATTTTGGGAAACTAAGGTATTTATTTGGCTGGAATATATGGTAGATGGTAGAATATGTGACTGTGAGTAGTTAGTGAAAAAAATCACTTTTTGCTTTGAAGCTATGTATGCGAATAGGTTCCTTTTTCATACTAAACCTCGGATAATTGTTTTAGTTTTTGTGATAAGTGGCAATGCACTTTGTTTATGGTATCAAAAAGAAGCAAAAACACGATTTGCATGGGGAGGAATAGGTGACTTGGGGGAATTGAACTGCCCACATTGTTAACACATGCGGCATTGTTGTGTCTGGGGCCGGTGCCAGTTGAGCTATATTTAACGTCTGTAATAGCTGCATGGTTGCTACTGCATTTTCAACTTTCCGCTTCCAAAAATGATTTGACCTCTTTCCAATAACCTCTTCACTAGAACACTACCAAAAAATTTCCAAGCTCTCCTCCCCCTCGCAAGAAAGGAAATACCAATGTTGTTAAAGTCACTATTTAGACTGCAAGGTCTTAGAGTCTTTGTGCTTTGTCTTGCACCTGAGTTGCAAATAGGTAAGATTTGGGTTGTTGGATCAAACGCTTACCAATGTTAGAGCACAACTTTTTTTACTTAAGAGCATATAAGCTCAAACTACATGATTTAGTTGTGACTTTACCCATTGAATCTCCATTACAAAACAATTAATGCACCTCTCTACAATCTTGAAATTGGAGATTTGTTGATTTTACAATCCTGTTCACATAAACCTGGAATTAACTCACTATGTTCTCTAAATTGCAATATTTGCTTTCTGAAACAGACCCCATCTCCTTCATTTATGTTTTAGGGTTTTTGAAGTTTAGAAAATATCTGTGAAGTTAGTATAGTTTTTCTCTTCATGGAAAATGCTAACTTCTATAAGATGTTATGTGAAACTTCTGAAAATTGAGGTAGAATATGCAAGTGTGAGAAGTTACATCGAAAATCACTTTTTTCTTTGATTTTATATGTATTTTTAGTGGATTCCTTTTTGGCCGTATACCTGGTTAGCTGTTTAATTATTTTTATAAATAACAATGCTCATTAGTTTTAGTACAAAAGAGAAGCAATTACCTACATATCGCGAGGAGAATCGAACCCCTTCCTTTGTCATCAAGTCACACTCGGGGTGGTGCCAATTTAGCTACGAACTTTTGTTTTATATGGTTTTCAACGTTTTGTTATAATTGCATGGTTGCCGCCACATTTTGTACTTTCTGTTTTCAAAAAAGGTTCGGGAACATCTAAATTAAAACACAACCAAACAAGTTTCAATTATCTGCCAATCCCCACACCGTAATTTTGAATGTGGGAAATACGGTGATGAAATGCAGTTCTGCATTCCTTTTTTCATCTTTGGTGTAATATTTGTTGGACAATACGGTACAATTGTAATCAGAAAGGAATGTCATGGTATTATTGTTCCTTTGTTAGCTGGAAGAGACTGTGCTAATACAAAACAGGAATTCAAGTAAGATATTGTGGACATTTAATGGTAAGATTGGTTTGGGGGACGGAAATGGAATTATAGTTGACAATTTTAATTCCAAATTTGTTTGAGCTTAAATTGGTTTGGAGTAATAAATTCTACGGTTTTGAATAGTGTGTGATTAGGCTGTTATAGTGTTGTCGTGCCACAGCACAGCCCCATACTGTTTCTTTGAGGCCTTGAGGAGAGTAGTTCAGTGTCTGAGTTCTTGAGGTGTAAGTTGCAGCTGCCAGCTCAGCTACTATTCTTTCCAGTATGAAAACCCCTTTTCTGGCCCTTGAACGATGTCGTATGGCGCTGAATAAGAGGACCAATTATTGCCCAATATATTCTGAAGGCTTAAATAATACGCTATCCTCGTATTCTCCTCTCTTCGATACTGACCTACAGCTCTTTTCTGTGTTTCTGGCCAACCCATTGCACTCTGGTGAATTTTTTGGCCAACTATGGTGGAACTCTGGCACGCCGATCTGTGGTCTCTACTCTGTTCAAATCTTTTGGAATCTGTTATGTTCATGTCAAAGAGGGGTCTCTGTTCTGTTCTATTTTTTAGTATGACGATGTTTTGCTTTCTCTTTCTTTCAGTGTTCTGTTTGGATGGGTACCTTATGTTCTCCTTTCTTGCTGTACATTTTTCTCTCAATTTTCATATTCCTGTCTTGTTATTAGTGATTTTAATTCCCAGGTGTGAATATTGGAATTTTTTAGGGTGTTGGTTAAGATTTAGAAAGGGTTTTGGGCTAGTTATTTTGTAATTCCATGGAATTTGAAATGGAGGAATCATTATATTTAGGCTTGAAAGTTAGAATTAATCACTCAAAATCTGATTCCAATTCTAGATGCTATACTAGCATTTAAGAGTTTTGCTTTCACACGGAAAATCTTCATACATGTTTTCATATGTTTCTCCAAAACACTACTAGTTCTTTGAAGTACCTGAATGACCATTGCAAAACACAGTTGTCAATTGTGTCATATGTCAGAGTGGAGTGGCCTTGGGCTGCAATGGGATTCAGATAGCTGAGTAATTTTCTATAGCTGACATTGTGGCCTGAATAGTGGTGCTGCCATGATATAGGCTTGAAAAACCCATTTTTACACCCTAAACAACATTGATTAGTTTCATTTTTTTGGTTGAAATTGTAATTTTGCACACGCTTTCTTATGCATTTTTGCTTCAGCAATGTAATAGGATTTGAAACCCATCTTTATTATCATTGCGCAAAACGTTACCCTTACCCCTGTTTCGTCACAATTTAAAGGACTATTTTTTTTTTTTTATTTAAAAACTTTATTACTGATATGTTTTCGGAAACTTGCCTGATTAATTGTGAGATTATATTGTTGTAATCCTTGTTACCAGTTCCATTTATGTCTTTTGATTTATTGATGCAGTACTTTATGCTTCCTGATCTGAGTTGTTTTTTATCTGGTTACTTTTATGTTTATTTTGGTGGTCTTAGAAAGCACACTCTGGGTGATAATTATTTTGGTGCCAATCCATTTGTTGCCCCTGTGACGTATTCAAACTTTTACAATGGAAATGCTACTGGCTTACAAAAGGCTTCTGGAGGTTTGACACATGCTGACAGAGTTGGTTTTGAGGATATATTGAATCATACTCAATCAATTACTAGAAGATTTGAGGAGGTATGTACAGATTTCCCTCTTAGAATTCATAGTAGTAGTAACAATACGGCTATTATAATACCATCTCGGAGTCCAAATGAGATATTTTTGCAGGCTCTTAAAGATTTTATATCTGAACGACGTGGTGTACTAGAGGAAGGTTGGAGAGTGGAATTTAGACAATCAGTGAGCAGCTCTGAACTATATGCAGTTTACTGTGCACCTGATGGAAAGATATTTGATTCTGTGTATGAAGTAGCTTGTTATTTGGGGCTAATGTCTGGCCTCAACTCTGTTGAATCTGAACTAAGAAATGAGAGGTCTCTCGTGTCTTTAAGTGGGTCTCTGTCTAGAAAAAAAAAGTCAACAAGATCTGCTGTGGTCAATGGTGTTGTGGAAAAACGGGGAACCGTGATGAATAGTAATGGTAAGGATCCTTTTTCTGAAGGTTTAAATGTGGAATTTGCTACTACTAGGGGGAATATCCCAAAACCCTCTGAAAGTGGAAGAAAAGATGATGGACACTCCTGCCCTCCGCAATTTGAGGTAAGTGAATCTAATTCATATTTCCTGATTTTTTTTGTGAAGCTGGTTTCTTACTATTAGTTTTCCCCAATATAATTTAGAATTTAGAGGGAATTATTATAGTGAATCTGAAATTTATTGTTTCTGCCTGGCTTTTCTGTTTTTTATATTTCAGGATGAACTTCCTCTACAGTTCAAGGACTTCTTTGTTCTTTCATTGGGGAAAGTTGATGTGAGACCATCATATTATGATGTTAATCATATCTATCCTGTAGGTTTTAAATCTTGTTGGCATGACAAGATTACTGGTTCTCTATTCACATGTGAAGTTTTGGAGGGTGGTGATTCTGGACCTATATTTAGGATCCGAAGGTGTTCCTGTTCAGAATTTCCGGTTCCAGTTGGGTCAACCATCCTTTCAATGTCAAAGTTTTGTCAACTTGTGTGTCAAGCCAATGAAGGTGAGAGAAAAACTAATGGTAGTATGGATTTGGATGAAGGTGAAAGTATCCAGATGATGCTTCAAGACCCTTGTGTACCAACTGAAAATGATATCCTAAGTTGCTCTGCAAACTTCTCAATTAAGGATACTCATATATCAGATGTATTTCGCCCTGTGACTGGTTCAGTTCAAGATAATCCTATAAATTCGTTAGCTGGTAACTTGGAGTGTAATGATGGAATTGGTGAGATTTTGGTGGAAGAACGGTCATCATGTTCTGCATGGAGAGTTATTTCTCAGAAGTTAGTTAATGTTTGCAAGGATATCTGCAAACAGAAAGGAACTCTCAAGTTCTATTGTAACCATGTTAAGAATGAAACATGCTTACATCAATGGGATTTAGGGAACGTAAAACATGATACAAACTTTACTTCGTTGGATAAATTTTGCGGTTCCCTCAGTTCAGTTGGCATCCCTGATGTAATTTATGCAGACAGTGATCTGGAAGGTATCTCAGAGGCTTTGAGAAAAAGGTTGGAGCAGGATAGGTTTGGATTGGATGTTGAATTTGTTCAAGAGGTATTGGAACAGCTTCCTGGTGTTGAATCTCTGCAGTATGAACTTTTAAATTATAGGGATAACTGCTCGTCATTGCCAACAGTAGGGAATGGTTTCTTAGTTGTTGAATGGAGAGATGGATCAAAATATCAGGAAGAAGCACTTCAAGGTTTATATAAGAGGTCCAAAAAGGCAAGTTTGACTGAAAAAATCTTTAAGGATGGTCGTCGTCCACCACTTGGGAAACCTTTATGCTCTAGGGCTCCTGGCGAGCTTATTGGTGACATTTTTCAGGTATTTTTTTTTTCATGCCAACAGTGAATCTGAAATGTCTTTTGTTAGCCTTTTACATTTGTTGGCCTTATTTTTATTTGCTATGATATAGTCTTTACATATTTCTGCTTTTGTCTTCTAGGCTTGGGAGCTTTTAGAGCGATTTAACGAAGTTCTGGACCTGAAAGAACCATTGTCATTAGATGATCTTGAGAAGGAACTAATTAACCCTTGGTTTGAGGGATTGGATTTTCTTGAGAAATCTGAGAGGGACATGGATGAAAGTCAAGTTTTGATTTCCCAAGGAACTGATGGTAATTGTAGATCATTGTCCCCAAGAGGTGAAACTGGTCCATCAAGTTCCATGGAAAGTTCTCGTGCATTTATTCAAATGGAAACAGAAGCAATGAAAGAGGCCGCTCAAGTTAAGCTTGCATCTGTCACTTATGCCAGATGCTTTGGTGTAACTTTGACCAAGGCTCATAATTCATTGCTGAGAGTGCTAATAGGTGAATTGCTATCAAGGGTGGCTGTCCTGGTGGATCCAAATTCTGAACCTGGGGAAACACGAGCAAGGCGGGGAAGAAGGAAAGATATGGATAGTGGTGTTCCAGCTAAACGAACCAAGCTCAACATGCTTCCTATTAATGAATTGACCTGGCCAGAATTAGCTCGTAGATATATCTTAGCTTTTTTAACAATGGATGGCAACCTTGAGTCTGCAGAAATTACTGCCCGCGAAAGTGGTAAAGTATTTCGCTGCTTACGAGGTGATGGTGGTTTGCTGTGTGGTTCTCTTACCGGTGTGGCTGGGATGGAAGCAGATGCACAGGTGAGCATTGCTTTTGTCTTTAATACAATGAGTAAAGGGTTTTATCTTCATTCTGGCTAATATTTAGATACTTACCCATTTGCTTCACAGTGCTAGTATGTGGGACCTTGATATAATGTTATTTGGCATTCGGGCTAACTTCTAAGTTACAGGATTTCATGGTTTCCAAAACATGATAGTAGATTGCAAGACAATCACTTTAGGTGTAATAATTTCTAGAAGTTTAGCTGATTGGTGGTATTTTCGGCCCAGGCGATAGTCTTTTTTACCCCTCAGAACTTGATACTTTGGGTGGGGTCTAATGACCACTTTCGATTTTATTCCTTTACTTGGCCTTTTCATGAAACTGGAGAATTTGTTTTTTCTAGCTAATGGAAATTCAGTTTTCTTTTTAAAGTATTTTTCTTATGTCATATCATGTCTTAAGATTTACTATTTTGCTTCTGGTTATCTTTTCTAGACTACAATTTAAGTTGTCAACCTGAAAAGAATGATGGAAATAACACTGAAAAGTTTTTTTATTTGGCTATCAGCTGCTTGCAGAGGCTACAAAGAAAATTTTTGGTTCTTTGAGCAGAGAAAGTGATGTACTAACCATGGAAGAAGAAGAGTCTGATGCAAAGGGTGCTTCTGAGAAAAATTTGACAAATGATGGTAATGTTCCTGAATGGGCTCAAATGCTAGAACCTGTCAGAAAGCTACCAACAAATGTAGGCACTCGGATCAGGAAGTGTGTTTATGATGCTCTGGGTAAGGATCCACCAGAATGGGCAAAGAAAAAACTGGAACATTCAATCAGTAAGGAAGTGTACAAGGGCAATGCTTCTGGACCAACAAAGGTGCTTCTCAGTGGCACCTGTCTTTTAGTTTGTGTATATATTTTTGGGGTTGCATGTGATATAACATGAACATGGCCAAAACTATGGTAAAATCACTATTTTGGTTGCAATGATAAAACTGTTAGTATGAAAGTTTCTTGACCATTAGATCAGATATCTGACCAAAAACTTTTTCATAGAATTCAATGGTCCAGGAACTGTCTGCTACTACTTGCACTGGTTGATGGTTTCCCCATAGAGTTTTGCCTGATTTATTATTGTTGACGTTTCTAATTTTTGGTGCATTGTCATCTCTTTTAACAGGCAAGCCATCTTATAATTTATAGTTTCCACAATACATGTGTAATGTAAAACTGTATCTATCTCAGTTTACCCCCTGTTAATGTTACTTATTACAACATGCAAGTCACACCCACACAGTTTCTCACTCAATGTATGATGACAAAACTAGTTATTCTCAATGATACTATGTGGTAGTTCATTTGAATAAAATGAACGTTTATTCGTTTTGGTTGACAAAACATGAATCCTTAATTCAACGTTATTCTTGTTTAAAAACAGAAAGCAGTTCTTTCAGTGTTGGCTGTTGTTGCGGGTGAAGGACTGCAATCAAATCCCAGTAAGGGACTGAAAAGGAAGATTGTTATATCAATTTCTGACATTATAATGAAACGATGTCGCATTGTATTACGCCGTGCTGCTGCTGCGGATGATTCCAAGGTTTTTTGCAATTTGCTGGGAAGAAAATTGATAAATTCTTCAGATAATGATGACGAGGGGCTTCTTGGATCTCCAGCCATGGTGGCTCGCCCTCTAGATTTCCGCACTATTGACCTAAGATTAGCTGCTGGAGCGTATGGTGGATCTCATGAAGCTTTTCTTGAGGATGTTCGCGAGGTCAGTGTGTTATCAAACTCTGATTGCTTGACGAATCGGTCTTTTATTTTGTTTTTATTTTAGATTACTACCACCATTTAGACCCATTTTGTGTCTCTGTAAAGCTTGTTGCAAATACACTTTTATGATTGCTTGTGCACCATTTTAGTCTCTGGCTCAAGGGGCATCATGATTGGTGTCCCAATGCTCTCATTCATATACTGGTCTCTAATATGTTTTCTAGAAGGTGCATAGTCACTATTTCAATGCTTATTTATGACTTGTGTGGAGGCACTAAACTGTTGATTTGATGGTGCAGCTGTGGAACAATGTTCGTGTTGCTTTTGCGGATCAACCTGATTTACTAGAACTGGCTGAAAAGTTATCCCTAAACTTTGAATCACTATATAATGAGGAGGTTGGTAGCTTGTTTGTGTCTACATCAGTACATTTAATCTTGTGCTTTCTTGTTAATCCAACATTTTAATTTCCTCCTTGGGTACAGGTTGTCACCAATGTCCAAAAATTTTTGGAGTATGCTAAACTGGAATGCTTAACTGCAGAAATGAGAAAGGAAGTTGAAGATTTTATTGAGTCAATGAAAGAGACTCCAAAGGCCCCTTGGGATGAGGGAGTCTGTAAAGTATGTGGCATTGATAGGGATGATGATAGTGTTTTACTATGTGATACTTGTGATGCTGAGTACCATACATATTGCTTAAATCCTCCCCTTGCAAGGATCCCTGAGGGAAACTGGTACTGTCCTTCCTGTGTTGATGGTAAACATGCAACTCAAGATGTTACAGAACGTACACAGGTTACTGGCAAACGCAGAAGTAAAAAATTCCAGGGTGAAGTTAATTCTCTTTACTTGGAATCCCTTACGCATTTATCAACTGTAATTGAAGAAAAAGAATACTGGGAGCACAGCTTGGGCGAGGTTTGTTGATGCACATCTATTTGTTACCTTTTTGTTTACAATATAGCTAATTCATATAATCATTCTTGGTAGAATGACATGATTGTCTCATTTTTGAACTTCATATTTGTTGTATCTTTCTTGAAAGTGTTTTGTTGGTAATTGCATAGTGCTGGTATTTGCTTCCCATTCTGTTGCCAACTGAAAATGGATCTTAATGGGGTTCTATCTTGCATTAACGATATCTTATCCTGATCTATAGTTGCAAGATTTTCATTTGTTACCGGATTTCTTTTGCCATTGCTCATTTTATTGTATGTGTATAAAAGGTTTCCCATCAAAATATTGCTTTTACAGGCAAAGACTCCTTTTTCTTGTTTTGAGCTCATTTTCATAGTGCTTGAAGCATAGAATGCCCTGTGGTTAGCAACTTGCAACTTGAGTTGTGATTGATAATGTATTTCTGAAACTGTAGAACTCTTTTCTGTGTTTGTGTTTGATTTGTTTTTATTTTAAATGGTTGCAGAGAACTTTCCTTCTCAAATTTTTATGTGATGAGTTGCTTAACTCTTCCATGATACGCCAGCACCTTGAGCAATGTTCAGAGCTGTCAGCCGAGTTACATCAAAAATTGCGTGCACATTCTGTAGAGTGGAAAAACCTGAAAGCTAGAGAGGACATTTTATCCACAAAAGCAGCTAAAATTGATACTTTCTCATTAAATACTGCAGGAGAAGTTGGTCTTAGGGAAGGGGTTACTACTTTATTAACAAATACTGGTAAATGTCTGGTTCAGCCACATACTGCAGTTGACAATCCTAGTAATTTTGGGGTATTTGTTGATAGTCTGCCTTCAGAAGAGACCGCCAAGGAGAAATATAGGTTGGATAGTGTAGATAAAAGCATGTCTGTGACAAACTCAGATTCTGATAGCCAAAATATGAATTCCTTAGATGTAGAGGGACAATTTAGAAATGTCTCTGGTGCTGTGGAGTCTCAATGTACTGATAAATCCCCCAAATCTTTTCCATCACCAAATATGTCTCAAGAAATAAAGTGTTCTGGTGGAGCAGCTCATGCCCAGGGTAACCATCAGAAATCTGAGGGAAGGGACATATCTACACCTGTGACATGCCAGCCAGGTGGGGTGCCAGTTGATGTTTCACATGTCGCTTTGAATGAGTCAGAACCCTATCACCTTGAGCTCAATGCCATCAAGCGTGATATTTCATTATTGCAGGACTCCATAACTAGTGTAGTATCACAGCTGCTGAGGCTCTCTGTTCGCCGGGAGTTTTTGGGCATTGATTCCATTGGACGATTGTATTGGGCTTCAACTTTGCCTGGAGGACGTTCAGGTATAGTTGTTGATGCAAGTGCTGCACTGCTGCATGGACGAGGAATGTCATTTAGCAGAGACTGTGTGGAGAAGTTTTCTGTTCTGCAGCATTGTTCACTGTCTGAGAAGGATTCCTCTCCTTTCATGTCTCAGCTTAGAAATGCTTTGGCCAATAGTTCACCATGGATTGCTTATGAAACTGATGCTGAAATTGAAGAGCTCTTAGGTTGGCTGGACGATAGTGACACTAAAGAAAAGGAACTGAAAGATTCCATTATGCAGGGGCCAAGATCAAGATTCCAAGAGTTCCTTAATACACAGACTGTAGAGCAGGTTGAGGACCAAGGACCTATTTCTATGCCCAGAAATAGAGAGAAAACAATATCTAATTCTCTTGTTACAAAGGCGACTTCCTTGCTGGAAACGAAATATGGTCCCTTCTTTGAATGGGATATTGACACATCGAAGAAGCAAGATAAAAAGTCCAGAACAACTAATGATGAAAAGTTGTTTAGGTGTGAGTGCCTAGAACCCATATGGTCCGATAGGAGACACTGCACATATTGTCACAAAACTGTTTTGAGTGATGTTGAATTTGATGGACACAATGATGGCAAGTGTAATGCGGGTCTTCCGGTTGCAGAGAAGAATAGGAACAAAATTGGATCTTCTAAAGGAAAAGGGAACTTAAGATGTGATACCTCACGAGAGAAATTCAGAGCTGATGCAGAAACAGCTGGAACCAAAGTTGGTGGTTGTTCTAAGCTAAGCTCAAGATTGATTAAATTTTCAAATGAAGAATCCACATGCCCATTTAATTTTGAAGATATATGTTCCAGGTTTGAGACAAGTGAATCCAACAAAGAACTTGTCAGAGAAATAGGTCTTATTGGTTCGGATGGTAACCCATCTTTTGTTCCTTCTGTATCTCCTTTTGTTAGGGAGTATACACTATTCTCAACTCCAAAGGATGATGAAATTATTGGTGTTTTGTCCAAACCAACGGAAAGCCGTGGTTCTCAGGGAAACACTGATGGAGCTGGTGCATGTCTTGAGCATAATTCAGGCATTTCTACTGGTAGGTTAGGTGCCAATGAAATCAATAAATCCAATAGATCATCCTCGGGAGAACAAGGAGATGGAAAATTCTCTTTTTGTGGTCCTGCTTCAGATATGCGAGTCGATGGCTGCTGTGTGGTTCCTTTGTCGTCATTGAAACCATTAGTTGGAAAGTTTTCTCATATTTTGAGGCAACTGAAGATTAATCTGCTTGATATGGATGCTGCACTCCCGGCATCTGCTCTGAGACCATCAAAGGGGGAGTCTGACAGAAGACAGGCTTGGCGTGCATTTGTGAAATCTGCAGAGACTATATATGAGGTTTGTCATATTTCTATGGCTCTGGCACACAGTTATCCATTAACAGGCATTGCCAACTCCACATGTTTCTCATTCTTTTAGTTTCTGTACTGCAACTTACCTTACTGAGATACTTTTTTATTCTTGATAGAAAACTATCTGTGGACTTATTAATGCCACTTAGCTCTAACTCCGATATCTTTGAAAAGCAGCTGTTTAATGTTAATGAATTTCGTGAACAACTTTTATACTATATTACTAGTTCAAGCGGTTAGTGATGATGTAAATGTATGTTTGTTAAATTTAGCTTCCTTCCTTTTTTCAGATGATTCAAGCGACATTTACCCTGGAAGATATGATTAAGACGGAGTACTTGAGGAATGACTGGTGGTACTGGTCATCGTTCTCAGCTGCTGCCAAAACTTCTACTCTACCTTCCCTTGCCCTTCGCATATACTCTCTTGATTTAGCCATTATATACGAGAAAACGCCCAATTCAAGTTTTACTGACAGCTCTGAACCTTCTGGCACAGCAGAAACGAGACCACCGACGAATGTGGATGCAGAGAAATCCAAAGGAAGCCGGAAGTCAAACAGGAAAAGGAAGGAATCAGATAGTTGATCTTATACTTGTATTTCAGAAAATCAGATATCTGGTCAGTCTTCTGTGGTGTGATCTGATCATCCACTGGTATGACTGGTTCATTGGGCAAACCTAAGACTATAAAATGGGGCAGCCACAGCTGCTGGTGTCTCTTGCCTGCTTGTACATATAGGTAAAGCTGACCTGCTAACTCGGATGCCTGGTTTTTGGCTAAGCAGAATTTGTAGCAATATCTGCTTTCAGTGAGGGCACCAGTATGAGGGAATTGTAAGGATGCGTCCAATTTTGAAATTATATTTCTCTGCAGATGTCCAGTTGGCTGCTCCATAGCGAGAAGACCCATTTTTCATTTTTCTAGCAGAGTCTGATCCATATATGTATACAAATGGAATTATTGTAAAGGAATAGGAGGAAAGTAGTAAAAAAGAAAAGGATGGGAAAGAAGTCAGAAAATGTTAAGTTGAGCAGTTGTAGGCAATATTTCATTCTTTATACTTTTTCTCTCACCCCACCCCACCAAAGGTCCTGCACACGCATGCCCTTGATTTTGTTCCTGGGCATCTGCAGATGTGTTAGAATGCAGGGGGAATTATTGGAATCAAAGCTTTTTTCGATCTGCTTTGTGCTTGCGTCGTGCGTGATCTCCTTAATTTTTTTCAATTCCCATAATTTTCTAGTTGTGTGTTGGGGTTGATGTATGTTGCTCTAACATTTGACCCCATCCTTCACTGTTTTAGCATCAAAATAAGTATTAAGTTACAGTAGGGGGGATGCATCGTTAGAGCACGGCCGGGGGATGTTTCTGGTTGTTAATGATTTGTGGTATTACGTCATGTGCACTGCACGTGCCGAGGTAGCACTAGCATGGATTTTTCTATCTATATCCCTCAATTCACTTGTGACATCTTCCATGTATTCTGATTCACATTTCAGAAACAGAAAGTCCATTCATTGGCGAGGTGTCAGTGACAATTGTGGGGTGGAAGAAGCTGGATCCCACTTGCATAACGTGGTTACTGTGTCCGTTATACCAAATTATGGATGCCTACTGGGGTGTGTTGGTGAGGTAAATTGCGTGATTTCTGATAATCATTGTTTGCTTGATGATGATGATCTTTAGATCAGTTTGTTAATCATAATATTTCTGTGTAACTAGCAACGTAATGTTACTTTCTGCAAATTTAGTGCTGGAAGCCTCCATCGTATCTTCCAGCAAATTCGTAGTGACTAGTGAGAAATAGAAGTTGATCCACGTAGATTTTTCGGTTAATTTAAGTCTGCGGTCTCAACCAAAAGATTTGACTCTGGATGGTGTTTGATGAGATTGTATCTTTTTATATAAAAGATTTTTTTTTTTTTTTAAATCTCATCCATGACCTTTTTGAACACTTTCTTGTCTATGTTTTGAACACATTAAGTTGATGATAATATTAGTAAATATACTCATTGCTTACATAATTAGGGTGTGAAAATTATATTATTCTATTAAAAGTGGACAGTGTGTGTGCTTCACCACCGATATGATTCTGGATTATCTTATCCAAATGGTTTTCAGAAATTGAGGATTCAGGGGGGTAAAAAGAAGGACAACTTAAAATCTATGTATGGACTTACTAATTAACTATGTTTTAATAATTGAACATGAAATAAACTTACTGTAGTTTTGGAAGTACAAACATTAATAAACATTTGACACCATTGGCCAAATTACTACTAGACTTTATTTATTAAACTTGGCTTGAGGACACTCCAACTCCTAGGGGTCCAAGCCACCTGGGCGTTTACCTTTTTCTCGTTGCCCACACCATACATCTAATTATTCAGTATTATTATTACCTTCTCTTAATTATGCATCTAATTTCATATGGCTGCTGCTGCAGTATCATTTATCCAACATAATACATATTGGTCCACCAAACCAATGCCTCTCCTTCCTCATGGTTTTGGTTCTCAGTTTCAGATACCACAAACACATCCATGTAACTCCTCCCATCATCACTCCCATCCTCCTCCTCTGACTGAACTCTTTCAACGGGGCCCACACATCCACCGGGGTTCTCGGCTGGCAAGTATGAATCAACACTGTCAACGACCAGCTGTGGACTACCCTCGTCCACCACTGCACTTCCAACAGACCCACTGCTCTGGTGGTCCTCCACCCTTGTGCTGAAAATTGAAGGTATATCTTCTACTGGAAGTGGATCAACTTTCTTGTCATATAATGGTTCCTCAAGCACCTCTTTAGCTTGAACTTGAAGCTTCTCATTTAAGGATACCACCTGCGGAATAGTCAACATGTCATTAAGATATTCAATCGACCACACTTAAAAAAAAGTCCACTTGTTAATTAGTTTATGGCCTAGCTTGCATACTCCTTTTTTTCTTAAAGTTCATCAGTCCCTTTCACAAAAGGGGGTCTTAAAGCATATTTTGAGAAATCTACAAAGGTATATTCGCAAGTTACTTTGAAAGTGGCTTCTTTGCAAACGAGGTGGGGTTCAGAACAGATGCTACTCTTGGTAGTTTGTGATTATTATAGTGTCGAATCTCATGTGTAGGGCCCTTTCTGGATAGCTACCAATCATCTTCTATGTGAAGTGTCGACTTGTTTCCCTATGCTATGCTCTGATGGACTTCTGATTGTGAAGGCACTAATTCTATCCTATACACCCCAACAACTGTTGACAGAAAATTTATATTCTATTCTACTCTATTCACCCAATATTTCATCACATATCTACCACAGCTGTAAGTAACACTTGCATCATTCACTACTTCTCAAATTGCACATACGAGCAACCAAATCTAAATGGAAAAATCTCCACACCCCCGTTGCCTACATACAATGATTTTACTACTTTTCCAATATTTTTATACATGTATAAATGTACCTCAGATTTGAGTTTCTCATTCTCCTTCATAAGTGAATCATAGGATGAAAGTAGGGTATCGTATGAGGACTTGAGAACATCAAAATCCCTCTCAAGCTGTTTGGTCTTCCATCGAGCCCTGCGGTTCTGAAACCACACAGCCACTTGCCTTGGTTGCAATCCCAGCTTCTTGGCCAACTGGGTCTTCCTCTCAGGCTCCAGTTTGTTCTCTTCCTCAAAGCTCTTCTCCAACAGATGGACCTAACCATCAATCACACAAGAGTGTCACAACATTATGATATTGATGGCAAAATATCACAGGAATTTGCCTTAGTCTTCTCGCACACTTTTCTCGTATCTTCATCTTTGGATGCAACAATATATATTGATCTCAAAAACAAAGAAACTAAAATTCTAATACATTCTCTCATAGATCCATCAGTAAATTAACAACACTACCAAGCATTCAACTCAAGGAAAGTTGTCTTGATTTACTACTAATAATCAGAAATGGTTTCAAAATCAACCGCTTTATAGCTGCAAAATGGAATTTCTCTTTAAAGCCAACCACCTTTTTATTTCCATACAGTACTAAATTTAGAAGCCAAACTCAAAACAACTCATTCATGTTCATTATAACAACCGTTTTTAATTTCAAATTGGTGATCAAAACAACAACAACAAATAACAGTTCATTCAAATTTCAAAGCCACCGGCCAACCTGTTCAGAACTGAGGCGATGCTTCTTCTCCGGCATCTGCTTCTCATAATACTCCTCATCATACAGTTCATCCGGTGAGGTGAAGAAAGGTCGCCTCTTTGAGGCTTCCTCCAAGCTCATCATCGATCTCCCTGCTTCATTTCAATCCCAAAACCAAAACTCCATCAATTAACTCTTTTTCATGTCTCAAGACACCACCCATGTCACAACACAATAATCCAGACACACAAAATAAAAATAGAAATTTTATTCCTTTATCTGTCACTCTCACACCCCAATTTTGATACACAATCAAGTTGCTTCCTTTATCACAAGCTTTAATTTTTCTTTAACCAGAACCATCTTTTTGTTCCTAACTCCCCAGCAACCAAACTCAAGCACAAAACTTGGACGCGGTTTCTTTTTAATACTTTTCTTCAATCAAAATTAAAGTTTCACCTAGATAATTTATGTAATGATAATTTATATTAAAGATCAACACAAATTATGGAGGTAAAATTCAATTGCTTTGAAAATCTGCTTAATAATGAGTCATATTAAAAGGTCAACATGAATTGATGAGGCAAAATTCCATTTTTGAAGGAAGAGCAGCACCAAAGTACTTGTGAAAAGTAAGCCATAACATAACAAACAAAAACTACTCCACAACATACAAATTTTCAATACAAAAAAGGTATCAAGAGAAAACTAAGAAGATCAAAGGGAGAAAGAAAAATGACCTCGGAAAGCGAGTTCAGTGTTGCCGAGGAAGAGCATGTTGGTGTTCCCGCGAGAAGCACAGGCATCAAAGAAAAGCCGTCCAGACTCCATGGCACTCCGGTCACTCACCACCGCCGGAGACACTTTCCAGCGAGAGAAAGAGATTAGTACTTAAAAAGTGTTTGTTTTTAGTGTGTTTGTGTTTGTTCTTTGCGTTTTACTAGAATTTTGTTTGAGAATTTAGAAGGGTCGTTGTTGTTGTTGTTGAGTTTTTGGTTTTGTGTGGGAATTATTAGAAGATCATAAGCTTATGACGGAAGAAGCTTGTGGTCCAAAGCAACCTCGCCGGAGTCTCCAACGGGCATATGCAAGATCCCATCATGCACCGCCAGATCCTACCCACCACCCAAGCTCGTCCTTTTCTGGCCTCAGTTTCGGGTCCGCCAAAAACCACCGCCGCAAACACCTTCGTCGGACTCGCCGGAGAAATATTTTCCGGCGAACCTCTGTTTTGTGTCTGTGTGTGTCGTCAACGCACTGTGCCTTTGTGAGTGTCTTCTGCGACTAAAGTTGTCCGAACCATGGCCACTGCCCTTTATAGTGCTTTCTTCCTTGTTAAAAGACCAAATTGCCCTTTATTACGGTTTTTTCTTAATAAATAGTACGCATGTTAAAGTTTTTTTTTTCTTTCTAATTACTTGTTTAATCTCACCATTTATTTTACTTTTTTTAAAAAGAAAAACATGTCAATGTTTTTTTGTTTTTTTTAAATACGTGCAAACTTTTTTACACCTCTTCAATGTGTTTCAAAATGCAATTATATATAGTTCATAAATGATTGCATTTAATATAAATAGAAAATATAAGTGGTTTATATATGAAAAAATAATTGTGTATGACAATTGTTTTATAATAGAACCAAAATTAAACAATCCACTTGATAAATGATTTGGTTCTCCTGTCATCTCAAGAATACTTAACATAATTTGCAATTGAATTCTAAATAGATATGATGAGGTGATGGAAAATCATATTTATTTCTTACATTTAAGATTTTTTTAAACTAAAAATAAATGGCAATACATATATTTAAAGAACTATAATATCTATTAATCGCGTTTGATATTTGTTGATACAAAAAGCATGATATTTAACCTCTCGTAAATATCCTAATGCAACTTTACCATGTACTTTCAAAATTTCATTTTGTATATTATTTTTTTAAATAGCAAGGAAAAAAGATAAAACATAGATGAGTAACTTTTCTACAAAGTTAGAGATTAACAAATAATTTCTAAAATTTTAAGAATTAAAATATCCATTCAACTTTAAAGAGTAATTCACGGCTTTTACTTTGTGAAAGTATATGGCACTTAGTATCTTCATTTGAAATTGAAAACGTTACATTATCATCCTTCCCTAAAATTTTAGTTGCAAGTTAACTTTTTGTGTAGTTTTATCACCATGAAAAGAAAAGAGAATAGCTTGCTTTAGCAAGAACTACACTCCAATTTTTCAACAAAATATAAAGTTCAACATCAAATATTTGAGTGTCATCTTTCTAGTTCCATGTGGAAATCATGGTTGCAGTGAAAATTTAGAAGGCTTTCTTAGGATGATATATCATAGACCATGTTTAAGATCCCAAAAGCATGATGACTTGGGAACTGAAAAAGCCAGAATATGAAACCTACTTTTGTCATGTCACAAAAGTTTGTACCAATTGAACAGAAAAAAAAAAAGTCATTACATTTCTTTTGGTGTCTTTTAAGAATTGCCAACTTAGTGAATTGCTTTCAAATGGTATGGATTTTTTGTTTTCAAATTCAAGTGTACTGAATGAAGAATAACATATATATAATACTAAAAAAATTATCATTAAATAGTTAGTTAATTATGACCAAAATGATGGACCCTTTTATTACAACATGGTAAAAGAGAAAATACAGTGATCATTTTGTCTCAAATATGCTGAAAAAAAAAAACATTTTCCTTTTAAAAGAAGAAACCGTTATTTATTTGTGTTTTTGGTTTCTTAATTTTTGCCATAGAAAGAAATGCTTGTCTTAGAGAGTCATAAAAAAGCACTTACCAGTTCTAGTTTTGTACATTAATGAAATGAAAATAGATTGGTTGGGTTAGGAAGTGGAATCAAAATGGTTGGCCACATGGTTGTGTTTGTTGTTGAAATTTCGAAATTCCCCTCTGCTCTCAACACACCCAACATCTCCAACGCATCATAAACAGTGTCTGTAATTAAACTATAATTGGAAGATCCAAGTAGACACTTCAAACCCAAGTGGTTTCCGTTGTCAATCACATGGTGGGGGCTTCTTCAACATCTCAAGCTATATCTTGGAATAGGAGAGACAAAACAAATCCATTTTTTCTTTTATATTGTTTAGCCTAATATATTATATTTAATCTTAATTTTGACTCCTAAATTATATATAAGATTATTGAATGTTGTATATATTGTTCTTATTTCAGATATTTCGATAAGTTATATTGAAGTTTCAGTTTGTAATCATTTTATAAATTATTAAAAGGTATAAAGTCGATATGAGATTTCAAATACATCTCCTCACGTCAAGACTACTCAACTCGTATGTGAAATTATATTATTTAAGGATGATTTGATAATGTATGACCCAATAACCTTATAATATATACGATGTATTTTTTTATATCTTTTCAACTTTTTTTAGTTTTACACAAAGTGAGACTAGATTTACACTTATATTCTTAAGTGTGTAGTATGTGAGATATATTTTTCAAATTTGATTTGTTATCTTTTATGAAAATTTATATTATAATTGTATTTTTTAATGTATAAAATTTAAATTGAATATTTTATTTGAAAAATGTGGATTATGTAGATAAAGCACGTGGTGATGGAAACCCTAACATATATTAATGTGTTTAACAGGTATATTTAAGTGGTGTTGTAGGGGAAAGATGAAGCAGTGACATAAATTTGCAGGGGAACAACAGTGGCAGACACTTAACCACCATTTAAATACATCTTCATTTCTTTACCTTTCCAAAACACCACCCTCATCCATTGAACCCATCTTCTTCTCTTCTCTCTTAATAATTCACTTCTTAAATTATATTTTTCTTCTTTTATCTTATTCATAAGTTTCGCTTTCTTTTTAATTGATTCAATTTATTTCAATTTGGTGGCTTAAAATAATAATAATAATAATCAGCATGTTTTTAATTTCATATTTATGGAATTCAGTTTTCAGATGATTTTTACCATCTTTATAACTGCTTTAGTTTTAATATAAATTGGGTTCTATAGTTTTCATGAAAGTGATCTAATATAACAAACTTTAATCGGCAAAAAATAGTTTAAAATCCTATATTATAATGACTAATTGTTCCAAATGTAAAAGATGACTTATCAAAATGAACTTTTTTAAGAAATGAAAACCAAATTGAAATTTATGAATAAGATAAAGGACAAAAATATAACAGCCTAATTTAGTGAAAAATGAAAATTCAAGAAAGATAAAAATATTTTCTATTTTTTATTTAAGATAATGAATGAAAAAAAGAAAGAATGGGTAGCCAGATAGAGTTCCATGCATGATAGCAACATGACTAAAAAAATGGAGATTTCTATTTGGATAAGGTGGCATCCCACATCCTCATTATGTACATAACATAACAGATGGGGTGTATGCAATGCATTCAAAATCTCATTATTGGAAAGAAATTACAATATATATATATATATGTATTGACAGTGTCACAGCTGATGGTATAAAAAAATCCTACTAAAAAATCAGTTATTTTAGATATTCTAAAACTGATGTTATTGGACTTTTTTTCATTCAATTACAACGCAATATTTTGTTAGTATACCATACAATTAGTGTAATGTTTTAATAGTTAAATTTGTATTACATGAAGACTAAATTAGTACCTAGAAGATTTAATTTGGTTAAATTACATAATTTATTATTTAATTATCATTAATTTTGAGGTATCATGTTCATTTTTTTCCCATTGTTATATCATTAAAATTTCAATTTTAACACATGAAACTGATATGCATAGGTCTTTCCATATACTACTCAAGCATATGAGTTTTATACACATTACTCTGATCACATAGGTCTCACAAATATAGATCAAATATTAAAAAAACAAAATGTATATAAATTAATACTCCTACAACCTCTCTCGAACTACCACTGTATCCTAACATTATATTTTTCTTTTATCAAAATAAAAATATAACATAAATAAATAAATGTAAGCTAACACATAAAAATATACATAAATCATTAGATATAACTCATAAATTTATTATTTCATCACACACAACACATACTCAATCTAGATAAACTCATAATACAAATTACATGTCTCACAATTCACTGTTAAAAAGAATTCTCAATTATATCCGCTATAATATTAAGAAAGTTTCTTTATATAATTTGATATATTCTAATCTAAAATATTAATAAATACTAACATCTAATTTGCACTTTTGCTAATTCAATCTTATGTAAAAATGATGATTTACATAACAATGTTTTACACTCAGTAAAAACTTAATTCGACTTCCACCACATAATATTAACATTCATTTAATTCAATTAACACATAATATAAATCTTTTAAGAAACTTCCAATTATTTTTCTAAAACTTCTACCTATAAAATCAAGTTATTCAGTTCATTAAGAAGTTTCTGTTTATTAATTAGTTGATTTATGCAAAATTAGTATAAAATTCTCACATTCAAAGAAAATGGAAAGAAAATGATGTCAACGATGAAAAACTAACCTGAATCAAGATTTTTGTGGGTATATTTTGATCTATTTTTATTTTAGAAATGTAGAGATTATATAGAGATTTTATAATTTTATAAAGATGAAATTTCATAATAAATGGAGAATGAAATATTTTAAATCTATTTATATCTTTTGTGAAAATTTTCATTATCTATTTAATCTAAACTCTATTCTCCAAACTCAAATAAATTGAATTTTATTAGTAAAATGTACTAAAATAAAAGTTTAATAGTAAAATAGAGAGGAGAAAAATGTAAATGGCAAAATTCATGAAAAATAAAATAATTAAAGAATAAAGTGTGGAAGTATTTGATGTGTTGTGAAAATGATTGAAATGTGATAAGGTTAAGTAAGTTAGATTGGAGGCACCATAAGTGAAAGAAAATGACATTTGAAGTATTGTTATTTCAGTAGTCTCTGTCTCATACACTGCGTAGAAACAGCGTAGCATATTAATGTATTATATGAATGGTGAAAATTTTTCCCATCTTATTCCATTCGCATCATATTCCAAATATACTTCTACACGCGTAATCAGTTTTAGGGTTACACATATTAATCTTACCTTTATTATATTTATTTTCCTATTTTCTCATTGTAGTTTAAATTGAAAAAAACAATCAATAGTATTTTTTAGGGTATTTACTAGAAAATAATATTATATTTTATAGGGTATTTTCTTCTACAAATTGTTATAGAAAAATTTGTCCCTTTAAAAATAATAATAAATTTACCAGACATATGATATACATGTTGCTTAGAAAGTTTGGAAAACTCAAAACGATTAGTTTTCTAAACTTTTAAAGGCTCGAATGCCTAATTCAACTTTTGGATTTTGGGTTATGTGATTATGTGATTCAATATCCAAATTTCAGTAATTTCGAGTCTCAGTTGTTCTAAATATGAAGTATAATTTTGGTTTTCTAAATTTTAATTACATTAATTAATTTTTCCATGATTGTGTCATTCTGTTTTTATTTAAAATATGTTTTTATAATGTATGAATAATATGAGGTAATCTCAGTCAAAGATAATGAATTTTCTTTCATGCAATTTTGATCATATAACCTCCTAAAGTTTTGAGTCAATGTAAAACAATAGTTCAAAGTGATACCAACAAAGTAACTTTTTAACATCTCTAAATAATAAGACGATTACATGCTAATTAAGTATTACGATAATAATTTGTACCTACAGTAAAAATTAAAATATTGTAAATAAATGAAAATTAAATATATTTTATTTATTAGTTATGTATTTACGATCTTATTTTATATCCAATAAAATTGATCAGTGAGTATTTTCATAATTACCCCCAATATCCTTAAAAGAAATGAAGGAATGATACCTCTTAGTTGAAAGAAAAAAATTTCATCAGGAAAAAATAAATTATGGATCTCTCTTGAGAATAATCTCCACTCTCATAGGAATATTTGAGATACTTGTGAAAATCTTAGAAAGACAATGGTACAATTATAATAATTCAAAAGAAAAAATAAATACAATTAGGTCATTATTAGAAATACTACTTAAAATTGATTACATATATCTTAAAAAAAATATAATTAATACGTCTACACTAATTCAACTGAAGGAAAGGAACAAAACAAAAATAGTATATATATATATATATAT
>Ga0123340_1000738_pt1 | contig 24049 bp, 12 predicted proteins | sample SirMexnodulemix_FD_89961 | JGI IMG/M metagenome (GOLD analysis project Ga0123340, IMG submission 89961) | Root nodule microbial communities of legume samples collected from Mexico - Siratro Mexico nodule mix | ecosystem: Host-associated > Plants > Roots > Nodule | place: Mexico: Nepantla...
ATATATATTTAAGTGACTGACACTGTAAAAGATTGAACTCAAAATAATATTTATTATGAATCTTTTCATTCAACAGAATATACCGGATGTTAATTGTCTTTGTTCGTGCTTCTGAAAAAGCAAAATATACTTAATATGAAAAAGGTCAAAAGATACTTTCTTTAAAAAAACAAAAAAAGCTAAGTTGTTAATCAAATATACAGAATGAATTGGGTGTTGAAAAGACAATTAACGTTCGGATTTATTATTAGTGACAGTTGAGTAGGGTTACTTATTATGGTGAGTGCTTTTGATAATATAATTACTGAATGTGAAACATCATTATTTGTGATTCTAGTTGTTGGCTCCTGGTGATTATGGCAAACCATGTTAACAAGCCATTACTACATCACGCTTATTTTAACATCTTAATGCAAGTTTATTACGTGTTATTTATTTCAAATTTAAGTATAGTTAATTTTAATGTGATTGATTTTGAATTGTTATGGAAAAGTAAGTACAAATTATCCCATCATTGATTTTTTTTAATAATTTAAAATTTATTGATAATGGCGTAAAATGTCTCGTTTTATATTTAATGAATTTCGGTCGCAATTTTATAATTTTTAATAAATGTAAACTATTAAAAAAATGCATTAGTGATTATTGGTATTGAGTAAAGTACATGACACGTGGGCAATTTGTGGAATTGTGTGTTCTTATTGTGTTGAACGAATCTATGAGTCACGGGCAACTAGGCATTCCTAATGCCATAAAAAATAAAATTAAAAGTAAATTATTGTTAGCAACCCTTGGCCCCATGCAATTATGGGGACGCTTTTCCCGAGTTATTCAATTCTCTCTTCTTTATGTAGTTACTCTTTATATAACTACTTTCCACACCTCCGTCTTATCACTTTTTATGCCAAATTCAGGTCTAAAAAACTGTTGCTTCCTTTACTACTATTCTATTGCTTTTTAATTATGTAAAAGTTAACCAATTAATTTACCAATACAAAAATACAATATGTGTACGAAATTTATTCATTCTCAATATTAAAGAGATTAGTTTATTTAGTTAACAATATTAAATTTATTTATATTTATATATTTTGAAAATCATTTTTTATTTTAATTATTTGATTTAATTATATTTTTGTCTCACGTTGTATGTTGTTCTCATATAGTCGTTCTTCAAAAAAAAAAAAATGATTCATCTTCAGTCAATTTATTGTTAAATTAAATCATATACGTTAAGAGGCAATTAGTGTTCTAGCATTTTTTTCAGAGTTATAACTAGAGTGCGATGATTATTAAATATTTGTATCATTTGACATAAATATAAAATAATCACTTTCTATACATGCTTGAACATTATAAAAGTGAAAATTTTCACTCAAACACTATAAATAAATATAACATTTATGATTAAATAATTTTGGTTCAATATTTGTTTATATTTTAATATACCAAGTGTCAAATTAAATATATTTGATAGAGTATAACCCATTTTTTAAAATTTTATAAAAAAATTGCAAGCTTAACCCACTGATAAAAAGTTGAAAATGAATCATTATATTGAAATTTATTTTATAAAAATAATGTTGAATAGAATTCTATCAGAAGTTCCTCGTGGAGTAATTTTATTGATACTCGTATTCTACACCAATTTAATTTTTATAAACTATAAACATAAGTGGTTTAATGTTGATATACTGTTAATGTAATTTTACATCGCCAAAATAATAAAAAAATGCTCTAAACACAACTTTTAAAATAATGATTATATTAACAACACTTTTCAACTATATAATAATTCATATCGGGATAATGAGATAACCTAGCTTCTTCCTACATGCAAAATTATCATGATTGAAATTATTATTTTTTTCTTACCAACATATCTATAATAACGACAATGTAAGCGAAAAGGAGTAGTAATTGTATAAAATTGGAAGATCATTTCAAGCTTATTGAGTACATGGTTTTATTTATCTCATGTGATTAAAGGAGTCGAAAATGTGTTTTATCCTATGGATAGTTTCGTAAAATTCATAAAATACCAGTCACACTATAAAATGGTTGTGATCTGAGTTGAATTGAATTATTTTATTTTGGTTCATCATTTAGCCTTTAAAGTAAGTTTCGATTCGATTAAGTTTACCCTTACAATGTTGGATCACAATGAATCTAAGCTAGGCTTTATTAAATTGAGTTTCGTGAAAATTGGATAGAGTTAAACTCATGTTAGATTTGTTCGAGAAAGATTTATAAGATTGAACTGATTGTCAAAGTTATGACAAATTAAGTTAAGTCTAATTTAGGACGGAGAAAAAGATATTACTATTGTAATTAAAGAAAATCTGATTAAAATAAATAATAAACATTAAAAATATATGTTAAATAACAGAAGTCAAATGAAAAAAAGCATCCCATATTCAAGAGTCAAAACTTAGATTTATATATGTCCTAATATTAATTAATTTAATATCCTCCTACGGGACCTATGAGTAAAAATCTTACCTAATGTTGTGGATACACCAAATTCAAATGGAATAGGTAATTTAAATTAATAATTAATTATGAATAGCTTACCTTTATATGCACTACGAGCTAATCTATATTTATAAAGTAAAAAGATTACAATTGATTATAATATTAGAGCCTCCATATATAAGATATTTAAATAAATTAAAATTGAATTATTTTCATTTAAAATAGTTTATTTTCTAACAAAAGAAATCAAATTTATTTATTTATTATTTAAATACAAAATAATTATTAATAATCTAAAATATAAATATTAATAATTTTATTTTTTATAACTTTATCAAACGACATTATTTTTTGTCAATATCAAACCAGGTTGATATTAATTAAGATTATCTTTATAATTTTGATGATTGTTTTTTCAGTTTTCAATCAGTGTTGTTTAAAAAATTTCCTAATTAACATCATTAAAAATTAACTTAGTTAGCATTAGTTGGAAGTCGCATCTAATTAATATTAGAAATTAATATATGTTGATGATAAAAAATAAATACTACATATATTAATACAAAATAATTATAAGGGATGTTAATTGAAAAAAAATATAATTTATTTCTATTAAAATATAATTTTCTCAACATTGATCAACAAAACCTAGTAATATCAAGTAAAAATTAAGAGCGTTTTACAAAAATTGAATTCTAACTATTTAAATAAAAAGTCTATCAACATAAAAAAAAAAACTCTAGTCGACGTCCAGTCATCCCAACACTGTTTTGAGATTGTGAAAAGTTTTAAATTTTTAATATTTAGATATAATTTAAAATAATGTAATTTTAAATAAATTAATTAATTTAATAAAATTATAGGATTTCAAACTTTTTAAAAGTTTCATATTAAAAATAATCTATTTTGTTCTACACATTTCAATTTCTCTATTAAAAACAAATTATCTTTTTAGAATTCCGTATATAAACACAATATTAAGACTTTGGAAAAATACGGATTATTTATCTATGTATCTCATAAAAGAATACTATATCAATAAGGTAATCGATCTTTTCACTTGTTTATTATAATTAAAATTCTCGTAATTAACCTTACATGTACTTATTTTTATTGAGCACACGAATAGTATGGTTTACTATTTACATTTCTCATGAATGACTTGTGATTACAGCACAATTTTCAATATTATATCGAACTTAATTAAACAAATTATTTGATAACTGATTCATTTTAAATTTTATAGAGCATAAACTGGCTCTAGCTAATAAATAAGACTGGGAAATTCGATAGAAATCTGGTAGTGATTTTTAAGACAATCATTATTTATAATTCCCTGAAATTCCATATTACGTGCTGAAAGGAATTATTTGCATTTTTATCTCACATTAATACATTTCCAAATCTGGTTAATGTTTCCTCGTAGTAAGTTGCTGATTTATGGTTGATTTCATGTTTGAACACACAGGATTGCGATGTTTAATTAAGACTAATCTCATATTAATTTTGAATAATATTTGCCCCGTGGAGCAGGTGAGAGGGATGTGACTGCAAAGAGCACAAAAGTGGTATGAAGGGAAGAGAAGCTGGGAAAGCTGAAATGACAGAGTTTGAAGGTAAAAAAGCCCGAAAGGTTTAGAATGAGAATGTGCAAACGGAAGCCACAAAATCCAAAACCTCAGAAGGGAAAAAGGTGTGGGACCCAGAAAAATAAAAAAAACACCCACCCCATTTCACATTATTATTTTTCGCTTTTTCCTATATTATTATTATTATTAGTTGCAGTATTATTATGTAGTACATTGCAGTATTAATTTTTTCGAGTTTCTTATTTTCGCCGACACACACAAACTCACACACTCAAAGGGACACAGCACAACACAACAGTCTTGTGTGCTTTTGGTTATTCTCTCTCTTCATTACACCAAGCTTCGAATCTCCAATATCTGTCCCTTTCTTTCTTTAATGGCCTTGCCTTGTACAACCAGTCGCGATCTGAAACTCAACTACTACGGTACTACTTCTTCTACTACTGCTACCCCCATTTTCCTCTTCCTTTTTGCCATCTCTTTCGCCTCCATGGTACTCTGCATGTGCCTCTCCACACCTGAATCACGCTTCTGACCGCAATGCCTGCTCCTCCTTCCCCTCTTTCTCCTTCCCTCGCTTTCATCTTCCTTGCTCTGCTTCCTCTTTCCCTTGCCAGAACTGACCCTTCTGATGGTAATATATCACTGCTGCTCGCTTTTCTCCCTCTTTGTGTTTTTTTGGAGTGATCATGCTGCGGTTGATTGATGGGGTCGGTTTTAATGTAGTCATGTGATGGGAACAGGGGAGGGGTCGGTTTGGGGGAAAAAGTTTGGATTTTGCGTCGAGGGCATTGGGTTTTGAATTTGTTTTGTGGACTCTGGGTGCATAGGACATACGTGGGGTAATGCAAGTAATGAAGTTGTGGGTGGGTGGGTGCTTGTTCATGCCAAAATGGTATTTTTTTTTTTTTTTTTGATGTTTTGTTTCTGTTGCAGTTCAAGCTCTCGAGGTTATGTACAATGCGTTGAATAGTCCAACTCAGTTAACGGGTTGGAGAATCGGTGGTGGTGATCCCTGTGGAGAGTCATGGAAAGGGGTAACGTGTGAAGGTTCAGCCGTTGTTTCCATGTATGAGATTCATGTCATATTGCACATTTTTTATTTGTTTTTTTTAAAGTGTGTTTATTATTGCCAAGGTTTTATTAGCAATGGTTTTTGTTTCAATCCTTGACATTGCCGAAAATTGCTGACAAATATGCTTGAAACCTTGATCTTGTGACCGAAATCGCGGCTGCTGACCCATTTTTTTTTCAAAGCTTGTTTTTGGTCGAGAAAACTAATTGATCTTCCTTTTGTGATGCTGGTTAGTGAGCTCTCAGGATTAGGACTCGATGGGACTCTGGGGTACCTGCTCTCGGACCTTATGTCACTCAGAAAGCTGTGAGATCATTTTACTCTGTTTTTTTTGTTGTTTTAACATATGCCGGTATTGGTTATTGGTTTTTCACTTTTTATTTTGTATTTTTCCAGTGACTTGAGTGACAACAAGATCCATGATACAATTCCCTACCAGTTGCCGCCAAATCTTACAAGCCTGTAATATTAGCAGCTCACTTCATTTCCTGATCGTTGTCACTTTTTTTTCTTACTAGCAATGTTAATATTTTTTGCATATATTTTGAATTGGGACAATCAGGAATCTTGCAAGAAATAATTTATCTGGAAATCTTCCTTATTCCTTTTCTGCCATGGTTTCTCTCAATTATTTGTAAGTGTTTTTTCAGTGTATATAGTTTTATTTCATAATATTCGATTTTATCATACATTGGGGCCACTTACTGTGTTTCCTTGTTGTTTTTAGGAATTTAAGCAATAATGCACTCTCCATGACAGTTGGCGATGTTTTTGCTGGTCTTTCAGATCTTGGTATCCTGTAAGATATAGTACATAGGTTCTTAAGTCCAACTTCCCTTCCTTTAATTTTCTTACTATTCTACCTAAGAAATGAATGTTTATAATGCTGATTTATGGCAATGGTTAATCAATTTCTGATGATTTTTTCCCCTCAAAATATATGAATAAGCATTTTCCTTGTCTGAATCAGATGAACTTTTACATTTTAGGATTGAGATAATGTTGTTTTTGAGCTAAATTTTTTAGTTTTGGATTTGGACTTGAAGCATGTTCATAAATTGACTTAATACTTGACTCATACTTTCAGTATCATATATCAGAATCCAAATTAAGTTACCACACTAACATAGAGTTTATGCTCTAATGGAAATCTGATAGAAATAGAAAAAGAGGAATAGTTTCATACAGAAACCTTTTATAGTCAATTGGTTGTTTGGATAGTTTTATGGACTAACTAATAATAGTTTTATGATAGAATGATGGATTCTATTTGATGATTGTTTGCATTCATTTTCAATGATGCAGGGATCTATCATTCAATAACTTCTCTGGGGATCTTCCTCCTTCATTTGGTGCATTGGCCAATCTTTCTTCTCTGTATGTTGCTTGATATTTTAATTGTTGGACTGATAGTGATTTTCAATAAATGTTTAGGCTTATCGAAATTACTTTGTAGTTTCTTGCAGAATAACCAGATGACCGGCTCTCTTAGTGTTCTCGTTGTTTTGCCTTTGGATACTTTGTAAGTTCATCTCTCCCATTTGACCTTGATTATCTGCATATCAGTTTCTGATGTTGCTATATAATTTTCCAGAAATGTTGCAAACAATAATTTCAGTGGATGGATACCTCGTGAGATTAGTTCCATACATCATTTCATGTAAGTATTATGGATTTTTGTTTGAAATGCCTGTGTTTTCTAATGCATAGCTTCGGCATTGTGGTTAATGTGTCTCTTTAAACATTGACTAGATATGACGGAAATTCATTTGAGAATACTCCTGCTCCTCTTCCACCAGCATCAACTTCACCTCCTTCCAGTGGATCTCATAGTCATCATCATTCTGGATCTGGTTCACACAATACAACAAAAGGCTCTGATAATGAAAATTCTGATGGCCATACGGGTTTGACAGTGGGGGCTGTTGTTGGCATTGTGTTAGGTTCAGTAGTGGTGGCTGCTATTGTGCTGCTTGCTCTTGTTTTCTGCATCCAAAAGCGAAAGGGGAAGAAAATGGGTGCAAGGAATTTTAGTGGGAGCCTTTCTCGTGGAGTTATTTATGGTGATTTCTTTTCCTTTTTCTCTTTTTGTTCCCATATATATATATATATATATATATATATATTATGTTTCTATAATTTGGGTTCTTTGTCAAATATAGTTTAATATGGTATGTGCATTAATTTGCCCCAATATTTTGTTGAATCACAATATCTGAAGGCACTAAAGGGTGCAGATACAAGTAAGGTCTTTAGAAGGACATTTTTAGGGAAAAGTAGGATTTGGAGCTTTTTATTTGGTGTAAATTCCAAGCATAAAGCACTATAGTTTCGTAGCATGTTTGTTTTAATGTTAACTAAGTAAAATCCATGACAATACCAACACACTAACAAATGCACGTATCAAATGTGCAATCAAACACCCACTCAACAAAGACGTTTTATTACAAATGTTATGGGTTTTTCTTTATTCTTTTACAAAATTAGTTTGCATTACCCTTTTAAGCTGTTTCTATAAGTGATTCTTCGTTTCAAAATTTATACTATTTATTTATTGGTTTGAGCTGAAGGGTGGGATATATGCATCCTGACTAGTTTAGTTTTTTTTTTTTTTTGGGTTTGTGCTTGCAGTAACTCCTCAGATGCAAGAGCAGAGGGTAAAAAGCGCTGCTGTTGTTACAGATCTCAAGCCTCGTCCAGCAGAAAATGTATCAGTTGAGAAATTACCTGCAAAAAGTGGATCTGTGAGGCACATGAAGTCCCCTATAACTTCAACATCGTACACAATTGCTTCTCTTCAAAGTGCAACAAATAGCTTTAGTCAAGAATTTATAATTGGTGAAGGTTCTCTTGGCCGAGTTTACAAGGCTGATTTCCCAAATGGGAAGGTAACACCTTTTAGTGTTGCATTTGTTATCTACCTTCCCTATGCATTTTTGGAATTTATTTTTTTATCCATGCTTGAAAAATGTCTTTCAAATTAATTGATGGGAAATTGGTTGAACCAGTACTCGATGAATGTGATGAGAGTTTATAGTCATTTTTTCTACATCAGTAATTCTGGTTTTGCTGCATGTTAAGCAATGTTTCTTTTTTCCTCTTCAGTTGTTTTTAATCTTTCATTTGGTTTGGATTTCTTTATTTTTTTATTTTTTTCTACAGTCGCAAGTCATAAATAATCTGGTTCATAGTGTCTACATATTCACCAAGGCTGCCTGTCATTTAACACATTTTTTTGTACGATGATCCATCTATCTTTGTCTGTCTCTTCATTTTCTTTTTCTACCATGGACATTTTTTCTCTTATAAATTTGAACTTGGAGAAAAATATTTTTAAATGTTATGAAATAAAAGTTATGGGCATTATAATATTCTAATGGTTCTGATATTTGCTTTTGTTTAGGAAATGGCTATCAAGAAGATCGACAACTCTGCATTGTCATTACAGGAGGAAGACAATTTTCTTGAAGCTGTTTCAAATATGTCGCGCCTGCGGCACCCAAACATTGTGACATTGACTGGATATTGTGCTGAGCATGGCCAACGACTTCTAGTTTATGAGTATATAGGAAATGGAAATCTGCATGACATGCTCCATTTTGCTGAAGATAGCAGTGGCAAGGCTTTGTCTTGGAATGCTCGTGTACGCATAGCACTTGGCACAGCCCGGGCTTTAGAGTATGTTTCATGTGTATATCTGACATATTAAGTCTCTCCTGTGCATGGCCTTGAGAAGCTACCCCACCCCCTTGTTTTTAACCTCTAGTTTATTTGCTTTACCATTGTAGGGTGAGTTAGCATATCACATAAAGGCTGATTTCTTGAGTTATGCTTTGTCTATCAGGTACTTGCATGAAGTGTGCTTGCCTTCTGTTGTACATAGAAATTTCAAATCAGCAAATATATTACTTGATGAGGATCTAAATCCTCACCTGTCTGACTGTGGTTTAGCTGCTTTGACACCAAACACAGAGAGGCAGGTTGGTGAAATATTGTTTCCTTCTTAAACTTTTGAACATGGTTTTTGTGTCCTTTCTTTGCTGTTTGCTTACTGCATTGATTACAATCATTGAGTTTTAACAGGTATCGACTCAGGTGGTTGGTTCATTTGGTTACAGTGCTCCTGAGTTTGCATTATCTGGAGTATACACTGTAAAAAGTGATGTTTACAGCTTTGGGGTGGTTATGCTGGAATTGTTGACTGGTCGGAAGCCACTAGACAGGTGAGTCTAGCATGCACTTTGGAAATTGATAATGCTCATCTCTTTCATGTTTGCTCTTGATTATTATTATTTTCTTTCTTTTCTGTATGGCTTCTTACATTCATTTGAAATTTTTGCAAGTTTAGTTCACGAATTCGATCAGAGCAGTCACTTGTGAGGTGGGCTACACCCCAACTCCATGATATAGATGCCTTGGCAAAAATGGTGGATCCTACTTTGAATGGCATGTATCCTGCAAAGTCACTGTCACGCTTTGCTGATATCATTGCCCTCTGTGTTCAGGTAAAACTCGAACGACTGATGGCTAGCAACTTGTTTTAGTACTTATTTCATTTACTGTACTCGTGCCTTTATTTTTGATCTCTAGTTTAGTCTAGCAACGTGTCTTTATAATATAAGAGCAAATGCTAACTGGTACCAAAGGGTATTTGTCAAAGGAAACAAAAGAAGAAATTTTATTGAATGAAATGGAGAAGTGCTTCCAGTGTTGTTATTCATGACAAAAGATACCCCTCTAGTTTAATTATAGTTATATGAAACTGAGTGTTGGGAAGTAAAAAAAGCCAACAAAACGATAAAATTCATATAGTAAATACGAGAATGACATACAAAACAGTAAGAGAAATGTATGCATTAAAAGAGACAGCTGAGGTATCATCTTACGTAGGACAGTCCAACGAGACCCCTCTAAGAAGACTAAGACAAGATAGTGGATAGTCCTATTGCTAGAGAGGTAAAGGGTAATGTGGACATGTTAGACAAGATTAAGAATGAATACATTATTGAAAGAGGTTCCGTAAGAAGACTAAATCAGATGGATAACAGTCCTATATAGGTAAAGGAAAACCGAGAAAAACTACAGGAAAACTATTAAGGATATAATGGTAAATGGATTGTTTATATACTATTCACAACTAAAGATCACAACTTGATTTTTTATTTTTGTCGCTCATTCCACCTTGTGGGAAACTAGTTTGATTGCAAAGTATTACTATATAAAAATAGTAGTACTAGTTATTGGATGCATTGAATAGGGTGTATTTAATGCACCTTAAGTAGACCCTTGTAATAATTTGTATTGTTGACCAACTTGTTGCACAGTGTTATTGCCAACACCATAATTCTTCAGAAGATTTTAATGTGTTTGATTTTGTACACAGCCGGAACCTGAATTTCGACCTCCAATGTCTGAGGTGGTGCAAGCGTTGGTCCGGCTAGTGCAAAGAGCAAGTGTGGTTAAAAGACGACCCAGTGACGAATCTGGCGCTGGTCACAAGACCCCAGAACATGAGGCCATAGACATGTCATTTTAAGTGTTAGTGCCTCTACTCTTTTGCAATTTTGTGCAGTTGCCCCGGCTAAAATTTACTACTATAAAACACAGCAAGCAAGGAAGGAGTAGAAAGTTTGTGAAAATGTATCAAGCAATTTTAAGATACTAATTAATTACGTGTTGGATTTTCTCACACAACATTCAGAAATTACTGTGGAGAATAAACTGTATATTTAGTTAACTTGTCATGCTGTGATATATATAATATAATATAATTTTAAAGTCCTTGATGCAAAATAGTCTTATAAAAAGAATTATAGGAATCAACTTTATGAGTTTTAGGCTTTGTTGGCAAGCACCGATGAAATTCCAACTACCGACATAAAGACCTTGGAAAAGAGTGTGGGGTGTTATTCATTTGTAATGAGTTGGATTATTATTGTGACGGTGCGTGAATTTGACGGTCCCACTGTTCTCTAATTCCATTCCATTTCTCTAACAGACGCCCATTTGGCCTTTTCCTTTCATTTTTTAGCACTTTCTTGTCTCCTTCTGCATGGCCCTCGAAACTATTTTTAATTTACAGTAAACTCCTTTTCCTTTTTAGTTAGAACATGTTTGGGATCCCTTGGGACGTTCGCATGTTTCGTGGTATGAAATGGAGAATTTAAAAATTGTCACTGATGTGGAAAGTGAGTTTGGTCGGTTTAAACTCGTAATCAAACAAACGCATTAAGTTGTGAGTTCTGGGTTCAGTGCATGTTTGTATTAAAACTAGGTTTTAAAGTAATTTTACTTTGCGAGTAATAATTTCTTCTCAATTTAGGTATAGGAAAGGAACTTACATTTTTATATTGGAGTTTGTAGAAGTATTTCTGTAACTTAAAACTTGGTGAGGTTTTTGTTAATCTTATTTGAAATAAGTTGGTGTAAAAGTTTATTTTTGGGTAACCGTTCTTTCAAGTATTTAAGACAGGGTATCAAGTGTTTTATAGATAATTATTTTGTTCAATGTTTTTTAAATATTTATTTTAAAGAGTTTAAATTAATAATCATGTAAAAACTAAGAATCTTCGAAATTTCTTATGACCCTTTAGTGGAGGATTTTATTCCTTTAGTCTGCATTTTTCAACGGCAAAGAACGTCCTTATGTACAAAAAAGATGAATATGATATACTGGGTTTTTTCCTCTTAAAATTTGACATGTACATCGGTGGATCAATTCAGTGAAATCACATATTGAGACATAAATAACTTTTTTTTCCTAACATTTCTCATTTTATTATTTTATAAGGATGACAAATTGAACCTCCTACTGTTACAAGTGTGATACACTGTTGACAAAGTCTCTTTTAAATAAAAATAATCATAATAAAATGTGTTAATTTCCTAAGGAATTAGAAAATTTATGAGAATGTATTACTTTTTAAAATGCAATACAATTTGAGGCCATTTCCATTTTACAAAATGATAAATTTATAAATCTATTAGATTAACTTAATTTTGAATGAAATATTTGTTTTCCTAAATTAAATATCTACATTTAATTTTTTAAGTTTCTGTTCCTTTATCATATTGTTTAAAGAGAGTGCCTAATATATTAATTATCCAAATATGAGGAAACAAACAAGAGTCAAAGGCACTAAAATTTTTGAAGGGACACAAGCTTGCTGCTCTGCCAAAGCCACATCAACTATCGAATGCAAGAGATTATATTGGTTAAATTTATGAACGAAGGACGGGTGACATGCCGGTTTATCAGATCCTATGCATGTGAAAAGATTGAAATAAATGAGATTTATCCATCGGAAAACATGATAAATCTAACCACTTGAACATCCAAATTCGACCAACAATTTTCTAAGTTCTAACCTTGTAAATTCATGAGCAAAATGGCATAAATTGCCTAACTTTGTAATTTTTAACAGAAATCTCGTACCAAAGGTATTCTCATTGGATCTCTTTATGTTGTTACAGAAATGGGGACATTGGATACAATTCCTATTTCGAGTAAATGAAGCAAAGCACAAAAAATGGTCATAGCCTCAACGATTTATTGGAGTGCGCATTCGCTCAACAATTCTGGTCACCGCAGCTCGGGACATCACCAACGTGTCATGCAGCAAAATGCTATAGACATTCAAGCCCTACAAAAAAATGTTAAACATAACTATATAATATAAAAAAAAAAAAAAAACACCTGTTTTAGGAGATGCTTGGAACTAGCAACAACTACAAGATTCAGTGAGGCATGCATTACCGATGTTTTGGAGGTGAAATTTTGGGATAACTTGCATCATACCACAAAGGTACAGATTATTCGATCAAATGGAGATGGTCCTCTTTTGGAGTTTTTCCATCACTTTCTCCTCAATGACTAGAGTACAGGCTACTCAAACACGTTTAGAACCATCTTCCATTTGATCATAAAGATGGTCTAATGAAGAACGCAACTGGGACAAACCATTAAAAAAAAATTGGTCTAAATAGTTTTACTACAAATGTGTTCTTTGATGGACCTAATGGCGTGTCTTGAATTTAGGTTGAGCCTAATTCAATTCCAAAAGCTAACTCGTGAAGTGGGGAATGCCCAAAGCCCTTATGAACTCCCTAATGCTAAGGATTGTATCTAATGTAAGATTGAGGGATTATATACACAGTACAGAGAAAGCTGGCTACGCAGGTACTTTTTTTAACAGTAGAGGTTGGTCCAATATCAAATATTACAGGCTTTGATATTATCTTCAATTTCGGTGACTCAACGCCAAGGTCTATTGCCGTATGTATAGTCAATGTGGGATCTTAATTGTGTCAATTGATTATTAATCCATGTACCTATTGTCACTGTTGGAAATGTTTTGATTCTAAGAAATTTCAAATAGATAAAAACTGAAACTTACAATGGACGGAAGTACGTTAACATAGTGTAGATTTTGTGTAGATAATTTTAACTTTTCATCTATAGGCCCGCCATCTACAAGCAGAACTTTCTTGGTGTTCTCCATTTGATTGTAAAAATTCACAATGTTCTTGGTTTTATGTGTGGGAACCTCCAGATCCTCAAAGACAAGAAGCTGTACAAGCACAGTTCCTCAGAACATTAGCACGAAGAAACTCTTATGTGACATATAATGCAGTAATAAAAAAAAAAAGGACAAACAAGATAACTATTGGATGAAAGGAAACACGCTATATACTAAACAGCTAAAAGAAACACAATCTAACATATCAGAGCATATGATTATCAGATTCAGGATAGGGATACATGCCAAAATAACCTTTTAACTTGAAGAAAGCAATAAATGATAGGACAGCTGTCGTAAGAGCATTGGCTTTTTGTGATTGAGTTTTTTTTTTTCTTTCTAGTTTCCCATTTATGAGGCTTTATTGTATTTATGTAGTCACATTTCTAGATGATAACAACCAGACTCTAGAGTGTCAAGTTTAGACGGTGGTATGCATTTTGAACAGGGCTTAGTAAAGTACACTTAACATAGTATAAATGATCGTAAGGACTTTGCACTCATACGCCACGTTATACCTAGATGCATGATTCCTTTGTTCCTACTTCAATTCTCCCTACACCCAAACCACAATTTTGCGAAGTTATAGCACTATATTTTTTGCCTCTACACATGAGGGTGTTCATTTGAAAGAAGATCCCACATTGGTTACTTCCATAAATATATGAAATAGTCAAATATATTTACGTTAAATGATATAATTAAAAAGTCAAACAGGTCATAAAAACATTATGATAGATTGTCAACCAGGTTGGCTGAGGCTGACAACACAATCCACTTCACTCAACTAAGAATATCTTTTATATATATGCCATACCTTTAATTTCGATATCCACAGCAAAAGAAACCCTTAAAAGAAATAAGAACATCTTAAATCTTTTCAGTTAGGTTACTTAATCATCAAACAATTTACTTATAATTTTTAAAACAAATCTTTGAGAAGTGAAAACTGAAAAATCACACTGTTTAGTACAAGCAAGAATGTACACTCATGTAGGAGATATAATAATGTAGAGATGCCACATTTTAAATTTTGATGGTGAATAAGGTCACGGGTGTGGAAGGAAACTTGCCTTTCCTTCTGCTGCACGAGCTGACAAGGCAATCTTTAGCCCCAGACGCCGAACCTTCTTATTGACTTTGAAAGCATGGCTTCGAGGCTTAGGGCCATGCATGGTGGCACCACCCCTAAACTGTTACCATTCATAAAATTTATTATTTTCAACTGCTGAAAAAACAGAAAGAAAAGAAGAAATGTGATAAAGATGGACTAGCAAGTAATGAGCAGAATGCTCCACTACCTGAGGCCCACGCAATGAACCATGCCTAGCTCTACCAGTTCCCTTTTGATTCCAAGGCTTTCTCCCAGTCGCACTGACCTCACTGATAGTTCTTGTTGAATGAGTCCCCTGTTGACCAAATCAATTAGCAAAATACATAACATTCCCATGGAGAGTCTCCATAGCTACATTTAGATCCATGCTACTAGAATATATATACATGTATATATATATATATATATATTCAGCTATTAAGCATACGACAACAGTGAAAACATTTTATCCTTAAAACCTTTGGATAGATATGCTAAATTATAGTTTTGTCCCAAACCCAAATGCTTGTCTCACATCCCAAAATTGCTAAACGCCAATATAGAAAAAAATATCACCATCTTGCCTAAGAAATAAATATAGCATTTCCTCTGGATTGCACATATGCAATGACAATGAGAAACAACCTTTAGATTCTAAAACATTAAGCAATCACTACCTGTTGTCGCTTTGCAAGCTGCCACCTAACAACACGGTGAATAATGTCCTTCCGAATAGGCAAATCAAAAACATCTCCAGGTAAAACCATAAAGCCCTTGTCTTCATTATGAAAGTTGGTAACTGGAATTAAAATATCCTGGGAAAGCCCTACAATATGTTGAACTTGATTAAGACACTCTAGAATCTTATTGAGACTGCAATCAGCACAGGCTGTGATCAAGACTAGATAGTTTGTCGTGAAAGATGGTAGGTAGTCAAGAAAACAGTGAAACAATCAAAAGATGCACTCAAAATTTTGATTAATAAGGAGAATCTTAACCAGTGCAGCTAGGTAAAGGCTTTATGGAAGAGTGTTACATAAGCACCTTCACCATGATTCCAACGCAACCCCACCGTGACTTTCCAATAATAACAAGGTTGTGGCCCTACATGCAGTTAAAAACTAGGGAAAGCAATACATGATTTTAGTAGAGGACACAAAGTTAAACACTGGGCACAAGTTCCTTTAACTTCAGAGCAGAATAAGATCATTAAGCATGAACAAAATATTAAGTTCTCAATTACAGGATCAATTTCGGAACAAACTATATGCAAGTTCTGACATGTAAATATGTAGAAATGCTTTCAGTCAATTGCAAATGATATTTGGTGTAAATTTTATATCTTTGATACGGAAGATATTAGTCTAGATCATACAAAATGGACAACAAAAATTATCTCATAATCTAAACCACACTGGAATTCATGCCTTGCAGTCGATTGACTCTCTCCTTTCAGAAATAAATATCCCAGTCAGCAAAACAGAAGCACTGTTATATTCTTGTACAAGATGCTTCAACTTATCCTTCATACCTATAGTACGCTCAGAGGTCGCTAGAGTCTTCTTGGACAATAAGTCCGACCGAAATGCACCCTCATCAGGTCCAGGAGTTAGAATAGAAGTAGAAAATTGTCGGATCATTGACCTGACCTACATTTAAACACACTATACCACATTATTAAAGAAGATGAATCAGAAAAAGCCAGTATACGAGAGAACCGCATTGACTAAGCTTTCATATGAAAGTAGTAACAAATATAGAAGTATATTCAAATGCTATGGCAGCGTACCAGAGAACAATCTGCAGAAAGATGTCTTTCCCCAGATAATCTGCTGTATACATCTGTGCACAAAAAATAATCGTATATATAAAGATTTACAAAAGCTGAAAAAAAGAACAAAAATCAAATTTACGGTAGATGGCAATGTCCACGATTAAGGAACTGCATAAAAGGTCTTACCACGTGATTTATAAAAAGAGGGAGACCCAGCATTTGGTGAATTAAAGTAGCTTCGTCCTAGTGAAGGCAAGGACCCAGAAGAACAACGTAGTAGCCTTTTGGAAATCAACGCTGCCATAACTGACCAAACAATCTACACTAGATTGCACCTTCCCATTTGAAATTCAGAGAAGAAGCAACGGTAAGAATGCAACTAAAAGTGTTCAGACTAAAGCAGAGAAGGAAGCGAGACATTTCATCAAATGCATGGCACGCAACTTAAATTCGCGAAATCAACCACTACACAGTAATCTCACAGTATTTTCAATAGGGAAGGGTCCCTCATCAATTTACAAAACTGTGTCAAAAATGAAACAAGTATCGAACACAATCTGATGCTACACTACAACCACAGAGCAAATAGAGATGTAAGGAAAAGACAAAAAAGAGTTACCAGAGACAAAACAGAGAGGTAAGGTAATGCCGATAGAGGACTTAGTTCGTTGCCGCCCCAAATTTTGCTCAGAATAAGAATCTGTACTTTCTCCGGTTCATGATTACTTCTCCGTCTTTGCCTCCATGGAAGATGCTCCCGAACTCGTTACAGTTTACAAAGGGGGCTCTGCATAATGGGCCTGTCTGGGCTTAGGTTAAGACAGCTTCATGCTGCACCCATAGAGAACGTGAAAAGACTAAAATGCCTTTAAATAAATATAATATCTTCAATCATTTCACCACCCCTAAAGTGATTTTAGTATAAAAGACACCTCATGGAATGTATTTCCAGATTTGAAAATGACTTTCAGAATCTGAAAATGGTTTTTGGATTAATCTGAAAATTTATTTTTTAATTCTGAAAGCTGTTTGTGGTTTTGAAAATATCTTTTATATTATGTAATTCAGAATATGTTTTATTTTAATTTTTAGATTAACTTATTTTGAGATATAAAATTAATTTTTAAATTAGCTTATTTTAAAATACAAATTTATCTTTTGAATTAGTCTATTCCAAATACAAAAATAACTTTTAAATTTGAAGTCAAGAAGTGTAATCTAAAATAAATTTTTCTGTTCTGAATTGAATTAATTCATAAGTCACCAATATATTTTGAAATAAGCTAATTTGGAATTATAACTTCCAACCATAAAAGATTTCAGATTTTACAATGTGATGATTTTCTGAATTACAAAATCCAAAATATAAATTCAACCACGCTTCTTCCACTTACTAAGGACATTTAAATTTCTCGTAAAGATTTTTTAGAAATATAAAATTTTGTGGAGGTAGAGGAAGAAGCTATGGAGGTGCAGGAAGCAGTCTCGGTTAAAAACGTACAAGAATTTATAAGTTTTAGCCAAACAAAACTTTCGGCTTGCGTAAATGTTTTAGCTTCTGATAAAAACACCCACCGAACAAACGGATTTTTAGATAAGTGTAAAAGTTTTTCATATTATATTTATTTATTACTTAAAAGTAATTATTGATATAATTTTTAAGATAAATTAGTAAAAAGTTATATTATATAACAAACTGTGATTAGATGACAATTTAAAAACATACTGTAATGAGCATTTGCTAAATAAAGTCCGTATAAGTTATAAATATGTTTAGCAAATAAGCACCCCTAATTCAAAATGAAAAAAAAAAAAACAAACAAAAAATTTTATTTCAAAAAATTTTCATAAATTTAAATTTTTAAAAATATATATTATTTTTAAAATAAATATATTTTTTGTAAATATAAGTAATGCATTTTTGAGATTTTTTTTAAAAATATAAAAATAGTAAAAGTAACTATTCACTAGGATTTGAAAAAGCGTAGTCACACCAACCAAAAACAGCAACAGTTCCATTTAATTGTTCTGTTGACGATGAACTATTGAAAATTGTCACTTATTTCAAGTACAGTTTAAAGTTATTTTTGAAGAAAAAAATAAAATTATTTGATTTTAATAAAACATTTACCTGATTTTCTTTTTTATCCTTTTCATTAATATGAAATTCAAATAGTGGTAGTCTTTAAATAACAATAAACACAACATGGATAAAGATGGTCAAATGAAGAATTAAATCTCCGAAAACTTTTTATCTCTAATTTTAAAATACATAACTTACGATTCTAAAGCCCTACCTAAACTATTTTTTGTCCGTCTTGAAAACACGATATAAATCACTTTGAAAATAAAAAATAACAATTTAAAATTAGAAAAAAAAATGAACGAAATATTTTAGAAGACTAAAATCAAACTTCAAAAAATTAAAAATACTTAAACATATTTAACCAGAAAAAAATCCTTCAGCATGCTTTACTATATTGATATCAACATATACTTTAATATAAAATCCGCAAATAGTTCACCTCTCCACATTTTTTTGTTTATTTCTTTCGATAAAACCAAGTTTTTGGTAGTTAATACCGTTTCCTATCACAAACATTTTCAATTAAAAAAAAGTATCAAAATATAACTACTGATCAAGGCCATAGAGATGGATAAAGAATCTAGGGAACGCAGAAAAACAATTTAATTTGAAATTCAAAAACAAGATTTGTTGGTGAACAGGAAAGATAGATATCCTAACTTTAAACAGTGCCTGAAACATTATGGTTTGATGTTCTTTCAAGTTCATTCACTATCATTTTGTGATAATTTGCAATCGCTTAAACTAAACTGTCCTCCATTGTCATCAGCTAATGATCATCTTGTTAAAAAATTCAGCTTGCTCAGGAAAATACTCCACCAATTCATCCTTTGTCACCCAGACAAAATCCTCACACTTTGCAATGTTGAACTTGTTTTTAGCAATTACTTGAGACTTGAAGAAGAATCTCTGGCAGAAGATTTCAGCAAAGAGAAAGAATAAGCAAATATAATTAATTTTTACCTGAAGTGAGATAGAAGCACTGGAAAGGCTAGTTTTGGAATCATGTGACACAACCAAACAAGGTAAAGTCCTAAGCACTTCAATAGAGAGCCAACATATATTGATATAATAGTAAAAGAACTGAAGCTTCCATTAGTAAACCAGAAGTACAACAAATTTCCTACAAATATACCTTATAAGATATGGATCCAGACTGGTCTTCTGTAGGCTGAACAACCATATGGCCCATTGGAGCGTTTCCAACAAAATATGTATTAGAAAGATCTCCTATGATTGATTCCAATGCAGACTCTGCACACTGCAAAATTAAAAAAGTTAATAGGGAAAAGATACAGAAAAAGAAAAGGAAAGCCATTTGTCAACGTTCACCTTGCGCATGGTGCCCTCAGATTCATAAACTTTCTCAGGAAAATGCCACACAGGCTTTCCACTAGGATCCCCATGTGCATTGCCATAGATGAGAAGGTAGAGTCTTCTATCAAGAGCTCTTTGTAATGACCTAAGTAGACAATTAGTAGCATGTATAAGAATGAGCATTCATGCAAAAACTATGTCTGAAAGCAAATCCATTTCTTTAAAATAATGAAAAGTAAAAGGGACAAGTATAGATAAGTGTCTCTCTGTCTTCTCAGCATTAAAATCATATATAGTTTTGACTATGCTACCATGTCACTGAATGAAGATTGGTTCTTGCCCTAGCATAAGTGTATTTTCAGTTTGAAATAATAAGAGCTGTATACATTACTATGAAGACTTTCATAAAGACTAAAGGCGAGTACAAAATAAATATACAAATGGCAAGTTTGCTCTACATTATATAATCACGAAGTTGTCAAACCAAAATTCATTCACTTGCCACTTAAGCAGGCAAGAGAATAAAAATGGAATTTAAATTCTAAATAACACTTGCTAATTATTATCCGTAACTAACGAGATGCTACAGAAAATAGACATTGGTCCACTCCAAGGAAGAAGAGGTCAAGCAAGAACCAATCTTTCATTGGAGAAAGCACACGTATTGAGATGATGGCCTCGCTATTCATTTTCCTTCATATGTTCGAGAAATTTAAATGAAGAATTTTCTTACTGTAAATTCTCATATTGGTGCATACCTTTTATCATTGTTTTTGTCAGCCTCGGTAATTCGTGGTGCTGGCACATAGTCAATATGATAATCACCTTTTCCCCTGGAAGTAACATACTTTTGATGAGAACATATGAAAGAAGAAACTATCTGTATTGCCAGCTGTGATAAATCTTAAGCATATCAACCCATGGATATGGAAAAAGTGAATTTAAGAAGGAGGCAAACAAAATAAAAATATGAAACAATTTGTCATTGCATCATAATCCAAGCCACTGAGTTAAATCTGGCGAACCAAGTTAAATAATCTTAAAGGTGTCATGAACTTTATAGGTTTGGCAATATCCAAATCAACTATATGGCCAATGAAGTCATTATAAGGCTTAGGCAATCCTTACCTTTTAAGCTAATTTTATAAGATTGAGTTAAGCTATATAAATTTTAACAAGGTGACGAGTTTATCCTAGATTTGTTATTGTGTCACACCCATATTTGTCAATGCTTTACGATTTATTCCTAGATATGAAGGAGGTGGTATTGATATTCGGGCGCATGCATTTATCCATCAAGCTCCAAATATTCGGTTCTAAGTGTGAGGCAGGGAGTGCTGACATCCTACACTGACTACAGAGGTGGGTAATATAGTCCTCCCAGAGCTTGGACAATCCCATCTTACAATCCAATTTTGTAGGATTAAGTTAGGCTTTTAATCAAATTTAAGAATAGTAATAATAGATCATAATCCTCCTAAATAAATAAGGAAACAAATCATGAAATCTAAATAAATATGATTACAACCTAAGATATAATAAAGACATATGGAAGGCAGACATATGAGATAATATAAATACTCTAAAGGTATAATAAACAATTATATTTTACCTTTGTTTAGTTATATATTGTCTTTTATATTCCCCTCTTTATGTTAACCTTGTATAATAGTTTTGATATTTCGCTAGTTCTGAGGAAGGAGAGAATGAATTTTTATGCAAAACAGTAAATTAGCAATAGACTCAATGGTTCTTTTCCATTTTGTATTTTGAGTATATAGATAAATGCCTCCCTTGCAGACATTTGAGAGTGTTCACATAAAATAGAAGTTTAACAGAGAAAAAAAAAACAATTTTGTTGGTTACTATTCAAGTATTTATCTTTTCAAGTCTCAGGAAACTTGCAAGTATGTTTTTGGTATATATTATAACTAAAAGTGCAATCTAAATCCACCTGCGGTCTCATAGTCAGACCCAAGCCTGGATAAAGGAGGTGGGTTGTGTTAGGCCTTCGACAGCCAACATAAAACTCGCTAATATAACACATGGATCACTCACTATTTGAAATGCCACCTTGCGATCTCTCTCTTCAAAACCAATTAAATGTAAATACCAAAATATTACAACTATAGACATGGCCTTGAGTACTTATACCTTGCATCAGATTTGTCTACAAATTCATCAGGATATCTGCGCTGATATTGTTGTCGCCACCGAAACCTAACATTTAAACCCCATAAAAGAAAAACACAGTTAGTACAATAGTCACTGCTAAAAAACAGGTTCTTCGCGTTGATGAATCAAACGACAATTAAAAAAATTCACCAGAATCTTTAATGACTACAAATCCAAGACTCAGTGAAGGTCGAATACCCATTCATTTATCTTTCCTAGATATACTTTTATTGAAGCAGAACATAATATCAAAGTCAGCGAAAGCAGAAAGTTACGAGAATTCTTGAAATGCGTAAACTACTGGGTCAACTTTGGGAATGACCACTGGCAGTCTCTCAAACAGCACCGAAGCAACAAGGTTCTCTGAGCTTGTGCTGAATCCTCGCCTTGTCAAGAGAGGTCGAACCAATGACATCTTCATCCTGGATGTATGCAGAACCATCAGATGCACAAAAAGAAGCAAAAGAAATAAATATATAATCTGAGGGGTAGAGGATTACACACTCTTTAGCAGAAATACAAATGCCCAGTTTCTTCCCTGATCTTTTATGGAGAAAATTTTGAAAAACAATTTTATACAGGCACACAATAGTGCTATTTTTTCTAAGATTTACATCATTTAAGCAAAGGCTTGATGTGCAATAACACTCGAGTCAAGACACCTACAATAGTCATAGCATCATAACAGATGACATGTACCTATATCCAACTTAGTCATGATTAAATCAATAAAATCCAAGTGGCCAAGGTTCTAATCTTCATCTTAACACACCTGAATTCGTTTAGGTGTCAGATATTCTATGGATGTCTCTGGCCCTTGTTTGGGTGATTTAGGGTTTAGGGGTTTAAGATAAGAAACTATAGAAGGATTTATAGTTTAATTACCAATGCAATCAATACGAAAGTAACATTTCTCAACTGCTTCTGCTCTAGAAAAAAAAATGAAGTTACATACAATTTATGATTTTAAAAAAGTCACATCACCAGGCACCAACGGCTTCTAATATCAAATATCAGTGCTAAAGATTCAAAACAAAATTTCAGCAAAGCCTACTAACAAGTAACACCATGAGCTTGAAATTCCCTCCACATCATGTTATATCAGAACCCGACGAAGATAAAAACATAAAAGAAACAAGTATCTAAGCATGCAGCTGACAACGTAAGGTGCCCCAAACTCAACACCAATTCAAAAGTGATGTTTTCATGAATTCGATGCAACGCCGTATCAGTTTTCTGACGGCATTGGAGGTTTCCCTTGGATCAGAATTATAATTTAGATAAAGGGAATACAAAATAGAAATCATAGAAAGAAACAGTAATGCCGAATAAATAAATGAGGTCTCCAGATAGAGAAAGAAAAGAGCTTTCTTACGTTATCTAAAGAATGCAAGAGTACAACTCGCAAATAGAGGATTTAGTTCGTTGCTGCCCCAAATTTCGCTCAGAATAAGAATCTGCACTTTCTCCGGTTCATGATTACGTCTCCCTCTTTGCCTCCATGGAAGATGCTCCCGAGCTCGTTACAGTTTACACAGGGTGTTCTGCCTAATGGGCTTTTCTGGGCTTAGGTTAAAAACGGACAAAAGCTTACAAGTTTTAGCCCAACAACATTTTTTTGTTGGGTAAACGTTAGCTTCTGATAAAAACACCTACCCAACAAACTGATTTAGATAAGTGAAAAAGTTTTCATATTATATTTATTTATTACTTAAAAGTAATTATTGATATAATTTTAAGATAATTAATAAAAAATATTATATATAACAAGCTGTGACTATATGACAATTTAAAAAGCTTGCATACTGTAGTGAGCATTTGCTAAACAAAGTCCGTATAAGTTACAAAAAGGTTTACCAAACAAGCACCCCTAATTCTAAATGAAAAAAAAAAAAAACAAAAAAAACAGACCCTTATAAACAACTGACGCTCCCGACAAAAAGAAC
>Ga0123340_1000743_pt1 | contig 23951 bp, 22 predicted proteins | sample SirMexnodulemix_FD_89961 | JGI IMG/M metagenome (GOLD analysis project Ga0123340, IMG submission 89961) | Root nodule microbial communities of legume samples collected from Mexico - Siratro Mexico nodule mix | ecosystem: Host-associated > Plants > Roots > Nodule | place: Mexico: Nepantla...
GTGATCGTGTTCGCGAGCGCGTTGCCGGCGCCGGCAAAGTTGCCGGTGCCGGCATAGGTCAGGTTCTCGACATTCACCAGCGCGGCGATCGAGTAGGTCGCAAGCGACGTCTGGATCTCGTCAATGCCCTCGTTCGCATTCTCGAGCACAATGTCGGTCGCAACATCGACCACATAGATGTCGTCGCCCACCCCGCCCGACATCGTGTCGGAACCAGCGCCCCCGATCAATGTATCTTTGCCCGCAGCCCCCGTGAGCCTGTCGGCAGCAACACCGCCCTTGATGACGTTGTCGAGCGCATTGCCGGTGCCAGCAAAGGCTGCTGCGCCGGCGTAACTAAGATTCTCGACATTGGCGCCCAGTGTGTAGGCGGCCAGGCCCGTCTTTACGGTGTCGATACCCTCGTCGGCATTTTCGACGACGATGTCACCGGTGCTGACGACATAGGTGTCGTCGCCCGCGCCGCCCCTCAGCGTGTCGACCCCCGCCCCGCCGGTCATGACGTTGTTCAGTGTATTGCCGGTGCCAGCAAAGGCAGATGATCCAACGTAGGTGAGGTTCTCGACATTGGCACCCAGCGTGTAGCTCGCGAGGTAGTACGACTGCACGTACACCGTATCGGTACCCTCGTCGGCATTTTCGGTGACTGTATCCCCGGCACTGTCAACGACATAAATGTCGTTGCCGATGCCCCCCGAAAGCGCATCCTCTCCCGTCCAACCATCCAGCCAATCGTCGCCGGCGTCACCAAGGAGCGTGTCCGCTCCGGTGCCGCCACTCAGCCTATCGTTGCCGGCATCACCGGAAAGCGTGTCGTTGCCAGCCCCGCCAGTGATGATGTTGTCGAGGCTGTTGCCCGCACCGGTGAAACTGCCGCTGCCGATGAAGGCCAGGTTCTCGACGTTGTCGATCGCCGCCAGGGAATAGCTTGCAAGAGCGGTCTTGATGTCATCGGCGCCGCCGACGGACGCCTCGACCACGACGTCGTCGAGAGTATCGACGGTGTAGGTATCGTTACCCGCTCCACCGATCAGTGTGTCGGCGCCGGCGCCGCCGTTCAGGGAATCGGACGCTGCCCCGCCAGTGATCACATTGGCCGCGGCATTGCCGATGCCGAAAAAGTTGCTGGTGCCCGTGTAGGTCAGGTTCTCGACGTTGGCGCTGAGTGTATAACTCGAGAGCGCCGTCCGGACCGTGTCCGTCCCCTCGTCCGCGTTCTCGGTCACGACATCGTTCGCAACATCGACGACGTAAATGTCGTCGCCCACCTCGCCCGACATCCGGTCCAATCCGGCGCCGCCGTTCAATGTGTCATCGCCGGCACCGCCGGTAAGCGAGTCATTTCCGGCATTGCCCCACAGGGTGTTGTTCACCTCGTTGCCGACAATCGTATCGCTGCCGGAGCCTGCCAGAACATTCTCGATCAGCGATGCAAGGTTGTCGTGATAAAGAAGCGCGTTGAAAATGTTACCGCGAGCATAGCCATTATTCGGGCCACCTCCCAGATCGGCCAGCTGGAGTGAGGAAAAGACCGAGTAGCCGCCTGCTCGCAAGTCGATTTTAAGGCTGGTGGTATAGGCGCTCAGATCATAGGTGTCGACGCCGCCGCCGTCCCAGATTGTTGCGAAGATCCTGTTGGCATCGGGCGTGATGGCCGCGACCCCGTTGACATAGGTGACGCCTTCGTTCGGCTTCCACTTGTAGACGGTATTGCCACTGTTGGTCGTGTAGTCCGCACCATACATTTCCTGCAGGGCGGCGATATCGAGCATCATGAAGGTCTGTGGCGCGCCATTCTGCTCGTATTGGTAGCCAGTCCCATTGTCTCCGACATATGTGCGGTAGGTCATGATCGTATATTCGACGGAATCGTAGGCGTCGGGCACGATCACCGAATTGTTTGTGTCCGCTTCATGACCATGTTTCAGGCCGAGGGCGTGACCGAGCTCATGCGCCAACGTATGGCCTGCATAGTTGCCGAACTCCGGATAGCGATAATCATCGGCCGTCCAAGCGTATTCCGTCCCGAACCAGATATCGCCGCTGTTGCTTCCACTACCTGGTTCGTAGGCCCATGCCGTTTCAGGAAGCCACGACTCGGCAAACCGCACCGTTGCGGTGTCCACGCTGCCGGCCACGAAATTGGCGTTCGTAAATCCCTCGACGGAGAAGCCGTCATTTGCCGTGTTTCCGTAGGATTGTTCCATAAGGAACAAGGCAGCAGAACGCTGTTGCGAGGAAATCGAAGAGAAATCGTAATCTTTCTCGCCACTATAGGAGTACGACGTCGAGCTGGTGGGAAACGCATAGGTTATCGTGCCGTCCCAGGCATAGCCGCTGATAACGCCATCAATTTTCTGATCCCCCGTCAGGCTGACGTTCTTTGTGGGAGTAATAATGTCCGTCATGAAATCACCGCTTACTTATGCCACCTTACCGTGCGTTGGGTCGGCTCACCTCCCCACGCGCACGACGCTCGGCTGAGAATGGAAAATTAGGTCCGGCCGCACAGCGCCGCCGGCAGAAAACCGACGACAACCGTCATGATTGGCTCCCTGACCTGCGCTCGTGCGCAAATATTTTAAGAACGCAATTTGCCGCAAACACGCCTTTAGACCCTAAAAATCATGATATTCTTTGAACTTACCGACAAAAATGAGAACGCCACGGCAGTCGCGACGTATTTATAGCCACTATATTTTGACGATCCTTTATCGCTCATGAAGCGCCTCGTCAGCGACCTCAACCAATGGCGAAAACACATACTCCAATATTCTGCGCTGGCCGGTGCGCACCTCCGCAACAGCCGCCATGCCTGGCGACAGCCTAACATCTGCACCGTCAGCTTGAATGTGATCGGCTTCAAGGCGCAGCGTAACAGGAAAGACCAGATTTTGTGTTCGCTCCGCACCACCAAAGGCTGTCCCTGACTGCCGGCCTGTGGGGTCTCCCTCGCGACGGGTTGCATCTGGCTCCGGGATGGCATCGGCCGCGATCTTCACGACGACGGCTGAAACCGTGCCGTAGCGGGTAAACGGAAAGGCCTCAAGCTTCACGACGGCTTCCTGGCCCACTTTGATGAAACCAATGTCCTTGTTGGGCATATAGACTTCAAGCTCCAGCGCGCTGTCTTCAGGCACGATCCGCATCAGGTCCTGGCCAACGGTGACCACCTGCCCGAGCCCGGTCACCGACGAAGATTGCACCGTTCCATCGATTGGACTGCGCAACGTCATCTGCTCAAGGGAATTCTTTGCCTTCGCCAGGCGCTCCTCCAATTCGTCCGCGCGGCGCTCCGCGTCGCCAAGCCGGTCGAGCTGATCGCTTAGAAAGGCGCGTTCTGTTTTCCGTTTCTCGCTCGCGAAGACATCGATTGCAGCCTCGGCGTCAGCAAGCTGACCCTGCCGTATCGCCAATTGCGTCACCTGCTCCTTCATCGTCTCTGTTGCATCGATGACGCTTGCCATTGTGCCCGCGTCCTTCGAAGCAAGTGTACTGCGCATCATTACGCGCTCTTTGAGGGTCAAAACGAGGGATTCTTGCGCGGCGACTGTCACTTTGAGCCGATCACGCTCCACTTCCTTCTGGTGCTGCTGCGCGTCGAGTGAGGCGATGATCGCGTCATATCGCTCAGTATCGCCACGAAGAATACCGTTCTCGCGCTGCTGCAGCTCAAGCCCGGTACCCTCGTCCCAGTTGACGTCCGGAACCGATCCCGCCACTGGCTGAGAACGCACGAACTGGATGGCGGCCTTTCGGCGCAGAACCTCCGCCTTCACAGATGCGAGGCCCTTTGCGGCGTCCCTTTCGTCTGCGAGAGCATCCGTCGGATCAAGTTCGAGCAGAATGTCGGCCCGGCTTACATGATCGCCGTTTTGTGGCGGCAGCGCCTTTACCTTGCCCGTCAGCAATGGCTGCACAACCTTGACGCGGCCAGTCGGCTGGATCTTGCCTTGCGCAGCAGCGATAATGTCGATGCGACCCACATATGACCAGACCAACGCAACCGTAGTGAACAGGCAGATGATCAAGATCAGCGTCATGCGTATGGGCGACGGCGGCGTTTCCAGAACTTCAAGCGCTGGTGCCAAAAATTCGTGATCTGCCACCGTTGCGGGCCGTTGCGGAAGACCCGAATAGCGAGAGGCGTTAGAGACAGCCCTCATGCCGCTCCCCTGTCGTTCTGCAACGCCCAAAGACGCGAATAGAGGCCATCTGGCCGACCCAACAATTCGTCATGGCTGCCAACCTCGGCGATCCGACCGTCGGAAATGCCGATGATCCGGTTGCATGGCCTGACGGCTGCAAGTCGGTGCGCGATGATGATCACTGTTCGGCCGTCGGCGATCTGGCGCATATTCGTCTGAATGACGCGCTCGCTTTCGTAGTCAAGCGCACTGGTTGCCTCATCGAAAATCAATATCGGTGGATTGGTCGCAAGTGCCCTCGCAATGGCGATCCTCTGACGCTGGCCACCGGACAGGTTCGCGCCGCGCTCCTCAATCATCGTGTCATAGCCCTGCGGCAGCCTTGTGATGAACTCGTCAGCGCCGGCGAGCCTGGCAATAGCAATTACTTGAGCCCGCTGCATTGCCGGGTTTGAAAAAGCGATGTTGTCGTGAATAGTGCGGTTGAACAAAAGGTTCTCTTGGAGAACCACTCCTATGTGGCTTCGAAGCCAGGCGGGATCGAGTTGCGAAAGATCCGCCCCGTCGAGAAGGACCTGCCCCTCCTCCGGGATATAGAGGCGTTGGACGAGCTTGGTGAGCGTCGATTTTCCAGAACCTGAGGCGCCGACGATGCCGATCACTTCTCCGGGTCTGATCTCAAGCGATACGTTTTTCAGGACCTCCGGGGAGCCAGGCCGATAGCGGAAGGTGACATTTCGAAACTCGATATGCCCCCTTGGAGGCGGCAACGACAAACGAGCGCCCGGCTGACGCTCCATCGGCGTGTTCAGAATGTCTCCGAGCCGATCGACGGAGATTTGCACCTGCTGAAAATCCTGCCAGAGTTGGGAGAGCCGCAAAACTGGCTGGGTGACCTGGCCGGCAATCATGTTGAAGGCAACGAGCGAGCCAACCGATAGCTCGCCATCGATGACAGCCTTGGCGCCAAAGAGAAGAAGAGCTGCCGTCGAAAGCTTGCTGACATATTGAATGGCATTTTGTCCGCCAGCGCTGAGCAGCGTCGTATCAAAAGCTGTCCGCACATAGGCTGCAAGCTTCTCCTCCCACTGCGCCTGCATCACCGGTTCCACCGCGGCGGATTTGATCGTGTGGACACCAACGATCGCTTCGACGAGGAACTGCTGGCTTGCAGCACCTCGATTGAATTTCTCTTTGACGAATTCGCGAAGCGGTGGCCTCACCGCCATGCCGATCAGGATGTAGATCGGGATCGCGGCAATGACGATCAGCGTCAAGCTCCAAGAATAAGCAAAAAGAACCGCGATGAAGACAAAAGTGAAAATGACATCAAGCGCCGAAAACAGTCCCTGCCCGGTCAGAAATGCGCGGATCGTTTCAAGCTCGCGCACCCTTGCAACCGTCTGACCTGCGGAGCGGGTCTCGAAGTAGCCGAGAGGCAACCGCAGAAGATGATGAAACAGCCGTTGCCCAAGTTCGACGTCGATCCGGTTCGTCGTGTGCGCCAGCGCATAGGTTCTGAGATATTGAAGCACGACATCGAAGAGACCAATGATCGCAATGCCTGCGACCAGCACAAAGAGTGTCGAGTAGCCTTTGTGCGTCAGAACCTTGTCGACAACCACCTGAAAGAACAAGGGTGTGACCAGCGCAAATATCTGAACAAACAGCGAGGCAAGCAGAACATGTGCGAGTGGCTTGCGGTATCGCCAGATCGACGGCAGGAACCACTTGAAGCCGAACTCCCTGGGATCGGATCCTTCACCGCCGACCCGCCGGCCGACGAGGATCAAACGCGAACCGATTTCCTCCAGTATATCCGACGGGGCAATTTCCCGATCAACGCGCGTTATCGGATCGACGAGCCTGTATTTTCCTGATGGATTCAAACCGCCGAGCACTTGAAAGGAGCCGCTGCGCACCTTGACGATTGCCGGAGTCGGCATCGATCGAAGGCGGTGCTCCGTGACCTTCTCCACGACACGCGCCTTGAGGCCAATGATCTTGGCTGCTCGCTGGATGTCGATGGCTTCGGATGTACACCCCTTCAGCGCCAGATCGTGCTGAAGCTGGATTGGGTCAGCGGCGATCCGGTAGAACGCAGCGATACCGCAAAGCGCACGAAGACCGGAGTCGTGATGCTGCGGAACGATGCCATCCATACGCGAAATCAATTTCCCTTAAGCTGCAGATTGGCGCGCTTACGGCGGCGAACCGTTCGCTTCAGCCATTTACCCACGATTTAGCTCACTCAGAGTTACAACGCCATGGAGATATTAGCGCTCACAAGATTTCGGGATGGTTGTGGCCGAGAAATCACGAAACACCACTAACAGACAGTTTTTTGTACTCAAGCGCTCGTCCGCAAGACCGTATGTCGGTCTCCTTGACTGGGTGCCTCACTCTACACTGCGCGTGAGAGGAGCACGGGCCGTGGCAGCCTATAGAGAAGCGTTTGTTTGAGCCCATGTCGCGGAGCTGAAGAATGCGATTGCTATCGCCGAATCTGGCCGAGGCGGAGAGATTCGCCATTTTGGCGAGGTTGAACCATCGGATCCCAGCATGCGCCGGGTAGTCCAGCGATAACCGCGAAGCTTGTGATGGGCGGACGCACAGGCCAGTCATTTTCCGTGGCGATGCAGCGGAGGCGCTGACTGCTGGGAGGTCAAGTTACTAGAGCGGGGATCGAGTTTTGGTTGCTGGTGCCATTCATGGGATGCACTTTCCCGATACTCGACGGCGCTCATTTTGTGCGACGAAGGAGGCTGGATCCGGTGGTTGCGATCGTACACTGAGCTGTGGTGGCCTTTTTCCGGGGCGGGCGCGAAGGTACTGATGTTCGACGTCAAGCGGGCAAGGCGAACATAGTCGGCTCCGCCGCGGAACCCACGAAGGGTTAGCCGAACACGACCGCCCTCACCGCCCCGGCCTTGCGAGCGACTGTGCAATATCGACGATGTCGTCGCGCGCGGCGGTTGGGTCCTTCTTATTCCAGGCAACCCCGAGCCCGATCCTAAAGTCGATCCCCCTCACCTTCTTCAGCTCGAAGGCGCGGTTCGGAAGATCAACCGTCCATTTCCGGGACAAAGCCGATGCCAAGCCCGGCCGCGACGAGCGACACCAACGAATAGGTGTCATCGCATATGTAGGCGATGTTCTTCATCAGATCGTAGGCCTCAAACTTCTCATTGAAGTAGTGTTCGGTAAACGACAGGTTCTGCCGGGAAAAGGCGATGATCCTCTGATCGCGCAGATCGGCGATGCTGATCTCGTCGCGTTCTGCCAGCGGATTGCAATGGGCCACCGCCAGAAAGTAGCGTTCATGGGCAATCGAGAAGAAGCGCAAGGAGCCGATGTTTTCGACCGAGCGGATGAAGCCGAGATTGATCTGGCCGCTTTCCAGGTTGCGGATGATCTCGCCGGTGTTGCCCGACGCGATATGGATCTTCACATCGGGGAACTTGCGGGCGATCTTTGCAAGGAAGGTCGGCAGCATGCCCATGGTGGCCGGATAGACGGCGCCGATCTTAATCTGGCGGATGCGACTACCGCCGGCGGCCCGCGTCAGTTCGGTGGTCAGATCGACTTCACTGAGGATGCGGACACAGCGATCATAGAAGGTTTCCCCTGCCCTCGTCAGTTCGACCCGCCGGGTCGAGCGGTAGGGGACGACCTCTTGGGGCCAACAACTGCTGGGGGCGCTCGTACGACAGAAGAGGTGTTCCAAGAGCGAATATCTGCAGCTCTTAGATCGTTGCAAGCGGATGACCTTTCTCGACTTGCAGTAATGGTAGAGGCACTTGCAAATGCTAGAGGAAGGCGTGGACGCCCACCTTCGAAGTCACGAGATATTGAGCGATAGCATGGCGCGCCAGCGATCTAAGGCAGAAAGCCCGCGAAGCTGCGCGCCAGAAATCGATTAATATGGGCGTGTTTAGAAGGCTTAGCATCTTCCTCGCCAGCTCCGCTTTTCTTGAGCGGCTTTTTCTCCACAGATAATGGTTTGGCGGAGGTCGACCCGCCGAGAATGGCTCACTAAGAAGCTCGCGAGAGGTGAAACATGATTGATTCTGACGATAATTCACGAGAGAAAGAACAGCCTGCTAAGCCACCACTACCTAAAGATGAAGAGTTTTTTGATCCATGGGAAGAAGAGTTCCGGAGAATCTATCGAACCGATAGAACCTTCGATTTTTGAAAAGTACAATTTGGCGCCCCTGCAGATACGAGGCCCAAATATAAAAGCGCCTCGCGACGTGCTGGACTGCGACCAGGAGCGAGTCCGGTCGTAGCTGCCCAGTGCTCTCCTCGCCTTAGCAGAAGAGTTTACTCGCTATCAAGGATACAGAAGCATAGCGAGCGCGATCAATCGCGCGTTCAAACCTTTATCAACAGACGCACGCCCGGAATGCAGACACCCTCGAGCGCAGAGACCGCCATCGACTCATGATATCGCTGATACTCCCCGTTGAAACAGGGCGCGGACATCGGAGAACCTGCAGCGATCTTTGCCAGGAACGTAGGCAGCTGGTGGCAGGATCGTGAACAAGGTCCATTATCCACACGTGGTGGAATAGGCCGCGTCCGTGCGGCCCGTCCGCGTTAGTTTTGACGATGTGACAGGATTTTCCTCGCCCTATTCAAGAATGCGACGTTTCTGCGAAACAAATCGGATGAACTTGGTCACAACGATCCATTGTGTTCCCGTCAATCAGCAAGGACGTCTTGCTGCTCTCTACACTTCTCGTCCGGCGGATCAAGAGTTAATCCTGTAGTAGGCTTTGTACCAGTCCACGAAGCGCTGTACGCCTAGTGCCACAGGCGTGTTAGGGTTGAAATCCGCCCATCGCTCTAACTCCACTGTACTAGCGGCTGTTGCGGGTACATCACCCGGCTGCATTGGCAGAAAATTCTTCCCTGCCACGCGCCCCAGCGACTTCTCGAGTGCTCCGATATAATCCATCAGCTGAGTCGGCTGATTGTTGCCAATATTGAAAACACGATACGGCGCATTGCTCGTCGCCGGATCGGGATTGGCGGGGTCAAAGTCGGGATCGGGCTCGGCTGGCCGGTCGTTGACCCGGATCACCCCTTCTACGATGTCGTCCACGAAGGTGAAATCGCGCACCATCTGGCCGTTGTTAAACACATCGATCGGGCGGCCCTCGAGAATGGCCTTGGTGAAAAGGAAGAGCGCCATGTCCGGCCGCCCCCATGGTCCATAGACCGTGAAGAAGCGCAGGCCCGTTGTCGGCAGGTGGAAGAGATGGCTGTAGGTATGGGCCATCAGCTCGTTTGCCTTTTTGGTCGCGGCGTACAGGCTAACCGGATGGTCGATGTTCTGATGCTCGTGGAATGGCAGGGCGACATTGCCGCCATAAACCGAGGAGGAGCTGGCATAGGCTAGCGACTCAACGCCATTATGCCGGCAGCCTTCGAGGATATTGAGGAAGCCCTGAATATTGGCATCGATATAGGCATGGGGGTTCTGCAGCGAATAGCGCACTCCGGCCTGGGCCGCCAGATGGATGACGCGCTGCGGCAGCTGCTTGGCGAAAAGTCCCGCCATGCCATCCTTGTCCTCGACGGACAGCTTGACGAAGGTGAAGTTCGGATAGGCCTTCAGCCGGGCGAGCCGAGCCTCCTTGAGGCTGACATCGTAGTAGTCATTGAGGTTATCGACGCCGATGATGGTATCACCGCGCTCTAGCAGCCGGATACTCGTATGCATGCCGATAAAGCCAGCCGCACCAGTCAAAAGTATCTTCACGTTCAAACCTCCTGTTCGCCGCTTCCATCTTCCGCCCCGAAAGGGCACTCCTCTGCGGCCTGCCGGTTGTAATCGACTGATCTTTTCGGCAATCCGAAATCTGTTCGTCCCGCCTCGTGCCAAACACTCAGCCATCGCGGTGCGTCTGCATCGCCCCAGGGCAATTGCACATTGGAAGGCTGTCGCCGGGACGGCCGCCTGATCCAGCGACCATCACCGAAATTGCGTCTGGCGAAGTTTAGCCTGACATCACCCGGTCGAGACCGTCTTACAGTCTCCAGTCCGCCGCTTCCCGCGGGAAGATCGACTTGACGTCGAGCAGGGCGGCGCCTGAAGCGGCAAGCCTCCGAATGCGGTCCGCGCCCATTTCCTTGAACTGGCGGTGTCCTACCGCGACGATGACGGCGCTATAGTCGCAAGTAGGGGGCGGCTCGTTCATGCAAGTCAAGCCATATTCATGTTTTGCCTCGTCGAGGTCGATCCAGGGATCATAGACGTCGACAGTGATATTGTAATCGTGCAAGGCACGAACGATGTCTACAACCTTTGTGTTGCGCACATCCGGGCAATCTTCCTTGAACGTAAGGCCCATCACTAGGACCTTTGCGTTGATCACCGGAAGCTTGCGCTGCAGCATGAGCTTCACCGCCTTGTCGGCGACGAAGGACCCGATGCTGTCGTTGATCCGGCGGCCCGCTAGGATGACTTCCGGATGATAGCCAATCTCCTGCGCCTTGTGGGTCAGGTAGTAGGGATCAACGCCAATACAGTGGCCGCCGACGAGACCCGGCCGGAAGGGGAGGAAGTTCCACTTAGTACCAGAGGCTTCCAACACTTCCATCGTGTCTATGCCGAGCCTGTGAAAAATCAGGCTAAGCTCGTTCATTAGCGCGATATTGACGTCGCGCTGGGTGTTTTCGATGACCTTCGCCGCTTCTGCGACGCGGATCGAGCTTGCCTTGTGCGTGCCGGCCGGAACCACTTCGCGATAGAGTTGATCCACCTCCTCGGCAATCTCCGGCGTGCTGCCACTCGTCACCTTCATGATGGTCTGCAGGCGGTGAACCCTGTCGCCGGGATTGATGCGCTCGGGGCTGTAGCCGCAGAAGAAATCCTGGTTAAACCGCAGACCCGAGACCCGCTCCAGCACGGGAACGCAGACTTCTTCGGTCGCGCCGGGATAGACGGTGGATTCGTAAATGACGAGGTCGTTCTTCTTCAGTACCCTGCCGACGGTTTCGCTTGCCTTGACGAGCGGCGTCATGTCGGGACGATTGGCTTCGTCCACGGGGGTCGGCACGGTCACGACGTAAATCTGTGCTCCCTTCAACAGGTCGCGGTCGGAGGTGAACTCGATATAGGGGATGCTCTTGAGCTCGTCCCCGCTGACTTCCAGCGTATGATCGTAGCCGGACTTCAACTCCTCGATGCGTGCGGAATTGATATCGAAGCCGATCGTGTTTCTGACCTTGCCCAAGGCGGCGGCAAGCGGCAGGCCGACGTAGCCAAGCCCGATGACCGCCACGGTTTTCTTATTCAAATTCATCCTAAGCCCTTCGAAGAGGTAATTTTGTACGATCCGCAGGCACCTTGCAAGATGATGTCCCGATGAGTGGTGCAGCATTCGGTTGAGGCGGTGCTTTCCGGCGAGAGCCGGAGGAATATCAGCGAGCGACTGCAGGCAGGCCGATTTGCGCATGATTGCTCATTGATGCATCGTCTCAGGTGTCATGTACTTGGCCCGCTGAACGGCCATTCATCGTTCTGTTCACGTAGCATTGCGCCAACGAGACGAACGATGTAGTGGCGACGATCGCTGAGACGGATACAAGCGTTAAACAGAAGCTTGACGGAAGCCAGTAGCGTTGCCCAAAGCCCTGGCTAAACGCCGCGACAAGGCATGACCCCACATAAAACGCCGCCGCAACGAGAACGATGTTAATCGGTCCATTGCGACGGCACTCGCAAGTGTAGGCCCATAACGCCAATGCGACTACAATCCACGCAGGAAGGGAAAATACCACTGAAACGGTCGGAATATTGTCCAGCATTCTGCCCAACGCATGGCGGTGCTCCGTGATCGTTGCGACTGGCCAGAAGTGGTCTCCTCCAAATCGGAGGACGCTCTGTTTGACGCGAACCTGGTCAATTCGTTGAAGTGTATCATTGGCATCAGCGATCGCTTGAAGATCGTCTGATCGTACGACATAGGCGTCTCCGCCATAAATGAGCATATAGTTCACGAAGGCGGTTAAAGTCCCTTTTGCAACTTCGACGGGGGACGATCGAAGGGTCTCTATCCCGGCATCAATAAATAGACGATTTGCCGCAGCGGGACCTCCATTCGTGAAGGCGCCACTAAGTCCAACCCGCATTGGATTGATGCTCTGCAGTTCTGGAATGTCTTCGACGATACGTGAGCCAAGCTGCTGGAGTTTTGCGGAAGCTGGGCCGTTGCCGGGATTTCCGAAGTCTTCGACCGTCTTGTAAAATAATAGATAGCCGGTGAGTTGGGGCGGCATGGGTTGGCCAGTAAAAGCCCGAAATGCCAACTGCGGTCCTGTGGAGATAACTAAATAAATGCCGATCATGGCGACTGCCGTTGCTGCGCCACGATAAACTCCATGAATGGTGGAGCATTTCCAAGCCATGGCAACCAGGATCAAAATGAAGAGCAGTGCAATCTCTGTTCTAAAGCCGATGCCGAACCCGCATATTCCGGCAGCAACACAGGCCCATATTGTAAATGACCAGCCAGAGGATGACCTCCCGGAAGCTTGTTGGGCAGCTAAAGCAAGAATGACGATTACAGCGAGGAATGGCTCTGCTAGCGGTCTGGTCCACTCCAGCCAAAAGTAGCCTGCAATGCATAGCGCAAGCGACAGCAGGTCACGCGTCGGTGATGAAGGTAGAGCCCCCCGCATGAACAGCCACACCGAGGCGCAGAAGAGTAAGTAGGCAACCCCCAGAGCGAACGAAACAGCGTCTATCGACGGCCCGAACGCCGTCTGGAAGGCATTGTCGTAAATTACCGCGTAGATACGGGAGCCGACTAGGCTGGCTGCGTATGACACTCTCCCGTCGGCCCAAAGAAAGCCGGACTGCAGATAATATTGCGAATCATTTGAGAAGGCCGGCGTAGTTGCCGCAACAGCAATAGCGATTAAGACGGTCGTCAAAACACAACCAATCGAAACGGCAGTTCTGAACGTCATCCACCCTCACTCCATCTTCTCCATAGCCATAGTAGAAGACCCTACGTTTTGCAATCTGCGCTCGGCTTCAGCTTAAGTCGAAGCTCTTCTAAAACCTCGCTTCAGAATCTGGCGTCTTCAAATGCCGGTCATCGATCCCGCAAAGGAATTTGCGCGTTCTCTCGCCAAGGGGCTGAAAAGCGAACGATCGTTCTCGCATCGTCCCAAGGAAAGATGTCGACCACCTCGGTACGGTTTTCCGGTGCATCTAATTTTGGTGTTTCCACAGATACCTTGTCCATAGACGCCGCAAATGAACGTTTGTAGGTTGAGCGCTTCGTCTCTTTCAACGTAAATCTCGAATATCGTAACCACAGAAAGCGGCTAGGCCAAAGTGAGGGACACAACGATCGGCAACAACCTATCACCGCGCGCGCTTGTCAGCATGCGTGATGCCCAGACCATGGTTCTCGTGTCTGTTGCTATTGGATGCATTTACTACCTCGACAATGTCATTGGGGTTCTTAATGGTGCAACACCCGAACGAATTTTGTGGCTCGGACTGGTCACGCTCATAGGATCCGGCTGGAAATCGTCCGCCCTGCCCTCTTCGCTCACAGCAATTGCGTACGCGATCAACGTATGTTGCGTCGGCTATCTCATAGGGACCCGTGAAACATACGATCTGGGACTCGGAATTCATTTTCTAAACAGCGTATCAATCCCCATAGGTCTAGGACTCATCGCGTTTAGACGCCCAGCTTTTTTGATCTGGCCTGCCATGGCCTTGCATTGGAGTAAGGTCGACGCTGCTATCAAAACAACAGGTTGGGGCGGGCTCCTTACGGGAGCAGATTATATTATTGTTATAGACTTAGCAATATTATTTGTAATGTTATTGGCTACATACTCGATATACTTGTATGTATGTCGACGTTCAAGTTTGATGAAATTTAGTTCAGAAGTAAAATCAGATGAGTTTTTTTTCTCATGCGTTATTATTGTGGCGGCGGTTCATCTTTCAAACTATTTCTATTCTGGGTTGGGAAAGCTTTTACTTAAGAACGGAGGTGTGTTAACCTGGTTATTGCATAACGAAACGTATATTCTTTCGGTGCACGCAACTGATATGAAATTAATAACCATTCAGAATATCTTGCCTGCAGCCGGAATAGACTTGAATATCCTACCTCTGATCATCGCTCTCAATACGCCAATTAATATCGCTGTCCTTCTTTTCCAACTGTGTTCAGTAATATGCCTCTTGTCGCTTAAAAAATCAGCAGCCCTGACCGTTTTTTATGACACGATGCATGTTGGAATATTCTTGCTGACTGGGATTTTCTTTTGGAAATGGATCATCCTGAATGCAGCGTTTATTTTTTCCTTCAACGCGCTGCGGGCAAGCGGGACGGTGAAGCTACCCATGCAGGTCTTCGGCTGCTTGGTAGTGATAGCAGCCCCACTGTTTTTTCATATCGCAACATTGGCATGGTTTGATACGGGGGCGGTAAACGAGGCCTATTTCGAAGCAACGACCGCTGACGGAACCAATGTCAGGGTTCCATCCAATTTCTTCCTGGATAGCTCTATCGATGTTGCGATACAGCGCTTTTCATCACCATATACCGGATTTCTGCCGACGGGTACTTGGGGAACGACTGGCGATGCCGAGACCTTGGACCGTGTCACTTCTAATTGTGAGGCGGAAACATTCAATTGGACGCTACCGCACCCCGACTGGGCTCGCGTGAACACACTCATTCAGAGCCAGCAACGCAGGGCCCTTGTAATGGCAGACAACAATGGACACTTGAATTACGATACGTATCCACATCACATCTGGTCAGCGCCTTGGCTCTTCCCCCAATTTACCAATCTCGATATTCGAACGGTAAAATCATATAGGCTCATTGTGCGAAGCGACTGCGTCTATATTGACGATGGTGGAACGATCCAACGGAAGCCAGCAGGAAGGGCGACATATGAATTCCCGCTACAAACCGGTTCTGCCTCCTGATTGGGCAAGTAAGATCATCGTTATCTACGATGGTCAGTGCCCATTTTGCTCACAGTTTGTCATTCTCCAGAGGTTGCGGAGCGCGTTGGGAAACTTGACCTTAGTTGATGCGCGGCAGCACCCAGCCATTGTCGCGGATTTCGCGGCGGCTGGAATGCCTCTAGACGACGGCATGGTGTTGGCCATGCGTGGAGACATTTACTATGGCGCCGAATGCCTTACTCGTCTCGCATTAATGAGTAGCAAAAGCGGAATATTTAACAGAATCAATGCTTTAATGTTTCGGTCCTCTCTAGTGTCGCGATGCCTTTACCCTATTCTTAAGGCGGGCCGTAGACTGACTCTTACACTGATGGGGAAATCGCGTCTTGATTCCCTCATGAGATGACTGACACAGCCATTTCGAAGTGAGCACCCGATTGGCACCGCCTGCCGGATAGCGCCTTGATGGCCTAAGACACGTCATTAGCGACGTCGTTGTGTCGGCGACGTTGCAGGCGCACGACCAATTGATCCAGTCACTGCGGCTGCGCATCGCCAAGCTGAAGAAACAGGTCTTCGGCAAGTCCTCGGAAAAGATCGATCGGGAAATCCAGCAGCTGGAACTGGCGTTGGAGGATCTTTTGATCGCCACGGCCGAGAGCAACGCCGGGCCGACCAATGAGGCCGATGAGCCCACGCCCGTCGCGCCGGTGGCAAACACTCCCGAAAGAATAATGCGCCGCCGTCCGCGGGTATCGGAAACTGCTGTTCGAGAGCACAGAGAACTCGATCCAGGCACCTGCTGCCCCGAATGCGATGGTGAACTTCGTCTTGTCGGCGAGGACGCTAGTGAAATCCTCGACATGATCTCTGCGCAGATGAAAGTCATCGAGGTCGCTCGATTGAAGAAGTCCGTAAGCGCCGCCTGCGCCCCATTAGATTGGCGGTATTTTGAGGCTTGCTGGGTGTGAGAGAAGGTCTCCGGGATTATCTGGAGATTTGCATGGCAGATGATGGATTTGTTGGTCGCTATGAAGTTGTCGAGCCGCGGCGCGGAAACCGTCGTTGGCCGGATGACGTGAAGGCTCGGATCGTGGCGGAAAGCCTTGAGCCTGGTGTTCGTATTGTTGATGTCGCGCGCCGTCATGACGTTGTTCCGCACCAGCTTTCCTTATGGCGCCGGCAAGTGCGCGAGGGCATTCTGACCCTGCCTTTTGAGGCTGTCTCGGGCTTGTTGGAGAGCGGCAATGCCGAGTCTGCATTCGTGCCTTTGGTGATTGCGGCAGAGCCGAGCGAGGCTGTGAATGTAGTGGCGCCACCACTGCCGGAGGCGGCTTCGTCGGTCTTGACGTTGGAGATCGGGTCGGACGTTGTGATGCGGGTTCCCGGCGATGTGCCGGTTGAACGTGTTGCTGCTCTGGTGCGAGCGATGCGAGGGAGGGCATGATCGTCGCCGGTCAACGTTTGCCGATCCTGATCGCAACACGGCCAGTGGACTTCCGCTGTGGGCATCAGGCCTGGCTCTGATGGTGCAGACCGAATTGAAGCTCGATCCGCATTCTGGGGTCACGGTGATCTTTCGCTCAAAACGCGGGGACCGCCTGAAAATCCTGGTGTGGGATGGCACCGGAATGGTGCTCACCTACAAAATTCTTGAACATGGAGCCTTTGCGTGGCCCAAGGTTCAGGATGGGACGATGCGTCTTTCCAGGGGTCAATACGAGGCGTTGTTCGAAGGTCTTGACTGGCGACGGGTGATGGCGCAACGGGTGACGGCGCCGTCGGCGGCAGGGTGATTGTTCGGCCGTTTTTGCATTGTTTTATTTGGCTTTTTTGTGCCGCCTTGCTATAAAGCGGCATGTCGCAACCTATTGATCTCAGCCTGTTTCCGGAGCTTCCGCCAGAGGTTGTCAAAGCCTTTGCGGCGATGCAGTTCGAGCTGTTGGTCGAGCGTGCGGCACGCCAGCATGAGCAGGCTGTGGTGGCCGAAAAGGACGCGTTCATCGCCGAGTTGAAGGAACTGATCGAGAGGCTTGAGGGGCAGGTTCACGACTATCGGCGCACGAAGTTCGGGCCGAAATCGGAAAAGCTCGATCCGGCGCAGATGGAACTGGCGCTGGAAGACCTTGAAACGGCGATCGCCGAAACACAGGCGCGGATCGCCGCCGTCGAGAAAAAGATCGAAGCCAGTGCATCCGATCCGGACAAGGCCGTTCCTCGCAAGGAGCGCAAGGCCCGTGCACTGCCCGAACACCTGCCGCGGGTCGAGCGCGTGATCGAGCCCGAGAGCATCGTTTGTCCCTGCGGTTGCGGCAACATGGTCCGGATCGGCGAAGACCGGACGGAACGGCTCGACCGGGTTCCGGCGCGCTATGAGGTGATCGTCACGATCCGGCCGAAATACGCCTGGCCCAACGGTCGAGCGGGCGTCGTCCAGGCCAGAGCGCCGGCGTATCTCTTGGAAGGGAGTTGGCCGACGGAAGCCCTTCTGGCTGAGATTGCTGTCTCCAAGCATTCCGAACACATGCCCCTCAACCGTCAGGCCGAGGTCATGGCGCGACACGGCGTGCCGATAGACCGCACGGTCCTGGCCGATTGGATGGGGCGTACGGGGGAGCGAAATCGCACCGGTGGTAGACCACATGGCTGAACGGCTGCTGTGGGAAAGCACCAGGCTCTATGTCGACGAGACAACAGCTCCGGTTCTTGATCCGGGGCGAGGCAAGACGAAGACCGGCTATCTCTGGGCCGTGTTGCGTGACGACCGCGGCTGGAATGGTTCCGCGCCGCCGGGCGTTGTGTTCCATTATCGGCCTGGGCGTAAAGGCGAATATGCTGCTGAAATCCTTAGCGGGTTCAACGGCACGATCCAGGTGGATGCATACGGAGGCTACTCTCACCTCGCTACGTCGGATCGGGTGGGTGGCGACCCGTTGAAGCTGGCTTTCTGCTGGGCGCACGGGCGCAGAAAGCTGATCAAGGCCGCGCCAAAGAGTGGATCGCCCATCGTCGACGAGGCGCTGGTTCGTATCGCCGCCCTCTATAAGATCGAAGACAGCATCCGAGGCTCAGACCCCCACCATCGCCGGGCAGTCCGACAGGACCTGTCCCTGCCGCTGGTGGACGAGTTCTTCGCCTGGCTCGCGGCTCAGGCTGCGCGTGTCTCACGCAAATCCGATCTCGGCATTGCCCTGGCCTATATGCTGAAACGACAGGATGGCTTTCGGCTGTTTCTGGATGACGGTCACGTCGATATCGACTCCAACCTGGTGGAAAACGCGATCCGCCGACCCGCCATGAACCGCCGCAATGCGCTCTTTGCAGGCCATGATGAAGGGGGCCGCAATTGGGCCCGGTTTGCCAGCCTGATCGGAACATGCAAAATGAACGGCGTGGAGCCCTACGCCTATATGTGTGATCTCTTCACACGTCTCGCAAACGGCCACCTTGCCAAAGACATCGACGAGCTGATGCCGTGGGACTATGCCGCCCGCATCAAGGCCTCACAATGAGCTCGTCAGATACTATCCGGTGAGCTCACATCCAGCCCTCACGCAGCGCTAACCAGTAGCGGAAACTGAAAAATCAATGGGGCGTAGACGGCGCATACAGAAGTCCTGCCGTTGCTGCGAGAAGATGGTGCAGTTGCCGGCTCCCAGCCGTCCGGTACCAGGCAGCATGGCGGGGCCAGGTCTTCTGGCCTACATCCTCGTCTCGAAGTTCGACGACCACCTGCCACTCTATCGTCTGAACGAGGTCTTCGCCCGCATGGGCACCGATATCCCCGATAGCACGCTGGTCGATTGGTGCGGTCGCGCCATGCAGGTGCTCCAGCCGCTGATTGAGCGGATCGAGACCGCGATCATGGGCAGTGACCTCCTCCATGCCGACGACACCCCGATCCGGGTGCTGGATCGTTCGCCACGAGACAAGGGATTGGGCAAAGGCGTGAAGAAAGGCAGGATCTGGACATATGTCCGAGATCAACGGCCCTGGGGGGTGCTGCCCCGCCTGGTGCGGTCTACTACTTCGCCCCCGGACTGGAAGCGTAAGCATTCGCCGAGGACCGCAGGTTCAGGCTTTCTTGCGTGCTTTGCGTTTCCACTTGGCGGCAGTCATAGAGGTACTTGAACGATTTCGCGCCGATATCTTCGATGGCAGAAAGAAGTGTCGCTTTGCGAGCGTCGATGGGCTCGTCAAAACCACCGTCGGGAAGGCCGAAGCCGGCGTCACGGATGCGGAATAGATGGCTGCTGGTCCACCCGAAAGCCGCCTGAAGAACCTCATGAAGCCGGTTAAACCGAATGCGGAACGGTACGACGACGCGCCGCATCACCAGAGGTTGAACGTCATCGAGCGTGACTTTCAAACGGACGAGAGAGGCAGCCATCAGGCCGCCTGCGGTAAAGGTGTCGTCACGGTATTGTCCAATTCCAAGGAAGCAGTTCATCGATTCGGTTTGCCGGATGATCGGCGATCCGGGCAAGGACGTCAGCAGACAGGCCTGCGGATCAATACGATTCATTTTCGCGGTGACAATCAAGCTGTACATGGCTGCCGCCCGTTGACCGCCGCGGTCGGAGCCGGCGAACAGCCAGGCTTTTCTTCCCAAAGCAACACCACGCAGTGAACGCTCCGCACAATTATTCGACAGGCAGATGCAGCCATCGTCGAGGGACCGGGTAAAGGATTCCCAGCGGTTCAGCATATAGTCGAACGCTTTCGCCAGATCATGGTCGCGAGACAGCTTGGCACGTTGATCGCGTATCCAGATCTCCATTTCGTCGATCAGCGGCTTGCTACGCTGCCCACGGGTTGCCTTCCGCTCATCCGCAGTCTGGCCGTTGATCTGGCGTTCGATCGCAAACAGCGCATCGATCCGCTGGACCATCTTGAGAGCGACCGGCGAGATGACCGCAGGGCGTTTGCTTGCGCTTTTCGACGTGCATTCGTCTCCAGATCGGCCGGCGCGAAGAACGGCCGCCTTGCATGATGGTATGGACGCCCCTTTCCGCCGGCCAGCCGCGAGAGATGATGGTGGCGTATCAACCAGGAGGTTCATGATGGAAGCTCAAGTCAGTGTTGTTGGTCTCGATATTGCAAAGTCTGTTTTCCAAGTTCACGCGGCGGATTCTGTTGGCAAAGCCGTCATCCGGCGCAGGCTCAAACGGGAGGAGGTAGAAGCTTTCTTCCGGAAACTGCCGCCGTCTCTCGTCGCGCTTGAAGGTTGCCCTGGCTCACATTTCTGGGCCAGGCTGCTTCGTGACATTGGCCATGATGTTCGTCTGCTCCCGGCGCAATATGTGCGACCCTACGTCAAGACGAACAAGAGCGATGCTGCTGACCAGAAGCGATTTGTGAGGCAGTCACGCGACCAACGATGCGCTTCGTGCCGATCAAGGAAGAGATGCAACAGGAAGTTCTCGTCCTTCATCGCGTCAGGGAGATGTTGATCCGCCAGCGGACCCAGCTCATCAACTCGATCCGGGGCCACCTTGCTGAATTCGGCAAACCGCGCTCACAACATCGGCCTTCTAACCAAACTGATTGAGGATGAGGAATTCAACGAGCTTCCAGCCGTTGCTCGCCATGCGTTACGCTATCTGGTCGAGCAATTAAGGGAGGTCAAGACGAAGCTCTTCCGCATAGATCGCGATCTTATCCGGGTTGTAAAGGGAAACGATGCTTGTCGGCGATTGATGACAATTCCTGGCGTCGCCGTTGTTACGGCGACGGCCTTGGTGTCCTCTATGAGAGAGCCATCTGATTTTAAATCGGGTCGACATTTTGCCGCTTGGCTTGGGCTTGTCCCAAGGCAGCACTCCACTGGGGGCAAGGAGAATCTTGGATCAGCAAGCGCGGTGACGGCTCTCTCCGCAGGCTCTTGATCCATGGTAGTCGCTCGATCATGCGCTGGCGCGGTCGTTCTTGGGCATGGCTTGCGAAGCTAAGGGACCGCCGTCCGGCAAATGTTGCGGCTGTCGCGGTTGCAAACAAAACAGCCCGTATAGTCTGGGCGCTGCTGATGTTCGGCGGGACCTATGGGCATCCTGGAGAAGGCGCGACAATGAGAGCAGCGTAAGTTTGGAATTCGGCCGGGATTGGCCGATGTGGTTGCGAGGATAAAAAGCGAATGATGGCAAAGCCGGGCTAGCCGGGAATCAGCAGAGCCCTGGCCTTGGTCTTGCGGGAGCCGGGATCGAGCACCGGCGCACGAGTTTCGTCCATGAACAGCTTCGTCGACCGCTTCAGGTCGGCGATCAAAGCGTTGAAGACCGGGCGCAGTTCGAAAGCAGCGCGACCGACCCAATCGGCGAGTGTTGACCGGTCGAGATCGATGCCCTGGCGGCTCATGATCTGAGCCTGCCGATATAACGGTAGGTGATCGGCGTACTTGGACACCAGCACGTGAGCGATGGTCGCCTCTGTCGGCAACCCGGCGTGGATCAATCGTGCAGGGCGCTGGAGCCTGGGCGACGCCATCAGTGCAGGCACGGCAGGCGTATTTGGGGCGGCGAGTGACGATGACGCGGAACTGCGCCGGAACGACATCAAGCCGCTCGGACACGTCTTCGCCGATTCTATGCAGGCCTCCGCCACAAGCGCAGATCAGGCTTTCCGGCGCGATGATCTCCTCGATACGAGGGAGATGGGCGGGAAGAGAGCCGCGATTGGCGGCGCGTGGCTTGCAGTGTCGTTTGCTCGATGGGCTATTGGCCTCGTCTTCGGCATGGACGGCCGCGATGGCAGTCTCCAGGTCCTCCAGTGCGAGACCGAATTGTTCAGGGTCGGTCTTCTCAGATTTGCGGCCGAAGGCAGCCTGCTTGAAAGCGGCGACAAGCTTCTCCAGCCTTTCGATCCGCTCGTCCTTACGACTCTCGCGGGCTTGCGCCGCGATCAGCATCGCCTTTGAGGCAGTGATATTGTCGGGAAAATCGGTGGCGTCCAACATGGTCGAAGCTTATCAAAGCCAGCGCCGCTTCGCCGTCGGAATTTGCCGCCCGAGTCATCGTGCCGCATCTACTCGATGCCTTCCGGCGCTCTCGCCTCCACGGCACGGACCCGACGCCAGTCGAGCCCCGCAAACAGCGCCTCGAACTGAGCATGGCCCAAGGTCATCAGGCCATCCTTGATGCCCGGCCAGGTGAACGTGTGTTCCTCCAGCCGCTTGTAGGCCATCACCAGCCCGCTGCCATCCCAGTAGATCAACTTCAATCGGTCCGCTTTACGCGACCGAAACACGAAGACCGTTCCGGTGAATGGGTCCTTGTGCAGCTCGTTCTTGACCAGTGCCCCATCATGGCCTTTGCGAAAGTCGACCGGCTTGGTTGCAACCATGATCCGTACACGGTGCGACGGAAAGATCATGCGGGGACTGCGCAGGCACGCGCGACGGCAGCAATCCGGGCGGCAGACGCGCCTTCTTCCAAGCGGATAGTGATGGAACCGACGATGATCTCACGGCGAGCGGCTTCTTTGATCGGCAGCTCCGAAACTGGCGGATCGACAAGCAACGCAGCAAACTCCACCGCATCCTCGGGTGCGGGCAGAACCAGCTTGCCCTGCCGCGCCATCGTTCGCCAAGTCGAAAGGCGGTTCGCCCGCAATCCATAGCGCTCCGCGACCTCGTTCACCGCCACGCCGGGTCTCAAGCTTTCCGAAACGATCCGTGCCTTGACCTCATCGGGCCACCGCTGGTGAACCTCACGTCCAGACTTCCCGGTTGTAAGATCCTCCAATGTAGTCTCCATGGAGAAACTCCCTTTGATCATCCATGGAAAGCCGATCACAGATTGGGGCGACGAGAACAACGTGGGAGCGGAACACCGGTTACCTAACCCTCGAAGGCGATAGCATGCGAAAGCGAAAAACACCGACGCTCTTGACCGGCGGCGAAATAACCGAAATCAATCACTCCTAACAGAAACAAGGCAACCGGAACTCGATCGAATCCGTTGTCCGAGACTTAGCGAAACCCTTGTCCGCGACTTTCTGAAACCGCTGTCCCAATTTAGTGAAATCCTCAGTGCAGCCGCAGACGACGACCAAAATAGGGATGCCAGCGATAGTGGACCACAACTTCTCGCCCGATATGGGCAGAATGTTCGGTAGATGACGATCACAAGGAAGAACAGTCTATTCGCCGGCAGCGACGTTGGCGCGACATAATGCTCATCTGATGATGTCCTTATAATAAAAGGGGATTTTGAACCGGATCCTGAGTTACCGGACGCCGTGATCGCCTGGCATCGGGTGAGCGGGAAGGACGCCGTTGCTGACCATCCGGTAGGCCGTAGCTCGACTCACCTTCAGAATGTCGGCGGCCTCGTCGAGGATCCTCTCGCCGCGTTCGGCCCGTTCACCTTCCCGATAGACGGAGATGCCGTGGATGTTGCGAAGACTGCAGACGCGGCTTCGCGTCCAGCTGGCGCCATGCCCGGTCCGCTTGCCGGATCGATTTAGGATCGCCGCGATCGACAAATCAGGCAACTGCCTCGCCAAGGCACGCACGAGATAGAGCTGGCTCGGAAAAACTGGACAGCGGGGATAAGTGGAATTTCTGCCTGACTTCGGCTTAGATGCCGGGAACAGGAGATACCATGACGAGACGACCGCGCCGGAACCATAGCCCGGCTTTCAAGGCGAAGGTGGCGCTTGCCGCCATCCGGGGCGAACAGACGCTGGTGGAGTTATCCCAGCAGTTCGACGTGCACGCCAATCAGATCAAGTGTAAGCGCGTAGGCTACCCCACGTATCTTTCGGACTGCTGATCGGCGATTTTTCTGCACGAGTCATGCGGAGAATCCTATGAGCGACAGTGTGAATCACCCTCGAAC